>Ga0209542_10001779_pt1 | contig 49988 bp, 63 predicted proteins | sample RifCSPhighO2_01_FD_184028 | JGI IMG/M metagenome (GOLD analysis project Ga0209542, IMG submission 184028) | Soil microbial communities from Rifle, Colorado - Rifle CSP2_plank highO2_0.1 (SPAdes) (version 2) | ecosystem: Environmental > Terrestrial > Deep subsurface > Rock core/Sediment ...
GAGGTTTGTCAACTTTTGTGAATGCGTCCGATTCTCGCCATTTAATCATTCTCTCTCTAAGAGTTTTTATGTCCGGTTTTTTCCATGCTTGTTTTATATAATAATACATTCCATGATGAGACGCTTGCGGTTTCTCAACACTTAATTTCTCTTTGACTATTTTATTCATGAGAATTCGATGAAAAATCAGTTTAAAAAAGTTTCTTAGTTAAAATTTAGATTATCAGCAATAAAAATATAAAAAGCCACTTAGACAATTTATATAATGCTTGAGATGTTAAAAATTCTTATTGGAGTAATTGTTTTAATTTTAGGAATTCCAATTGGAAACATTCTTGCAAAATATACAAAAGAAGAATTAAAAGATGGAAGAAAATGGTTTAATTTGCTGATTTTTATTGGATTAATCGGGGGCTTAATTGGAGCAATAATTCAAAATGATTCTTTGATGTTTAGTTTTTTATTTATTGCTGTTGTGACTAGTCGAGCGACTTTGCGAGAGAAACTTAAAAAATAAATCAACGAGCAAGGAATTTCAGATAATAAAATTAATTTATTCTTAGATCTTTTTTGAAAGGTGTTTAAAGACGGGATAAAAGAAGTTTTGCGAAGAGAATTTGGGCGAACGAGTGCAACTGAACGAAACTCTTTAAGCCCTGTTAAGGTATCTGAATGAAATGAGGACAAGAAATAGTGCAACGATTTTTCACAAAGTGAAAAAATTTCGCAGAGTAAAAATCGCTTTTTAGGGTGGGAGAATTAATTTGCACGATTTTTCTTATCTACATAAATACTAATTAAATTAAGAATAATTGGAATAAGCATAATTGAAAAACCAATTATTCCAATAGATTTAGACAAATACCAAGCAACAACAGGATATCCTATGCCCAACAATCCTGCCACCGTTCCTGCGACATCACATTCAAATGTTTCAGGAGTGAATACTTGGGTATTATATTTTTTATGACTATAAGTTCCAACAAAATGAGCATAATGAATTCCCCCAAGTATTCCCAAAAAAAAGCGATTAAAATAATCTCCTTTCTTTTTTGCAGGATTGTAAGGGGTGTTTTTCTTGTATCTTTTAAATTCATACCTATAAATTAAAACAATTGAAATAAGATAAATTGCATAAAAGATATAATGAATTTGCACCATCTTAAATAAAAAGAGAAAAACACATTTATATATTTATTGAAAAATCTTGACTAAGGTGGGCGGGAGAAAAAAGCAATTTTTATTTACTTTAACATTCATCACATCTACTTGAAAAGTAGATTTAATCTGAAACTTGCAAGTTTAAACATATATTTAAATAAATAATTTTTGATAAGTTTCATTATGAATTATATTTCAAATAAAGAAGAATATTTAGAAAAAATAAAATCTCCATTAGATAATTTATGAAATGACAATCAAATTCGGACCAGCAGGTTTAGGTCCTGTTAAAGATGCTGAAAAAGTTTTAGAGCAGTATAAAAAATTTGGGTTTAAGATTTGCGAAATTGCTTTTACTTACAGCGTCTATATAAAAAAAGAAGATGCTAAACGCATTGGAAAAAAAGCAAAAGAACTTGGAATTGATTTAACTATTCATGCTCCTTATTTTATTAATTTAAATTCTCTTGAAAAAGAAAAAGTTGAAGCAAGTAAAAAAAGAATTTTAAAATGCTGTGAAATTGGCGAAGAGCTTGGAGTAAAAAGAGTTGTTTTTCATCCAGGATATTATGGAAAAATGTCCAAAGAAGAAACTTATGAAAATATTAAAAATCAGATTAAAGAAATTTTAAATTATATTAAAAAAAATAATTGGAAAATAAAAATTTCTCCTGAAACAATGGGAAAAGTAAATGTTTTTGGCTCTTTTGAAGAAATTTCTAATTTAGTTAAGGAAACTGGATGTGATTTTTGCATTGATTTTGCGCATATTTTAGCAAGAGAAAAAAAAGTTGATTATGAAAAAATAAAAAAATTATTTCCGCAGGAACACTGGCATTGCCATTTTTCGGGAATTGTTTATGGAGAAAAAGGCGAAAAACACCATAAATCAACTGAAAAAGAAGATTGGAAAAATTTATTAGAAAATCTGCCAAAAGATAAAGAAATAAGCATTGTCTGCGAATCTCCCACGCTTATTGAAGATTCTATTGAGGGTATGAAAATTTACGAAAAACTTAAATAACGCTTTTCATTATAATAATAAAGATGGTGATGGAATATTTTAATTTTGTAAATGGAAAAGAAATAAAATCAAGTTCTAATCAAACTATAGATGTTCTTAATCCATACACCCAAAAAGTAATTGCAAAAGTGCAGAGAAGCAATAAAAAAGATGTTGATGAAGCAGTAAATTCAGCGAGAAAAGCATTTGAAATTTGGAGCGCTACAACGCCTGCTGAAAGAGCGTCTAAACTTTATAAGTTAGCTGAATTATTAGAGGAAAATTTAGAAAGATTTGCAAAATTAGAATCTCAAAATCAGGGCAAATCAATAAAAATGGCGAGAGAAGGAGATTTGCCTTTTTCAATAGATAATTTAAAATTTTATGCAGGCGCCTGCAGAATTTTAGAAGGAAAATCTTCTGCTGAATATTTGTCAGATGGAACTTCTATTTTAAGACGCGAGCCAATAGGTGTGGTGGCATCAATTACTCCCTGGAATTATCCTTTAATGATGGCTTGCTGGAAATTAGCTGCAGTCGCTGCAGGAAATACAATTATTTTAAAGCCATCTTCAGCGACGCCGTTAACAACATTAGAGCTGGCAAAATTAACAAAAAAAGCAGGTTTTCCAGATGGAGTAATAAATGTTCTGATTGGAACAGGAGAAGAAATTGGAAATGAATTAGTTATGCATCCTGAAATAGATGTGATTGCTTTAACTGGAAATACAGAAACGGGAAAACAAGCAATGCAGTTGGCGTCGCAAAATATAAAAAAAGTGCATTTAGAGCTTGGCGGGAAAGCGCCGTTTATAGTCTTTGATGACGCAGATATTGACGCTGCTGTAAATGGGGCTGTTGCTGGAAGCTTAATAAATTCGGGACAGGACTGTACTGCGGCGACGCGAATTTATCTGCAAAAAAATATTTACAATAATTTTGTCAAGAAATTAACTGAAGAAATTAAAAAAATAAAATTAGGAGACCCTTTAAATGAAAATACAGATTTGGGGCCATTAAATTCAAAACAGCAATTTGAAAAAGTGTCAAGATTTTTAGAACAGGCAAAAAAGCAGGGAAAAATAATTTATTCTGGTAAAAATTTAGGAGGATGGTTTGTTCCAATTACTTTAATTGAAGGCATTGAGCATAAATCAAATTTATGCCAACAAGAAATTTTCGGACCAATCATTTTGTTATTTAAATTCAGCAATGAAGAAGAAGTTTTAAGATTAGCAAATGATGTTAAATATGGATTAGCATCAAGTGTTTGGACTAAAGATGTGCAAAGAGCGTTAAGAGTTTCAAATAAACTGAAATTCGGAGAAGTTTGGATAAATGAACATGGTCCATTAGTTTCTGAAATGCCGCACGGCGGGAGAAAACAAACGGGCTATGGAAAGGATTTATCTTTATATGCCTTAGAAGAATACACTACGCTAAAGCACATTTACATTGACTTAAAAGGTGAGAAAAGAAAATCCTGGCATTATACTGTTTATGGAAAAAAATGAAAACAATAGGAATTCTTGGATTGGGTTCTATGGGAAAAATTATTGCTAAAGATTTAGCTAAAACATATAATGGAAAAATAATTTATTTAGCAAGAGAAATAAATTCTGTTAAATCTTTGGCGAAAAAATATAATGCTGAAATAAGATATGCTGATGTTTCAAAACCAAAAACATTAGTTAAAGCATTTAATGGAATTGATGTTCTGATTCATGCAGTTCATCATGAATTTAATCTAGATGTTATGGAAGCGTGTTTAAAATCAAAAACAAATTATATTGACCTTGGAGGATTATATCATTATACAAAAAAACAATTAAAATTGAATAACCAATTTCAAAAAGCAAATTTAACTGCAATTATAGGAATGGGGGCTTCTCCCGGAATTACAAATGTTTTGGCAAAATATGCATCAAAATTTTTAGACAAGATAGAAAATATAGAAATAAAAATTGGATACAAAGATTTTTCAACATATAAACAAATTTCTCCGTTGTCTGCTTCTTATTCAATGCAAACAATTCTTGAAGAATTTTCTTGGAAGCCGGCAGTTTTTATCAATGGAAAAATAAAATTTGTTGAGCCAATTTCAGGAAGAGAAGAATATAATTTCCCCGAACCAATTGGAATGCAAAAACCTCAATATACAATACATTCCGAAATAGCGACTCTGCCGTATACATTAAAAGCGAAAAATGTTTCATTTAAAATCGCATTTGACGATGATTTTGTTGATAAAATAAAAATGCTTAAAGAAAATGGATTTATATCTGATGAAAAAATAAAAATAAACAATAATGAATTTAATATAAAAGAAGTTTCTGCGGAAATTTTAAAAAAACTTCCAAAAACAATTTCTGAAAAAATAAATCAGTATGAGATAATAAGAGTAATTTTGTCAAATAAACATAAGAAAATTATTATGGATGTAAAAATAAAAGGTGTTGGGGAAACAATTGATAAAGATACGGGAGTTCCGCCGTCAATTATTGCACAAATGATTGTTGACGGAAAAATAAAAGATAAAGGCGTTTTTCCGCCTGAATCTGTAATCCTAGGGGAATATTTTTTTAAAGAATTAGCTAAACGAAGAATTTATATCTATAAGAATAATAAGAGGATTAATTAAAAAAGAAGTAAAAATGGGAACAAAAAATAAGAAATTTTTTGACAAACTCGCCCAAGCGTGGTCGAGTTAATGAAATTTGATTTTGTTGTTTTGGGCGCGACTGGTGAAGAAGGAAATATAGCGTCAAAAGATTTGCTTGAATCAGGATATTCTGTTCTGTTGTGCGGAAGGAATAAATCAAGAGTGAAAAATCTTCTTGAATATAAAAAAGCAAAATTTGTTTATGTTGATTTAAATAATGTTGAAAAGACAGCAAGTATTTTAAAAAAGTCTGGAGCAAAAATTGCTGTGAATTGCGCTGAATTAAGAATGAATATTAATGCTATGAAAGCGTGCTTAATTTCCGGACTTCATTATCTTGACCTTGGAGGATTGCAGGAAATGACAATACAGCAATATAAACTTGACAAAGATTTTAAAAAAAGAAAATTAACTGCTCTACTTGGATGCGGTTCTACTCCGGGAATATCAAATGTTATGGCTGCTTATGCTGTAAATAAAATGGATTCTGTTGAACATATTGAAGTTGGATTTGCATGGGACTCAAATATTAAAAAATTTATTTTGCCCTATTCTATAGAAAGCATTGTTCATGAACTTACAACGGATCCGATTGTTTTAGACAATGGAAAATTTAAAAAAACAAAAGCGTGCACATTTGAAGGAGTTCTGAAATTTAAAGGAATTGAAAAACAAAATACTTACTGCATTGTTCATTCTGAGGTTTTTACATTTAAGAGATATTTTGGCAAGAAAGGATTAAAATTTGTGCACTATAAAGCAGGATTTCCTAAACATTCTTTTAGAGTTTTGGATATGATAATTAAATTAGGATTTGGCTCAAAAGAGCCAATTAAAATAAATGGGATTAGTTTAAGACCAATAGATTTTACCCGAGAAGTTTTAAAGAAGATTAATCGCCCGAGAGAATACAAAGAAACAGAAGATATATGGATTAAAGTTTATGGAAAATCCAATGGAAATCCCCGAAAAATAGAAATGGATTGTTTGGTTAAAACTTTGAATGGCTGGGAAAATTACGGAAGCAATATAAATACGGGAATGTCAATTTCTATAATGGCGCAGATGCTGAATAAAAATTTAATAAAAAAATATGGAATTACAGCGCCGGAAGAGGCTGTTCTGTCCGCGCCTTTTTTCGGGGAGTTAAATAAGAGAAAAATTTTTGTATATGAAGATAATAAGAAGATAAATTAAATATTTTTATAACAAACTATAAAAAAGGGTTTTTCTTTTTTTGTATATGTTATATTTAATCGGACTTGGTCTCAATGCTTATGGAATCTCTAAAGAAGGATTAGACATTGTTAAAAGATGCAAAAGAATTTATTTAGAAAATTATACTGTTGATTTTCCTTATCCTATTAGTGAATTAGAAGATATAATCGGAAAAAAGATAATTTCTGCTGACAGAGAAAAAGTTGAATCTTTGGAAATAGTTGATGAAGCGGAAAAAATGGAGGTTGCTTTGCTTATTTATGGCTCTCCATTAACTGCTACGACTCATATTTCACTGATTCAGGAAGCAAAAGCTCTTGAAATTAAATATAAAATTATTTATAATGCTTCAATTATAGATGCTGTTGCTGAGACCGGACTGCAATTATATAAATTTGGAAAAATTGCATCGATGCCGAAATGGAATCCTAAAGAAAATTTTATGCCTGAAAGTTTTATGGAAATTATACAACAAAATGCTTCTATGAAAGCGCATAGTTTAATTTTGTGCGATATTGGATTGGATTTTGAGGAAGCTATAAATCAATTAAAAAAATCTGCGGAAAATTGCAAGTTTGAATTAAGATCAGAACAAAAAACAGGAAATTTTTTGACAAATTCGCCTTCAGGAAAAAGTCAAATTAAAGGAAAAAAAATTGTTGTTTGTCAGGCGCTTGGAACAAGGCGTTCAAAAATATTTTATAAAAATTTTGAAGAATTAGGCGAGTTAGAAAATATTCAAAAACCTTTTTCTATAATTATTCCAAGCAAATTACATTTTTTGGAAAAAGAATTTTTGGAAACTTATGAGTAAATATAAACTATTTATTAAGCAATATTTATTTGAATCCTTTTTGAATATGGATTAATTCCAGGAACTTCTAAATTTGCTGATAAATGCCATTTAATTGGATATTTTCTTGCGCTAAAATCAAAAGCTCCCAAAAATCCTAAAACTTTTGGCTCTTGGAAATTTAAAATGTTGTTTGGAATTTTAATTTGAAAATTAATCTCTTGCTCTCCAATGGTGTATTCTTTTTGTTTATGTAAAGGCATTGAAAAGTTAAAAACTTCTATTGTTTTGAATTCACTTCTTGAATTTCGATGTCTTGTATTCATTTTTCTTGATTTAACTTTCTGCTGCCCAATTAAATTAATCTTAAGCTCCTTTGAAATCATTGGTTTCTTAATTGTTAATTTTAATTTCCCATTAATAGTTTCTCCAGGAGAGTATTGATATTTATCCGGGATTATCTCTATCTTGCCTTTAGATTTTGCAATGATAAAATAGCTAATTATTCCTAAGATAATTAAAGAAAAAATTACAAGAATAATCCAGATAATTGTTTGCATATTTTATTTAATAAATTATTATTTATAAATCTAGCTGATTATCTTAATAAATAACAACTTTAATAAATGTAAAAATCTTAATTAATTTATAAAGAGGTAAAAAAATGGAAGTAAAAATTTATACTATTCCAACATGTCCATGGTGCATGAAAACTAAAGAATTCTTAAAAGAAAACAAAATTAAATTTAAAGATATTGATGTTGCATTAGATAAAAAAGCAGCAAAAGAAATTATAAATAAGTCAGGGCAGACAAGTGTTCCGGTTATAGACATTGATGGAAAATTAATTCTTGGTTTTGATGAATCCAAATTGAAAAAAGCTTTGAAGTTGAAATAAATTTAATCTGATAAATAAAATGACTAAAAATACTCTAAGGAATACCCCAAGGAGGGGCATAAAGGGCATGAATAATTTTGATGTAATTATCATCGGAGCAGGAGGAGTTGGTTTGGCTGCTGCTATGTATTCTGCTCGGCTTGGATTAAAAACTTTGGTTCTTGGAGCAAGCCACGGATCTGAACTGCCGATAGGCGGAGTAATTACAACTACAAACATTGTTGAAAATTATCCCGGTTTTATCAGATTAACAGGGCAGGAGCTTGCAAAAAAAATTGAAGAACATGCTAAAATTTATGAATTAGTGACGATAAGAGAAGAAAAAGTCAGTGATGTAAAAAAAGAAAAAGATGGTTTTGCAATTAAAACAAATAAATCAGAATATAAAACTTTGACAATAATTTTTGCAACAGGAACTAAATGGAGAAAATTGGATGTTCCTGGCTCTAAAGAATTTGAGAATAAAGGCGTGAACTACTGCGCTTTATGCGACGGACCTTTATTTAAAAATAAAATTGTTTCTTTAATCGGCGGAAGTGATTCAGCAGCAAAAGATGCTTTGGTTTTGACTGAATCTGCGAAAAAAGTTTTTATAATTTATAGAGGAGAGCAAATTCATCCAGAGCCGATAAATATGGAAAGAATTAAGAAAAATAAAAAAATTGAAGTAATTAACAACACAAATATTTTAAAAATAAATGGGGATAAATTTGTGCAGGAAATAATTTTAGATAAACCATACAAAGGAAATAAGAAACTAAAAGTTGATGCAGTTTTTGTTGCTATAGGTCATATTGCATTGTCGGATTTATCAAAAAAAATTGGAGTTAAATTAAATGAAAAAGCAGAGATTATAATTAACCATAAAAATTCATCTACAAATGTTAAAGGGATTTTTGCTGCAGGTGATGTTACAGACAAACCATTTAAGCAATTAATTACTGGAGTTGCTGACGGATGCACGGCTGCTTACAGCGCTTATGAATACATAAACAAAAATTAAAATTTTCAGTAAAAACCTAATCTTTATAAGTCTAAAAGTTTTATATTAAATATGGCAAAAGAATCTAAAAGAACTAAAAGCAGTGGAGTTATTGTAAGCATTGTAATTATCGCAGTAATTGTGTTAATAATCTTGGGAGCAAGTTTACTTTCTAAAAAAAATACTCTGGATGAAACCTCTGAAGAAAATTTATCTCCTTCAGAAAATCCAATTTCAGAAACTCCTGGACCAATAGAACACATTGTAGAAATTACGAATGAGGGGTTTGTTCCAAAAAATTTAGAAATAAAAAAAGGCGATAAAGTGATTTGGATAAATAAAATGGTTACTAAAAGTTGGCCAGCTGGAAATTTTCACCCAACGCATTCAAACTATCCTGGCTCAAGCGCTACTAAGTGTGGAACTATTGAAGAAAAGATTACATTTGACGCCTGCAGAGGATTAGAGAAAGGCGAGTCATATAGTTTTGTATTTAATGAAGTTGGCAGTTGGGGATACCATAATCATTTACAACCAAGTAAAGACGGAAAAATAATTGTTTCTTAAATAGAAATAAAAATGTCAAAAAAATTTTTAATCACAGTTTTAGTATTGGTATTATTAGTTGTTGGTTTTTTAATAGTTAAGAATTTTACAGGAAATATTGTAAAAGAAGGAAGTAAAAAAGAAATAAATCTTGAAAACAATTGTGAGTGCATTAAAAAAGAAAAAGTAATTTGTTATGAAGGGTATAAATTAATGGATGAAAAAAGGCTTTGTGAAAAGGTCAGTGAAAAATGTTTTACGGGAGAGTTAAATAAAATATCTTGCGAACCTTTTGTACAATATTCCCCAGTGCTTTTAAGCTGTTCAGAATATGATTGCGACGGAGAAATCTGGAAAGTTAAATAGCTTAAAAATGATAAAATCTAAAATAGGGAAAGAACAGAATAAATACATTCTAATCTCTTTTTTATTGAGGGTCGGTCTAGCAATTACTTTTTTTTATGCTGGAATTTCTTCTTTTTTATCTTCAACAAATTGGATTGGCTTTGTTCCTAATTTCATTGGACTGATAATTTCAAAAGAAATATTTTTAATGATTTTTTCAGGATATCAGATTATTTTAGGAATTGGATTATTATTTGACTATAAAACTTTCGCTCTTTCAATTTTGTCTTCTGCAACTTTATTTTTAATTTTATTTGTGAATATTATTAATTTAGAAATTTTATTCAGAGATATTGCGATTTTGTTTATGGCTCTTGCTCTTATTTCTTTGTCTTATAAAAAAATTGGAAAGAATAAATAAACTATGGCGCAATTAGAATTTGTAGTTTCATTAATTGTTCTTGCAATTCTTGGAATCTTTGATTCAGGATATCTTATTAAAAAGCGTGTTAAGAAACAGCCTTTAAGCTGTCCTATTAACGGTGGTTGTGAGAAAGTTGTTGAAAGCAGATGGAATGCAATCTTTTTTATAAAAAATGATGTTCTTGGATTGTTTTATTATATTTTGATTTTATTTCTAGCTTTGTATTTATTTTTTGCATCCGATAGATTCTTGTTTTTAACTCAGATATTCAGTGGAATATCTTTATTATTCTCATTGGTTCTCGTATTTATTCAAGCAAAAATAATTAGGGAATATTGTTTTTATTGTTTAATTTCTGCTTTAATCAATTTGCTAATTTTTGTTAATGTGTTTGTTTTGTAGAAAAACTTTATAAACTAATTTTATTGAGTAGTATTCATGACAGACGGAAAAGTTATTCAATTCAGGCGCGGAAGGCGGGTTATTCATGAGAAACATTTCTTAATTGAAATTCCGAGCTCTAAAAATCGAGAGCAGGCTGAAAAATTTGTTGGAAAAAAAGTTATTTGGAAATCTCCAGCTGGAAAAGCAATTACTGGAAAAATCTCAGGCGCTCATGGAAATAAAGGAGTTGTAAGAGCGATATTTGAAAAAGGTCTTCCAGGACAGGCAATTACGACAAAAGTGAGCGTTTTGGCGAGTGAAAATAAAAATGATAAATCCGAGACAAAGCGCGAATTGGAGGTAAAATAAGATGGCATTACGAAAAGCAAATTCATATTCAAAAAAGAAAGTTGGCGCTTTTACAAGAAAGAGTAGTGTAAAAAGTAAGGCGTACATTAAAACTATTCCGCCAAAAATAGTTACAAAATTTAATATGGGAAAAGATGATGTTTCAAAATTAAAACATCGACTGACTTTAGTTTCCTGCGAAAACGCTCAATTAAGGCAGAACGCTATTGAGTCATGTAGACAGTATCTTCATAAAGGATTAGACGAGAAATTTATGAACCAGTATTTTTTTAAAATTTTTCCTTATCCACATCATGTTCAAAGAGAGAATAGAATGCTTACCGGAGCTGGAGCAGATAGAATGCAGACTGGAATGCAATTATCTTTTGGAGTATCTATGAACATTGCCGCAATTATAAAACCAGAAGACAAACTATTTTTGATTGCTGTCCCGAATGAAAAAGCGGTAATCTTTACCAGAGAAATATTAAATAAAATTAAGCCAAAACTTCCTTGCAGGACGAGAATTGATTATAAATTTTTGGGATAGATTTTTATTTTTATAAAAAAGAAAAGCTTATATACTTATTATAGCTACTATATAGCATGGAAAAAACCACAATACAAATCAATCTTGAAACATTAAATAGATTAAAATCTCTTAAAAATTTTGAAAGACAATCTTATGATGAATTGTTAAATATAATAATAAATAATTGCGAAGAGGAGAATTTAAGCGACAATGAAATCGAAGAAATCAAATTAGGTCTAGAGAATGTTAAACAAGGAAAAGTAAAGCCCATTGAACAAGTTGCTAAAGAATTAGGAATTTCTTTGTTTTAAAATGTATTTAATTGAGATTGAAAAAAATGCAGAGAATTTTCTTAGAAAACTTGATAAAAAAGACTCTGAAATTATTTTGAAAAAAATTTATGAGATAAAAGAAAATCCATTTAGATTTTTAAAAAGATTGCATGGCGAGAAATTATGGAGATTAAGAATTATGGATTATAGGGCTATTGTAGATGTTATTGTTTCTATGAATAAAATTATTGTAATTAGAATTGGACATAGAAAGAACATCTATAATTAAGCCAAATTGTTACTTCTTATAAAAGACAACAAAACAGAAAGATTTAAATAGTTGCTATTTCTATAATAAATATGGAAAAAACGCAGAATTTAAATGAATATCCTAAGTTAATGACAAGAGAAGAAAGCGACTATGCTTTTTATAGAAGTTTTCAAAATGGAGAACTTATAGATGCTGCTTCTAATTTAAAATATTCAAATTTCATTGATAAAATTAATTATGTAATCTGTCCAGGGATTGTTGGTTCTGAAAAAAATATTGCTAGAAATGTTTTAGAAGAAAGAGGGGTCAATTGGAAAACCCGGCAGGTAACCAGATATAATGCAATAAAAAGAGCTGATAAAATTTACTGGAATAATGTTAAAAATGAATTAATTGCTCCCTGGAGGGCTTTATGCAAAAATTTTTATAATATATTAAAAATGCATTCCTATAAAAAATAAAATGACAGAACAAATAAAAATATTTAATTCAGAAAAAGAAGTAAAATCTCTAAAAGGAACTCTTATTGATAGCGTGAACATAGTAGACGGAAATGATCCTTTTGAAAAAGTTTTCTATGGTCTTCAGGGGAAATTCACTCCAATGCAAAGATTAAAAGAAGCAGCAAAAGACGAAGCTAAAATCTTAAATGCAGATTATATGATTATTGCAGAAAAATACAAAACACCTAGAAATCTCTCATATTTTCAAAATCCTGAGAGTTGCGATAAATTTCAAGCTATAAGAGTAAATTTTTATAAAACAAATAAAAAATGAAAACATTATTTCCATTTAAAATAGAAGAAGGTAAAAGAATGATAAATGAATATGGCGAAATAGAAATGATTTGTGGGATAGAAGATGACAGTGTTGGAAAATATGTTTCTACTATTACAACTGATGATAGGATATCTCCGATATTTAGAACATATTCTGTGATAAAAAAAGGAAAAGAGATTATAATAGAAAAAGTACATGAAAAAAAATATTCTTTTTTAAAAAATCTAAAAAAAGCAACGATAAGTAGTATAGAAAAAGAACTTGGAGCAAATGCTTTAGCTTCTCAACTTAACTGAAAAACGCAGTTCTCAAAATTTATAAACTATTTTTTCTTACACATTCAGAGGTGAAAAATGAACTCTGCATTATTAATTGTAATAGTTTTATTGTGGTTTTTTCTTGGATATAAAATTTACGGGAGATTTCTTGAAAAACAGATTAAGCCAAATGACAAAAATAAAACTCCTGCTCTAACAAATAAAAATAAAATTGATTTCTCTCCTGCAAATAAGCCGTTTTTAATCGGACATCATTTTGAATCAATTGCCGGGGCTGGACCAATAATCGGACCGATTTTAGCGATAAGTTATTTTGGGTGGCTTGCAGTTGTTCTTTGGATTTCAATTGGCGCAGTTTTTATCGGCGCAATGCATGATTATGTAACTTTAATGGCTTCTGTGAAAAATAAAGCAAAAGGAGTGTCAAATATTGCAAAAGATTTTTTAGGTTCAAAATCCGGATGGGTTTTTGGAGCGATGATTTGGATTACACTTGTCTTGATTATAACTGTTTTTTCTGTTTCAACAGCAGAGAGCATAATTTACAAATCAGAATTAATTATCCCGTTAATTGCAATTACAATAATTGCATTAGCTCTTGGATTTGGAGTGGAAAAATTAAAATGGAATTATAAAATATCAAGCATTATTGCAATTATTCTTGTTTTTGTTTTTATTTGGATTGGAAACAAGTATCCAATTAATCTTGGAATTGAAAATCCGGTTTTGTTAAAAAATATTTGGATTTCAATAATTATTTTATATGCGGGAATTGCTTCAGTTGCTCCTGTTTGGCTTCTTTTAAGACCGCGAGATTATCTTAGTTCTATTCAGCTGTTTCTTCTTATGATTTTAGGATTCATAGGAATTCTTTTAGTGCATCCTAAAATTAGCGCTCCTCTTTATATTTCTGGGAACTTTCCTCTCTGGCCAATTTTATTTATAACGGTCGCGTGCGGAGCTGTTTCAGGATTTCATGGACTTGTTTCGTCTGGAATAACAAGTAAACAGCTTTCAAAAGAATCACATGGAAAAGCAGTGGGATATGGAGCAATGCTTGGTGAAGCGTCGCTTGCGATTTTAGTTGCAGTTTTAGTTATTTCAGGAGTGAAATGGGGAAATGAAATTGTTGGTGGATTTCAAGAAACTTTAAAAGAAGGATGGGTTGCTTTATTTTCTTCAGGATATGGAAATATCGTCGGAAGTCTTGGAATTCCTTTAATAACAATAAGTTTTGCTGTGCTTCTTGGGACAATTATGGTTAACCAATTTATTTTAACAACAGTTGATACTTCAACAAGATTAGGAAGATTAGTGATTTCTGAAAATCTTTTTCCAAAATTTAAAAACAGATTTTTAACTACAATACTTACTTTAATTCCTGCCTGGCTTTTGGCAATAACAAATTCTTATGAAACTTTATGGAAACTTTTTGGTTCCTCAAATCAGCTAATTGCGTCTATTTCTCTGATTGCAGTTTCGTGTTTTTTTATTTCAAGAAAAAGAAATGTTAAATTTATTTTAATTCCTGCAGTTTTTGTTTTATTAACAACTCTCTCGGCTTTGATTTATTTAACTTTTAAAACAAACGGGTATTTAGCTCAGGGAAATTTTGCTTTAACGGGAATTTCTTTGGGAATGTTTATTCTTGGAGTTTTTGTAGCATTTGAAGGGTTTAGATTTATTAGGAAAAAATTCAAGGAAATATAAGAATGGCCCCGATTGCTCCCGACCCTTCTCGCGCTCCTGCTCGGGATTGGTAAAATGATAAGAAAAATTTTACCTCCGCAGAAACGCTCGCACTCGTAATTAATAAAAATAAGTTTGTCTCGCAAAGTCGCTCGGGATTTGAATTCAAATCCCGAAACATATAAATGGCCCCGACGGGATTTGAACCCGCGACACCTGGATTAAAAGTCCAGTGCTCTACCAGCCTGAGCTACGGAGCCGTTATTAAAATTAAAAGAAATTAATTTATAAAAGTATCTTACACCCCGCCAAATTTATTTTTATTTATTTAGCAAAAATTGGATTTTCAAAGATCCCATTATGAATGCCGTTATAAAAAGCATATTTCAAATCCCAAATATTGCTCCTTCTTACTAAAACACTAAAAGGAATTCTATCTAATAAGTCATTCTTAATCTTTAATTCTGCAAGATTATGGTCAAAATAAATATGAAAAGGTCTTATCTCTTTTCTATAATCTATTTTAAGTGTAAGAGAAGAATAAGATATTCCTTTAATTCTGACAATCTCTTTGGTTTCAGGATTTTTATAAAAACTAAATCCGAGTTGTGAAGCTTTTTCTTTTTTTACTGAAATGTTTTTATCAGATAAATATCTATAAAATTTTTCATAATATTCTAAAGTAATTTTACTTGAACAGCAATCTTCCCATGATTCTCTTTTTTTTACTTTATCCCAAAGATGAAGTTTTGTGAAATAATTAAAATCCGGACAAATAAGCAAATCAATATCATTATGTTTATTATCAAGAATATCTTTTACCTTTAATTTGCGTTTCTTAAAAACTTCTTCATCAGAACCATAGTCATTTGTAAATTCTTTTAAAACATCGTCTTTTTTTAATCCTTCTTTTTCAAAATAAGCTTTAATTTCTTCTTGATTGTATAAATTTGAGCCAACAGCTAGGACAGCAAAAGAAAAATAAGATTTTCGTCCGCGCGAGTTCCAAAAATCTTCAAGCAAATCAATCATTGCAAGATTTTCATCCTTATTCATTTTTTTTAGAAATTTTTGTCTTGACATCTGAATAGATTCATCAAAAATATGCCTTTCTAAAAGTCCTTGCCTTATTTCACGCTCATTTTTATAATCACTCATTAAAAAAGCATATGCTAAACCTCTTTCATTTTCAGGCACACATTTTTCAACAAAATCTTTATATGGAAATTTTGAAAGTTCTTCTTCATATTTTTCTTTATTTATTTTTTTTAGCCATTTTTCATAAATTTTTGAATCTTCTGAAAAAAGTGGAGGAATTTTATTCATTAAGAAATATTTTAAAAAATCTTTTTAAGTTTTTGCGTGTTTTAATACTCATTTATAAACTGTCCTTCAATACCTTTATAAATGAAATTTGCTCTTTATAAATCAAGAAAATGACCAAAACTTCATCATATAAAATTCAAAATATTGTTGCAACTGCTTCTTTGGGAAAACCTGTTCCTCTGACAAAACTTGCAAGGACACAGCCAAACACCGAATATAATCCAGAAACATTTCCAGGTCTTGTTTTAAGAGTAAAAGAGCCAAAATCAGCCGTTCTTGTTTTTTCGTCGGGAAATTTGGTCTGCACAGGAACAAAATCAACCACGCAAGTTAGACAGGTTATTAATGCAGTTATAAAACAATTAAAAAAAATAAGCGTTAATATTACGACAAAGCCAAAAATTACTGTACAAAATATTGTAGCGTCGGGAACAATTGACTTAAAACTTAATTTAAATTTTTTGGCGCTTGAAATGGAAAATACAGAATACGAGCCGGAGCAATTTCCGGGTTTGGTTTATAAATTAGTTGATCCAACATCCACTTTTCTATTGTTTTCAAATGGAAAATTGGTCTGCACAGGAACAAAAAATAAAGACCAGCTTGAAGACAGCATGAGACAGCTTTTAAAAAATGTTAAAGTTGCGTTGAAGAATTACAAGCAGTAATTTTGCAGGTTAATTAAAATTATTCTCTTTCAATTGTATAATTTAAAACTACTTAAGAATATATATAAATCTATAAAAATGAAAAATCATAAACAAAAATATGGAAAAAAGAGATTTTTCTGATGAAATTCAGGCGAACGAAGAAGAAATTCCAAAAGAGATAGATACAAGAAAAAATAAACAAGAAGATTTATTAATTGAAGCAAAAAATTTCTTTGAGGCGCATAAAAAAGAGTTATTGGAATCGAGGAGAAAGGGAAGCAATGTTGTTTTTTTGGATTTTGAAAGTTTGATAAAATTCTCAAAAATGCTTTCAGATGAAATTCTTGAAGACCCTGAAGAAGCATTGAGAATTTTTGAACAGGCAATTGAGCAATCTCCGTTAATTGACAGCGTTAGAATTAGATTGAAAAATCTTCCAAAATCTCAGACCGTAAAAATAAGGAATATCCGTTCAAAACACTTAAATGAAATGATTGTAGTTGAAGGAATTATTCGACAGGCTTCTGATGTTCAACCGCAGGTAGTGAATGCAAAATTTGAATGTCCGGGTTGTGGAACAGTTATTCAAGTTTTACAGATAGAAAAAAAATTCAGAGAGCCGTCTAGATGTTCTTGCGGTAGAAAAGGAGGATTTAAATTAATTTCAAAAGAAATGGTAGATGTTCAGAGATTAATAGTGGAAGAAGCTCACGAATCTCTTTCAGGTGGCGAGCAGCCAAAAAAAATAAATGTTTTTGTAAAAGAAGATTTAGTTGAGCCAAAAATGGAGGAAAAAACTACTCCCGGAAGCAGAGTGAGAGTTATTGGAGTTTTGAAAGAAGTTGCTGTTACTTTACCAACTGGCGGTCTTTCAACAAGATTTGGATTAGCAATTGAAGCAAATAATTTAATTCCATTAGAAGAAACATTTGATGAAGTTGGATATGATGAAGAAGATGAAAAACAAATTTTAGAATTATCACAGAGTCCAAATATTTTTGATAAATTAGCAGAAAGTATTGCGCCGAGCGTCTGGGGTTATGAAGAAATAAAAAAATCACTGATTCTACAATTGTTTGGAGGAGTTAAAAAAGAATTATCAGATGGTTCAAATCAGCGAGGAGATATTCACATTTTATTAGTTGGAGACCCGGGTGTTGCTAAAAGTGTAATTCTGGGATTTATGTCAAAAATCGCTCCAAAAGGAAGATATGTTGTCGGTAAATCCACTTCAGGAGCAGGATTAACGGCGACAGTAGTTAAAGATGAATTTTTAAGAGGATGGGCTTTAGAAGCGGGCGCGATGGTGCTGGCGAATAAGGGTTTAGTTTGTATAGATGAATTGGAAAAAATGGATCCCCAAGATAGAAGCGCGATGCATGAAGCAATGGAACAGCAATCAGTTACAATTAGCAAAGCAAATGTTCAGGCGTCGCTGAAAGCGGAAACTTCTGTATTAGCTGCAGCAAATCCAAAATTTGGAAGATTTGATCCTTATCAGCCAATTGCTCAGCAAATTGATCTTCCTCCGACATTAATAAATCGTTTTGATATTATGTTTACTTTAAGAGATCTACCTGATAGAAAAAAAGATGCAAGAATTGCAACCCATGTTTTATCAGAACATACAAAAGAAACAGAAACTCTTCTCATATCAAGAGATTTGCTTAGAAAATATGTTGCATATTCAAAACAAAGAATAAAACCTACGCTGACTAAGGAAGCAATAGAAGAATTAAAAAGTTTTTATGTAGAATTAAGAAATAAACCTGTTTCTTCTGAAAGCGCACTGAGGCCGATTCCTATTTCTGCAAGACAGTTGCAAGCGTTAGTCAGAATGTCTGAAGCGGCTGCAAAAGTTCGTCTAAGCGAGAGTGTTTCAAAACAAGATGCCCAGCAGTCAATTGAAATTATGAAATATTATCTTAGGCATGTCGGTTTTGATTATGAATCTCAGACATTTGATATTGATAGAATTGGTTCTGGATTCTCGCACTCTCAAAGAAGCAAGATTTTTACTGTTAAAGAAACAATTATTGCGCTTTCAAGCAGAATGGGGAAAGAAATTCCAATTGAAGAAATTAAAAATGATTTAAAAGATAAAATGAAAGAAGGCGATATTGAAGAAGCAATTGAAAAATTAATTCATAGCAATGAAATATACAGACCTAAACATGGGTATGTTGGAGTTTTTTAATATGGGTTGGAAACATTTTTGGTTAAACGGAGAAGTGAAAGAAGAGATTGTTTCCGCGTATTATTGTATTAACTCTTACGGGGCTCTTACTCGGTTAAATCCAAAATACGAGAATGTTTGGTTAAAATATGATGAAATTATAGAAATATTAAGCTTAAAAAATAAAAAAGAAAAATATAATTTATGCGACAAATTGTTTAAAGAAAAATATTCTCAATTAGGGAGTGAGATTAAAGAATTATCTAAACAAGAACAATCAAAACTTGAAAAATTATTTCCGTGAATATAAGATTTTATAAACTAAATTAAACTTTTATAAGAATAAAATGGATTCAGAACAAAAATTCAAACGCAATGTTGCATATAAGCTAAGAATAGGAGATATATTAATTGGGAAACCTATAATGAACCAGGAAAAATTCCAATTTCTTGAACTGGGAAATAAAAAGATAGTAAGAGTTAATATTATTGGGAATATTGTAGATAAATATCAAAGTGAGGGAGAAAAAAAATATATTTTTTTAACATTAGACGACGGTTCAGGGCAGATACACCTAAAAGTTTTTGGAGATGATGCAGAAAAATTCAAAGAAGTTCAGCATGGAGAAACTGCGTTGGTAATTGGAATAATCCGAAATTGGAATAATGAAACTTATATCTCTCCAGAAATAATAAAAGAACAAAATCCAAAATATTTGTTAATAAGAAAACTTGAATTAGAAAAATCTCGCTTAGATTCTCCGGAAAATAAATCTCTTGCAAAAGAGCAGATAAAAGCTTTGAAAGACAGGATTCTTGACAAGATAAAAGATTCTGAAAAAGATGGAGGCATTGAAATAGAAAAAATAGTTACAGAAATAAGAGATGCCTCACCTGAGATAATCTCTCAGGAAATACAAAAACTTCTTGAAGAAGGAATGATTTTTGAACCTCGTCCTGGGAAAGTTAGATATTTAGGTTGAAAAAGAAAAAAGAAAATTAAATTTATCCCAAACCCTTAAAAATCCTTTATTTCTTTAAACATAATGGAATCTTATGAATCTCTGTTAAGTCAAGCATATGAAAAAGTAAAACAAGTTAAAGGAGCTGAAGAGAGATTTGAAATTCCAAAGATAGAAGGACATATTGAAGGAAAAAAAACAATTTTAACAAACTTTTTGCAAATAGCATCTTATTTAAGAAGACCAAATGAGCATTTTCAGAAATTTCTGCTTAAAGAACTTGCTACACAAGGTCAGTTGGAAGGAGAGAGATTAATTTTAAATAACAAAATTCCAAGCGCAAAAATAAATCAAAAAATAGAAGAATATATTAATGAATTTGTATTATGCAGAGAATGCAAAAAACCAGATACGGAGATAATTAAAGAAGGCAGATTAAGTTTTTTGCGATGTTTAGCTTGCGGAGCTGGGCATTCTATACGGAATAAGATTTAAAATTGAATATTTTTTGAAATTATATAAAAGTTCTATAAAAAGAGCTGCTATAATAATCAGAATTACTTTTTGAATAATTTAACAAATCTTTTTTAGCATCTGAATATGATGAACCTTTAAATAAAAAATCACTAAGAGTTTTAAAAAAAGAGTTATTTTTATTTACATAAATATCTTTAGCTGAGTTTTCAAGAGTGTTTTCTTGTTTTGTGTTTGTCATTTTTTATAAAAAACTTTTGTTCCCCCATTTATAGCATTATATTGAGTTACTTGGCTAATTGCATTATCTTTAAGATTATAACTAACATAATAAGTATCTGGTTTTCCAGATTTTATCATTTTTCTCTCAAAGATTACTTCTTCTGAATTTGTAGGATTTTTAATTATTCTAACTTCTAAATTGCCAAATAATTCATTTTTTATTTTGTTTATATTTTCGTATGTCATTTTTTTACTACTTTGTTTTAATGTATTTTAACCTATTTGTGATTTATAAAGATTTGTTTGCGTTTTCTTGAGCATTTTTTGGCTCTTTGTTTTTCAAAGCTGTCTCAAATAAAACTGCAAATGCCTGACTAAAAAATTCAGAGTTAAGCCAGATTGCAACATCTTCATTTGCTTCAGCGTTTTTTGAAATATAAAACATAATTTCTTTTCTATCAATTATGAAAAATTTTGAATCAAGTTCAGTTTTTTTCACCTTTATTTTGAGTTTTTCTTCTATTTGCTTGATTAATCTTTCATCTCCTGATAATGCTAACTTTATTTTAATATTTTCTTTTTTTAAGCTTCCAAATGTTTGTGTGAAAAGTTTTATTTTAACTGATAATTCGTCGGCAGTTGTGCAAATTATAACTTCTTTTTTTGCATTTTGAAGCAACTCCTTCAAATAATTGGAAATGTTTGCTTTTCCTTTTAATGCCGCTGAAAGGTCTTCTCTCTTTATTGGAATTATCCCTTCTTTATATAGTCCCTCAAGCTGCGTAAATTCATCAGTTTCTTTAACATTAGAAAGGCTGTAAATTTTATCTTCTGCTTTTTTTCTTACATTATTTTTAAGTTTTTCAAGAACCATTTTTGGCTTAACGCCTAAATATTTTACTGGCTTTCCTATTTTAACAATAGCAAATCCTTTTTTTTCCAAACTTTCCAAGACATCATAAGTTCTTGAACGTGGAACTCCTGAAATACTTGCAATCTCTCCTGCTGAAGCAGAGCCCTTTCCTAATAAAGCAAGCCATACTTTTGTCTCATAAATATTCAAGTCAAAGTAATCCTTGATTTTATTGATTAAATCTTGTTTAGCTATCATTTTTATTTTTGTTTATAACCTTCAGGTTGTTACTACTTTTAAAGTAACAGAAATCTAGTTTATAAAGCTTTTGATTGTTACCTTTTTGAAGTTTATACACATAAATTTTAAAAGGTATAAATATTGTATTTTAAGCATGGTTAACGAAGAAAATTCCTCAAATAAATTCGGCATTACGCAGAAAGAAGGGATATATGAAAAATATATTGGCGGATATTATATCATCAATCCTATTGGAGCAAGTGATCGTTATGTAGGAAGAATTAAATCTATAGATGATAAAAACGGAAAAATAATTTTAAATCCTCATTTTGGATTGCGCTATGATAAAAAGAATGGTAAAAATCTTTATGATTTAGTTAAAGAAGATTTTGATGCATTTGTTGATTTAAAAAAAATTTCATTTGAATCAACTACGAAGGATAGTATCTTTCATAATTGCTATTTAAGCAATAAAGAAGGATTAGATAAAAAAAAGGAATCTTTTTTTGTAAGACTTAATTTAGCATATAAAATTCTATTTTCTAAATAAAATCTATTTTTTTAAATGAGTGTCAGCGAATATTTTTAAAAAACAAGGACACCAACTAACATCCCCAAAAATATTCCGACAGTTATAAACGGCATTGCTGGATAAAACTTCTTTTTTTCAGAAAAAAATAACAAATAACTAAGTCCTAAAGCAGCCCCTAAAATTACAAAAATTGCAGGCCATATTCCAAGAGTTTTTAACATAACTCCTGCAGAAATTATTGGAAAAATAACATCTCCCCCTCCGAGAATTGCTATATTAATCTTAATTTTTTTCTTTTTTAGTTCCGATTTTTTGTATTTTTGTTTTAACATCTTTATTTTTTCTCTTTCTTTTTTTGATAGATAAGGAATAAAAAATCCTGAGAAAATTTTTAATGTGTTAATTTGATATTTAGCCATTTTTTGCATAATTTTTGATTTCCAAACTGCCCACGCATCATAAATTGAAATTAAAATAAGCAAAATAATCATTGTCCAGATATTCAAAAGAGGCACAAAAACTGCCGCAATGCCGGGGTAAATTAATAATTCAGTAGTATTATGGACAATAATATTTCTATTAAAAACTTTAATTAAAGCAAATGGCAAAGCAATTATCAAAGACATTAAAGGAATATACTGCTCTTTCGGAAGAAAAGAATTAATAGAAAGTCCAAGAGCAAGAACAATTACTATAAGGAACCAGAGTTTTAAAATAAATTCTATTTTAAATTTTGTCAGTAAAAAAAATAAAGCAATTGCAATAATAAATGCAATGATTATTGAGGGAAAAGCGTTTACAGGATTAATCTCTTCTGGGGGTTCCATTCCGTAAGGTAGTTCATTCTGAGAATAATGATTAACAACATACAATCCAATAAATTGTGTAACTAAAAACATTCCTAAAAGGACCAAGATTATTGCTAGTTTGTGTTTCATTTGAATTTTTTTCTGAAATTTAAATAAATGAAAATTTTTTCTGAATTTGCTTTCATTTTAATTTCCTATTGAAATGATTACAAAAATTTCTTGTTTTTGCTTTCATTTTTTATATAATTCCAAATTTTTTCTGAACTCCCTGAGGATTTTTGTAGTATTCATTAAGTATATCCTGAACTTCATGAAATCCATATTTTTTTTGCTGGATTAAAATGTATAACAACTGAACTCTTTGTCTGAATTCTTTTTCTATTTCTTCTCTATTTTTTCCATATCTTAAAGCTATTTTTTCAAAAATTTTGCTTGTTCTTTTAAAATAAAATTCATTATCTTTCGGATTCCATATAAAAGGAGTATTTGTCAAAGCTGCTCCAGATTCTTCAACATTTACAATTTCTACAATTTCTTTTACTTTTCTTGTTTCTTGTTTATTTACAATTGCCTGTCCCATTATGCATACGCAGTCCAATACATTCATTAGTGTCGGCGGCAATTCAATCGGCGGTGTTTCAAGTCTTTTAATTACTGTATCAACAGATTCAGCGTGTATAGTGCTTATTGATGGATGCCCTGAAGCCATTCCTTGAAATAATACAAACGCTTCTTTTCCACGAACTTCACCGACGATGATATAGTCTGGTCTTTGTCTGAATGACGCTTTTAATAAAGTAAATAAATCAATTTCTCCAAACTCTCCTGTTCCTGTTGCGCTTCTTGAAACTCCAGGCAGCCAGTTTTCTCTTGGAAGATTTAATTCTCTGGTATCTTCAATTGAAACAACTCTTGCTTCTGGAGGAATAAAAAAAGCCAGAACATTCAGCAAAGTTGTTTTTCCGGAACCAGTTCCACCGGCAATAAGAATATTCATTTTATGTTCAACCAGCATCCATAAATATGCCATCATCTCTAAACTTAAAGTTTTAAATGAAATTAATTGAGGAGGAGTCCAGGGAGTCTGCGTGAATTTTCTTATTGTGAATGTCGGTCCTCTACTTGTTATATCTTTAGTGTATGTTGCATTTACTCTTGAACCGTCCTGCAAACTGCCGTCGAGAATTGGCTGTGAATAGGAAATATGTTTTCCGCATCTTTGAGCAAGTTTTTCTGTGAAATTCTCAGCTTTTGCCAAGTTTTCAAATTCAACATTTGTTTTGATATTCCTATAATAACGATGAACAACATAAATCGGGGTGTCAACTCCATTACATTCAATATCTTCAACAAAAAAATCTCTCAGTATAGGTTCAGTTTCATTCATGCCGACAAAATCCCTGCAGAGATAATAATATATTTTGTTATAGCTTTCATACGAGATTTCCATTTCTAATTCAAAAGCTAAAATTCTTGCTCTCTGATGGATATATTCTAACAGCGAACTTAAATCTTTATCTATAATCATATCAAAATCAACCAAGCTTTTTAGAGCTTCTATTATCTGGTCTTTTAATTTTTTTTCTTCTGCTGTTAATTCTGGCTCCTCTATTTCATAAAAAAGTTCATATTCTTTTGGGTCCCAATAAATGTGCGCGTAAGCATATGGAGCAATTAAGCAGTATCTTACATCTATTTTTGTTTTGTCTTTTATTTTTTTAAGTGGTGGAATTTGTGGAGAAAAATTTATATCCGGCATAGGATATTTTAAGATACTCTTGATTTGTCTTTCGATTTTTTGAGCCATTTTATGAATATTCAAAATTTATTTTTGTTAAACTATTTTCTTTGCCATTGTTTGAAACAAATAATTTGTAAGTTGCTGATGATTTAGTTAATACTTCTGACCCGTCTTTGTTGTTTATTGTAATATTATATTTTCTTGCATAATTTAGTGTTGCATTGATTTTATTTATTTTTCCAATTTTCTCGTCATCAATATTTATGCTTCCTTTTTTAATTGTTATTCCCGGTTCGCTGTAAGTGTAAGAACTTTCTATTTCAAATATTATTCGGTCATTAGGAGCGTCAATATTTAGTGAGCCCTTTTTTATTGATAATTCAATTTCTCTTTTATTTCCCTGAACTGTTTGTATTTCTTCAATTATGCTGTCTATACTTTCAAGCATTCCTATCGATTGTTCAATGATTGATTTATCCTGAATTTGTTCTATTTTTGGTTTTGCAAAACCCAAAATTGCGCCGAGAATTGCAAAAGCAATTAAAGTGTATACCACAGTTTCAATCCAAACTTGTCCCTTATAATTTGAATAAATTTTCACCATCTTTTATGAAATATCCAAGGAAAATTTATATTTAAATCTAACTAATAACAAATATAAAAACTTAATTATTAAAAATAGTTGTTTGTCTGCAATCAATTATTTCATTCAGTGAATCTGCAACTTCGCACTGTTCTCCATTAATCACGGGAATAATCTTGATTCCAATTATTGGTTTGCTGAATCCTTTTCCAATATATGTTTTTCCTGCATCTTTTGCTGGAAGCGCTACTTTATCTCCCTTAAGATTTCTGGCTTTGTTATATGGATATAAATTATTAATTGTTTCTGCAATTTCTTTGAGGTTAATTTGAGTTACTTCTGTTTCTGTTTCTATTGCAATAATTAATTTGTCTAAATCTACATCCTCTCGGTTTATTGAAAAAACAATTTCATCAGTTACAGAGTCATAACAAACATATTCAGAGTTTATTGAGAGTTTGCCAATGATATCCGGTCCGCATGCTTGTGATTTTTTTATTTTTTCTTCAACTGTTTTTTTTGTTGTTGTGAATACTATTGCAGAAATTGAAATTACTAACGCAATCATTACAACCATCACTACCACCCCAGATACTGCTTTTTTATTTAACATTATATAAAATTATAATTTTTTCTATCTAGATAAATATCTCTTTTCCATTTCTTTAACTCGACCACACTTGGGCGAGTTTGTCAAAAAATTTCCCATTTTTTGTTCCTATCTAGATAAATATCTCCTTTCCTTGTCTCTTATCACATGCCTGAGTTTTTTGTTCTCCATCTTTGTTTACTCCTAATAAAATTGGAATTAAAGTTATGGTTGTTGTTCCAGATGAAATAGAAATTCCTTTTGAATAAATTCCTCCGGGCATTATCCCGCTCCATTGTGAATCCAAGGTTGTCAAATCAGCAGTTTCATGTCCTCCTGGATATTCTGATCTTACATCAAAATCATAGACTGGAACATTTCCAATATTTGAAATAACTAAATTTCCACCAGAATAACTTGCGTCAAACTGAATATCATTGCAGACCAAATCAATATTTGTTCCGTCAAATTTTGTTATTGCTTCTTTTGTAAATCCTTTCGTCCACTGAAAAACAATTAATGCAATTATTATAACTAATGCGATAAGCAAAATTGTTGCAATAATTGGTGAAACCGAGCGTTTTTGCGAAGATAAAATATTTTTTATAAATTGCTGAGCGGGGACGCGAGTACCTTTTTTATTTATCATTTTATCTATAATTCTTTTTAATTTTTAAATGTTTATATTGGCAAATCTAAAATTTTCTTTGTTTTTGCATTAGCACAATTTACAATTTGTTTTTTGGTTTTTTCTTCCTGCCATCTTATTGGCGTCATCTCAATTGAATAAATTTTTCCTCCAGGTAAATTTTTGGTATTAAAAATAAGAATCTTTTCATCACCCGGCTCAAAACTATTTTCTCCAGTTATTCCAAGAGATATCCCCGGATTAAGACGAGTCCCGCCAGTTGTGATATTATTAGATAAATCTTTTGTTGCTATTTCTTCATTTTCATTAGGCGAATAATAAATATGGGTTCCGCCAATGCTAAATTGTCCATTATTCTTTAGCGTTAAATTTAATTTGTTTTTTGTCTGGTCATAAGTATAATCTGAAATGTAAATACTAACATCATCCGGACATGCAACTCCCTCTTTTGGAACATAACTTTTTAGCCACCCATAAACAACTCCTGCAATAACAATTGCAAAAGTAATTAATAAAATATATCCTATCATCGTGCTTACAGCTATTTTATTTTTTTTATTAAGCGTTGGTATAGACATATTTTTCACCTCCTTTTTCTTTAACTCGACCACGCTTGGGCGAGTTTGTCAAAAAATTTCCTATTTTTTGTTCCTTTTTATTAAGCGTTGGTATAGACATATTTTTCACCTCCTTTTTCTTTAATCATTATGAAATAAAAATGTTTGCCTTTGGGATATTTTGTAAAGTAGTAGGAATTTTCTTTAATTGTTGCATTAATTGGATTGGTTGAAGTATCGAGAGCATCGCATTTAGAACACCTTAAACTTCCCGATTCCTCTGTGATAAAGTAAATATTTATACCATCTTTTTTAACATAATCTGAAGTTTTTTTAATAAAATTTTCTATTTTATTATCGTTGTTTATAAAATCATAATTCATAACTTTTTCTGATTCAATTTGAATTTCTTCTGCAATATATGGGAAAGTTGAGAATTCTGTTTTTTTTGAATAATTATGAATTGTAATAATCGCGCTGGCAATTGCAATAAAAATTACGGCGGTAATTAAGAATGCTTGCGAGCGTTTTTGCGAAGGTAAAATATTTTTTATAAATTGCTGAGCGGGGGCGCGAGTACCTCTTTTTTTCATAATAAAATAATAAGCAAAGAGGTTTTTATATTTGATTATTTTTAATATTTTTAGAGAAGGGTTGTTGTTATGGAAAATAAATAAATTACGATTGCGAGAAAGTTCATGCTTTTTCTCTTATCATGTAAGAAACTGCATCAGGGTAAACTTCCCACGACCAAACACCATTTAATGTTGTTTTATGAAACTCTTTGCTACATAAATATTCTTTTCCCGCTTCTTGTTTTACTTTATTAAGCATTCTTTGATAATGTATTGGTCCTAATGTATGTCCAATAGTTCTCCAAACATCTATGAAACTACCTTTAAAATCATCTTTAAATATTTTTGCAACGATGGGGTTTTGAGTTAATCTAATAATATGTTCATAACTATTAAAATCTTTTTCTTTTACTTCTTTATCTTTAATTAAAGCATAATACATTTGTTCCATCTTTGATTGTTGTTCTAAATCATTTCCTTCTTCTAAAAGAACAATCTTCTCTTCACTTAATCCTAATTCTTTTAATTTTTGCCTTAAAAAATTATAACATCTTTTTTCCGCATTAATCGCAACACCTTCAGTTATAGATTTTGTTGGAGTTATACTACCCACTTCTTCTGTAAATCTTAAAGAGTAGGGCATTTTTTCAGAATGAATCTGATGAGCTCCATGACCTAAAACTTCATGAAATGCCACCCTATATGCCTCTGTTGGAATTGCTATAACCCTTCCATTTTCTGGAAAAAATTCAAAACCATAAGAACCTAAATTAAACACTTTTGTTTTTGGATTCCAGTTGCTCCACTCTGTTCCATCTTTTGGAGGAATTAATAAAATACTCATATCAAAATCCCAAGGTAAGTATCCTTCAGATTTTCCAAAATCAAGAATATCTTTTTTTATTTTTGGTAACCACTCTCTTGCTGATTTTTGTGCTTCTTCTGTAAATGGATTTATTCGCGCATAATCTTTTTCTTGTCTTTTTTCTAATTGTTGCCATCTTTTGTTCCAAGGGGGAGATTTTACCATTTCCTCAAGATATTCAAAAGTTCCTTCACCAGATAACTTATTGAAAAAATCTTTAACTGGTAGAGAAAAATTAGGATTTGTAAAGTAATCTATAACCATATCGTTTAAGTTTAAGTTTGATTGAATGTTTCTTAAAACTAATTCATCAAACTTACTTTCAGTTTTTATATTATCGGATTCTTTAAGCAAATTAGTTAATTCTTTTTTGTAAATTTGTCTTCCATAAATGTTAATAAGCGAACCAAAATATCTACCACTAAGTTTATAAAAATCTCCGACTTTTTTATCTAAATTTGCTAATTGTTTATTTAATATTTGAAACATATTTATTAAAAAAAGTTAATTCTTTATAAAACTTTCTATTCATTTACCCTTATTAAGTTACTATAATATATGCTACAGGTCTTGGAAAAATTTCGTAACAAAACCAATACGAGTCGCCTCGCGATGAGCAATTCATATACAAAAAATTCTCTTTATTTTTCAGTGTAGACTCGGAGATTAGCTTCCAGAAAACTGAAAAAGTTTTCTTTATTCTTCCTCAACTCTGTGACCTGCTAAGCACCTTAACAAATGTTTAGGGCTGCTCCGATCAAGGCCTGACCCAATTCGCATCTGCAAGATCAAAACAGACAAAGTCTCAACGTTAGAACAAAGACTTCTTCAACATTCCAGTCACGCTTCTCCTCGCAGTCTGCCATAAAGCCCATTTGCAAGCAGCAGAGGGCTAACCTGCCAACCTAGTCTACAAAAAATACAAGAAATAGCGATTTAAATAATTTTTGATTTTTTGGTTCTGTCCGGAGTTTTTGATTTTTCAAATAACTCCCGACCTCGCTCGGTTTTTTCAAATTTGCCTTCGGAAGAATATCTCGCGAAGTCGCTCGCCCACTCAACCTCGTCTTTCAGACGAGACCCACCCTTAATTTTTATTTGAATTTCCAAGATTTAGTAAAAAATCAAAAACTCTAATTTGAAGACAATTTTGGACAGAGCTGATTTTTTAATATAATAATTAATTCTCTTTAAATTTTCTTTGCTCGACACCTCACTCGGACTTTTCAAATTTGACTGCGTGATTAATTTCTCGTGAAATGTCTCGTAATATATTCCACTAACTCACTTCCTTTTAATTGCACGCTTGATGGCCCCATTCTTACATAAAATTCTTCTTCATTTAAATCTGATTTTAGGAAAACTGGATTTTTACTTTTTTTACAACTAATCTTTACAATTGTTCTGTGTTCAATTAAAGTATTTTGAATTTCTATTAAATGAAAATGTTTTTTCCCGAGTTTTTCTTTTATCAAACTTATTAAATACAAATTAAATTTATCTGTATCTGGAAATTTATCTTGTTCTATTCCCAATATCTTGCCTTCGTCGGTAATTCCGAGCAATAAAGTTCCGCCGTTCGAATTTAGAAAAGCTGAAATTGTTTTCAAAGCAGAGAATTCCATTTTCTTGTCAAATTCATTTGTATGAAGATTTGTCCTTAAAGTTGATTTAAATTCTATTTCTTCGCTCTCTTTATTTTTAATTAATTCTAAAATTTCGTCCGATGAATTATTTTTCTTTAAAAATAATTTTGGATTTTCCTGCATAATCTTTTTTACAGCCCGTCTAAGAACTCCTTTTTCTGATTTCATATAGATATACCCTATTATTGAAGCTATTGCTGCCCCAATTATTACAAAAGTCATATTTTGCATAGAAAATTTGTAAATTCCTATACTTATTTCTTGTTCTAAAAATATTTTCAAATAATATTTTAAGAGTTCAAGCAGAAATCCAAAAGTTATTGTGAAACTGAATGTGAATAAAATTATTAAAAAATAATCTTTTTTTATTTGATTATTCGAATAAAGAATTGCCAGAATCATAAATCCTATCATCGCTATTGCAATTCCAAAAAATATAGGAACAATAATTCCACTGATTTTTCCAAGGAAAAGCGTGAAAACAACAAAAATCAGCAGTATCCACTCAAATTCAGCAGGAATTTTTATCTGAGATTTCTTTATTATTTGCGGAATAAACATTAGAATCAACAAAAAGATATTTGTTGACATTATATACCAAAGATGATTTGAAACAGCGTTGATTATTGATAAAATTAAGATTAATTTTATTGCAAATGAGAGATATTTTTGAATGCCTTTAAATTTCATAGTTCCTCTTGAAATTTTGTCAAAAAATTTCCTATTTTTTGTTTCCATTTAAATTTCATTAAATTTTTAGGAGATAAGAGTTTATATTTTTTTGTTAATAATCGGGTTTTCAAATAATTTCACGAATTTTTTCCATATCCATAAATTTTCCCGGACAGGTTTTTGTTACTCCTGAAAATTCTCTGTGTCCTAAAATATCTTCTTTTCTAATTTTATATTGTTTTATTCTTTCTTTTAAAAAATTAATTAATGTTTTAATCTGCTTTTTTGTTGGTTTTTCTTCATCAAAATTTCCAATCAAACATATTCCAATTGAATTTTTGTTATGGCCAAAAACATGCGCTCCAATAAATTTTTCTGAACGCCCGACGTGAATTTTGCCTTTTTTGTCAATTAAATAATGATATCCAATATCTTCCCATTTATTAATTCTAATATGCAAATCCCTGATTCTTTTGATAGAATCAATTTTTCTTTGAGAGTGATGGACTGCAATGAAGTTTACTTTTTTAAGCGGTTCCATTAAAATTAGAAAACATTTGAATTAATAAAATTATTTGTATTAATTATGATTTGGATTTTCTCGCAACCAGTGAACTTATAAATATTCAGAATTTTGATTATCATAGAATTATGAGGCTGTAGCTCAGCTTGGTAGGCTCAGAACATCTCTACGAGATTCTGGCCAGAACCAATCCGACTGCAATCTTATTCAAAACATAATGAGGCTGTAGCTCAGCTTGGTAGAGCACGGCTCTGATAAGTGCGAATGAAATTCATTCAATTTAGTACAATTCAGAAAGGCCGGGGTCCACAGTTCAAATCTGTGCAGCCTCATTTTAACTTTTTAGATTGAACGAAGTAGAATCTGTATAGTTTAAATTTATTGTAATGTAATCATTTTAAAGTGATAATAATAAAAAGATTTAAATAGTCGCGATTTCTATAATCAATATGGTAATTGCTAAAACAATCTATGGGAGAATAGAACAAAAAATTGCAGATTATGAAACAGTTGCAAATTTCTATGAAAGGAATCGTGACTTAAGATTTCAAACTAAAACTGGCTTGAAAAGAATTTTAGATGAGATTAAATTGGAGTTAGATAGAGGACAATCAACTAAAAATTTAGATAAGTTATCTAATCTTCAAGATAGAATTTCTAGATTTGTTTAATAAATTTTTTTAAAATTTTTAGACAAATTTCAAAAACAAAAACCTTTATTAATTCTTTTTAATTAATTGTTTTATGAAAGCAAAAACGGGAAATTTTTGTATTCATTCAAATTTCAGGAAAAAATTAAAATGAGAGGTGAAAATGAATCCGAAATAGATTTTGTAAAATGGTTTTCTGAGTTAAATAAAGATTCGGGGGCTGTTGCCGGTGGAAAGGGCGCAAATCTTGCTGAGATATTTAATCTAAAAATTTCTGTTCCTCCCGGATTTGTGGTGACTGCGCAAGCATATGATTATTTTATTAAAAAAGCTAGATTAGATGAAAAAATAAAAAATATTTTATCTAAAATAGATTATGAAAATACAAAGCAGTTAGATGAATCCACAAAACAAATTAGAGAGTTAATTATTAATTCTGAATTTCCTAAAGAAATGAGAGAGGAAATTATAGAAGCATATGAAACTCTTAGTTTAACGGATTATGACCTTAAAGAAAGCGGAGCTTTGGATATTTTAGAAGCAGATTCAGAGCCAGTTTTCGTCGCTGTTCGTTCAAGCGCAACAACAGAAGATTTAGCGGAAGCAAGTTTTGCAGGACAACAAGATACTTATCTTAATATAAAAGGAAATGAAGAGCTGATTGATAATGTAAAAAAATGTTTTGCGTCGCTTTTTACTTCAAGAGCAACTTATTACAGAATTAAAAAAGGATTCAAACATGAGCAGGCAAGTTTAGCAGTTGTTGTTCAGAAAATGATTAATTCAGACAAGTCAGGAGTAATGTTTTCAAAAGACCCAAATTACAATAGTGATAATGTTGTTATGGAGGCCGTTTTTGGATTGGGCGAAGGAATTGTTTCCGGAAGAATAACTCCAGATAAATATGAAGTTTCAAAAAAATTAGAAATTTTAGATAAAAAAATATCAGACAAAAAAATTGCAATGACAAGAAATTCTTCTGGTGAGAATATAACTATTAATTTAAGAGAAGATAAATCAAAAGAACAAGTTTTAACAAGTTATGAAATAAAAATTTTAGCGGAATATGGATTAAAGTTGGAAGAGCATTATAAAAAACCTCAGGACATAGAATTTGCAATTGAAGATTCTAAAATTTTCATTGTTCAGACCCGCCCAATTACGACGCTGGATAAAAAAGTTAAAAGAGAGGAGCATCAAGAATTAAAAGGAGAAATTATTCTAACTGGACTTTCTGCTTCTCCTGGAATTGCCGTCGGAGAAGTTAAGATTGTCAGAGAAATAAAAGATTTGCAGAAAATAAAACAAGGAGATATTTTAGTTACAGAAATGACTAATCCGGATATGGTAGTTACTATGCAAAAATCTGCTGGAATAATTACTGATGAGGGTGGTTTGACAGCGCATGCTGCGATTGTGTCAAGAGAAATGGGAATTCCGTGCATCGTCGGAACAAGAGAGGCGACTGCTAAACTAAAAGAAGGAGAGATTATTACCATGGACGCTTATTCTGGAAAAATCTATAAAGGAAAAATTTCTGAAACAAAACAAAAAGAAATTTTACCTGTAACTGCGCAGACAAAAACAAAAATTAAAGTGGTTGTTGATTTGCCGACATTTGCTTCAAGAGCGGCAAAAACTGGGATAAAAACAGTTGGCTTGACGAGGATAGAAGGAATAATTGCAGAATCCGGTAAACACCCAAATTATTTTTTGCAGAAAAATAAAATAAAAGATTATGAAGAAATTATTTTTATAGGAGTTAATGAAATAGGAAAATATTTTGAAGAAATTTGGGTGAGAACTTCTGATATACGGAGCGATGAATTTAATAATTTAGACGGCGCTCCAAAAGAAATTGAAGCAAATCCAATGCTGGGAATGCATGGAATAAGATTCAGCGTTAAAAATCCAGAAATATTAAAAGCTGAATTGAAAGCTCTTCAGAGAGTCAGTCAGCAAAAAGTAAAAATTGGATTGTTGCTGCCTCAGATAATTTCTGTAGAAGAAGTGAAGCAAGTTAAACAAGCTTTAAGAGAAATTAATTTTTCAGATGCAAAATTAGGAGTGATGATTGAGACCCCCGCTTCAGTTCAAATAATAAATGATTTGTGCGAAGAGAAAATTAATTTTATAAGTTTTGGAACAAATGATTTAACTCAATATATTTTAGCTATAGACAGAGGAAATGAACAGGTTCAGCATTTGTATAATGAAATGCATCCTGCAGTTTTGAGACAATTAGATTATGTTATAAGAGTTTGCAAAAAATATAATGTTGAAACGAGCATTTGCGGTCAGGCAGGAAGCAAAAAAGAGATGGTGAAATTTCTTGTTGAAAAAGGAATTGACAGCATAAGCGTGAATGCAGATGCTGCGAAAGAAATTTCAGATTATATAAAAAAAATTGAAGATGAAACTTTGGGAAAAAAAGGCGAGTTGCCGAGAAAATATCATCCCGGGAATAAAGAATAAATAAAACTCTTTAACAAGCAAAGTTTTTAAACAAAAAAAACCTTTAATTTATATGGTAAAAAGAGCGATAAAAAGAGAAGAGTATTCTAAAAATTCTGGAAAATTAGAACTTAAGGGGAACTTGGAAATAAAACTTGTAGAAAATTTTGTATCCCTTCAAAAAGTAATGACTAATTTATCTATTAAATTTGATGAACTTTCAAATAATATCTCAAAATTACTTGAATTATTTGAATTATCTGCAGTAGCGTTAGCAAAGAAGGACATTAATTTTACAAAACCAGTTGATGAAGAAAAAATTATGGGTAAACTAAATAATATTCTGGAACAAAATAAAATAATCGCAAGAGGCATGGCTTTAATGGGCGAGGGCAGAGAACCTGAAAAAGTGATTCAACCTGTGATGCCTCAATTTAGACAATCTCCAGCTTCTTCTCCTATGGTGAAAAAGGAAGAAGGATATCAGAAATCTCCATTTAAAGGATTTTAAAATGGAAGAAAATTCTTCAAGAAGGAATGAAAAACGGGAAGTTTTTCAACAAATTCGCCCAAGCGTGGTCGAATTAAGGGATTTTAAAATGGAAGAAAAAATTGAAAATTTTTTCATATACTTTAATAGGAAATTAAAATGTTAGACTCAAATTTAAATAAATTTGGTCAGTTCCATTTTTACAGGAAATAAAAATGTTAGAGAATTCTTCAGTTGAATTAAAAACACTTGTTCTTTTGAATTTTACAAAAAGATTAATCATTTCAAAAAATCCAATGGGATTTTTTTTGGTTAAGCAAGAACTGCCGAAAACAAAGAAAGAAGAATTTGTAGAAAAAATAAAAAAAATTGGAAATTTTGAATCTCTTTCAGAAAACTTTGGACAAGAAAAAATAAAAATTCAGACACAAAGAAAAATTTCTTTACAAAGACCTATTCAAACTGCTCCAATTTTAAAAATTCCTGAAACGCGATTGCCGCCACAATTTGCGTATTTGCGTCCTTATGCAACAAATGAAATTGATTTAGATTTGGGAGAATTAAATCCTTTTTTAGCTGATTCTGCTGTGAATGTGATAGAATCAAATGGTCCAGACAAGGCGGTGATTGTCAAGGGTGGAATGGGAACAAAACCGACAAATGTAATTTTATCTGAACAAGAAATAAATAATATTATTCAAATTTTTTCTAAAAAATCAAAGATTCCGGCAGGAGAGGGATTTACAAAAATTGTATTAGGGAAGTATGTTTTATCTGCGATTGTTTCAAAAGAAACTGGCTCAAAATTTATTATTACAAAACTTCCTTCTGTTCGCAACCCCACTCGCGCCCACGATTTGCATTAATTTATATTAATATTAAAAGTTTGTCAAATCATAAACGCTCGCACTCGGTAATTAATAAAAATAATTTACCCTCCGTGAAGTTGCTCATCAGCAGAGAAGATAATTAATTAAAATGAAAAAAAATAATATTTGGATAGGAATTGTTGTCATCGTTGTTATTATTCTCACTATTGTTTTTATTTTAAATTCAAAGAACAATTCTCAAAATAAAATTACTGATGAAATTCCGTCACAAAATCAGCAAGCGCAGGAAGAAAATGATTTGGCATTTAATCTTCCTCCAGATCAAGATTCAGTTGGTTGGACACAAACGCTTGGACCGCTTGGTGGAACTGTAATTCGCATGATTCCTCATGAAAATACAATCTGGGCATCACTTTATTCTGGTGGAATTTATGAACTTCAGTTAGATAATTCTTGGAAACAAATTGCAATTGGGCGCGGCATTCCAGAGAACAGGGCGTTTGATATTGTAACTGATCCCACTGACGTAAATATTGTGTATGTCCCAGAAATGATTGCGGGTTTAGCAAGAACAACTAATAAAGGAAATAGCTGGCAGGGTTTACGTGATCAGATAACCAGAGATATTGAAGCAGACATTTTTCACTCACATACTCTGGCTCTTGATCCAGAAAATTCAAAAATATTGTATGTGCCTGGATTTACTGACGATGAAAACAGCATACTTATTGTTTCCAAAAATGGAGGAGAACACTGGGAGAAACGATTTGTTTTTGATAAGTATTATGATTTTAATCACATTTATTTCTATAATTCAAAAATGTATCTTGCCACATCTACCGATGGTGTTTTGGTTTCATCAGACAAAGGAAAAAGCTGGGAGCCATTTAATAATGGTCTTGAAAATTTAAAGACTGCTCGATTTGTGAATTTCAAAAATAATCTTTATCTTCTTGGCGCTGAACTGCAATTTAATGCTCGTATGGGAGGTGAACTGTATAAACTTGCTTCAAATGAATTATCTTGGGAAAAAGTAGATGGGCTTGAACAAGTTACTGGGATTGGAACTGATGAAAACTATTTTTATGCAGCAACATGGAATCCTGATCCAAAAATATGGATATCCAGCGATGGCAATTTATTTCGTGAAACAGCATCAGAAAATCTTCCTCCAGCGTGGATTGGAGAAATTGTAAGTCTTGATTCAAAAATATATGTGGGTGTAGGAGGCAATGGTGTATATGTGTCGTCGGATAATGGCGATACTTTTGAAGAATTTAATCAAGGGCTTATTTCAGTAGCGACGCGGGAAGTGTATGTTAATCCAAAAGATGAGAACGAAATATACGTTGGAACATGGGACCGGCAAGGTTTTTATTGGTCAAAAAATGGAGGCAAGGGATATAAACATTTAGCAACTAATTTTAGCGTGATCACTTTGCAACCTGATCCTCATGATTTTTCTAAAGTGTATCTTGGAGGAGATTTATTTTCTGTTGGGATAATTGATGAGCAAGGTATAAAAATATTAGAAAAAACAAAACCTGGAAGTAAAGATTCAATTATAAAATCAATTACAATAGATCCTGCTGATTCAAACCATATCCTTGTCGGTATAGGAACAGAAACTGCTGAAACTCCGTCGGGAGAGGGACTTTGGGAATCATATGATGGAGGAGAAACTTGGACCAGAGATCAAGGAATTGGAAATTTTGCAGTATATTCTATTCTTTTTAATCCGATTGATTCAAAAATAGTATATGCATCAGCGTTGGGGGAAGGAGTATTTAAGAGCAACGATGGAGGTAAACATTTTAATTCATTGGGTGATGAAAAATTAAAATATACTTACCGGCTTGCAATGTCACCCTCAGATCCAGAGATTATTGTTGCATCTTCCAATATTTTTTTCGGACAACTTTCTTTAGAAGAACAAATATCGGGAAAATATGGAGGAATTTTTCAAAGTAGAAACGGCGGAGAAACATGGACAGAACTTACTGCTGGTATTCGCAATTATGGAGAGGATCAGCCTGAAGAGTTTATTGGATGGTTGTATAATTTTGGACATATGCCAAATTACGAAATGATTTTAATTGATCCTAAGGATGCCAATCATTTAATTGTCGGTCATCATGCAGAGAACGTCGTAGAAACTCTTGACGGCGGAACTACATGGAAAAAAGCTGGAGCAAATGAGATGGTGCCTGAAGGTATTCACAATTATGCTTACTGCTTAGGTTCATCTTCTGATTTTAAAAAATTCTATGCCTGCACTTGCGGACGCGGAATGTTTAGCGGCGGGATAAATGAAAAAGGATATATTTCATCGAGTCTCACTGGTGATGCAGTTTATACCGACGAAACTGACCAGCGTGCGCAACCCCGCAATGCTCAAGAAGCCAGAGAATTAATTTTATCCGGAGAATATAATCATCAGCATTAACCAAAATTAGTTTTTATAAAATTTATGCGCGTCGTTAATAGAGAGTTTTATAAATCTTTTTGCAATTAATTAAATATGGAAAAGATAAATAATAAAATAACCAGCGAGAAACTTGAAAAATATTTTAAAATAACCTCTGAAGCTCTGAAAAAAGCAAAAAAAAATATAATTAAAGGAAAAGAAAAATATGCAAATGAAATTATTGAAATGGTTGAAAATTATCTTTCAGATGCAAAACACTTTCAATCAAAAAAAGATTTTGTAAATTGTTTTGGAGCATTAAATTATGCTCATGGATGGTTAGATTCAGGAGTTCGGCTGGATGTTTTTGATGTTAAAGACAGAGAATTGTTTACCGTTAAGTAAATTATAAAAACTCTTCTTTACTATTTACCCCATGAAAAAAAAGGTGATTGTTTTGAGTCTCGGTGGAAGCCAGATAATTCCTGACGATGTAAATTATAAATATCTTAATGATTTTAAAAATGTTCTTTTAAAAAACAAAAAAAATTATAAGTTTATTGTTGTGTGTGGAGGAGGAAGTTTGGCAAGAAAGTATATTGGAGCATTAAAAAAGGAAAAACAAAATGAATCATTCCAGTCATTTGCAGGAATTTCTGCAACAAGAACAAATGCAAGATTTATGAATTATTTTTTTGGCATTGACCCTGAAAAAGGAATTCCAGATACAATGAAAAAAGTAAAAGAATATATTAAAAAATTAGACATAATTTTTTGCGGGGCATTGGAATACAAACCCAATCAAACTTCAGATTCAACTTCAGCAGAAGTTGCAAAAGAATTTAAAACAGAATTTGTAAATTTGACAAATGTCAAAGGGCTTCATGACAAAAATCCCAAGGAATACAAAGATGCAAAATTTATTCCCAAAATTTCCTGGGAAGATTTTAATGCCTTGGCAAATAAAATTAAATTTCATCCAGGTCAGCATTTTGTTTTAGACCAGACTGCAGCAAAAATGATTTTGAAAAATAAAATAACAACTTATATTATAGAGTCACCAAAAGAACTTGATAATTTGCTTAATAAGAAGAAATTTGTTGGAACTAAGATTAGTGATTAGAGTAATTTTATAAATTAGTTTTTCTATAATACTTGATGTTAGAACAAGCTATAATCTACGAAAACACTTTTGAAAAAGCCCGTAAATTAATTAATGAAAATAAAACTAAAACAATTATTTTTTCTTCAAATGATGATGAATTAAACAGAAAAATTTTAGAAAAACTTCAAATCCAGATTCTTTTAATAAATCTTGCAGGAAAAAAAGATTTTCAAAAACAAAGAGATTCTGGATTTAATCAGGTTCTAGCAAAAATTGCAAAAGATAAAAATGTTGCAATAGGAATAAATTTTGATGAAATAATTCAAGCTAGCCAATATGAAAAACAAAAAATTATTTCAAGAATTCAGCAAAATGTTGCGTTGTGCAATAAAAACAAATTGAGAATGAAATTTATTATTCAAAATCTTGAGAATCAAAGAGATATTTATGAGCTAAAATCTTTTGGAGCAGTTCTTGGAATGCCGACTTGGATGACTAAAGAAGTTTAAAACAAAACTTTTAAACCAGTTCTTCTTATGCTTTAAATGGAAAAAGGCGATACCCTAAATGGCATGTCCCAAGAGGGCACGAGAACCTCTAAAGAGGCAAGTAAAAAGATTGAAAGAATTACAGAATCTTTGAATCCTCATGAGTTGAAAATTTTGCCTTATCTTGAAGAGCGGATTCCAGATATTTGCAAAAAAACAAATTTAGATAGAGTTTCTGTATTAAGAGCGTTGGAATATCTTCAAAATAAAGAAATTGTAAAACTTTCTTATAAAAAGAAAAAAATAATTGAGATTGGAGTGAATGGCGCGCTGTACAGGAAAAAAGGACTTCCAGAAAGAAGACTTCTTAATCTGCTTAATGAAAAAAGAATTGTAACATTTCAGGACGCGCAAAAGCAAGCTTCTTTATCAGATGACGAATTTAAGGTAGCACTGGGGGTGTTAAAGAAAAAAACTATGATTGAATTAAAAAATGGAAAATTAATTTTAAATGCAGATAAATTTGAAATAACAAAAAAAATGTTAGAAGAGATTTTTTTGGATTCCCTGCCTTTGGAATATGATTCTTTAGCAGATGAGCAGAGATTTGCATTAAAATTATTAGAAAATCGAAAAAATATTCTTGAAATTAAAGAAGAAAGTTTAATTGAAATACAGATTACGGAGCTTGGAAAAAAATTAATTAAATTAAAAATAAAAGATAGCGGAATGCTTGAGCAAATTACTCCTGAGATGATTCGCGATGATTCCTGGAAAGGAAAAAAATTCAGGAGATATGATATAACAAGCCCTGTTCCTTTAATTTCCGGCGGGAAAAGGCATTTTGTCAACCAGGCATGTGATTATGCAAGAAAAGTTTGGACAGAAATGGGATTCAAAGAAATGAGTGGAGATTGTATTCAAAGTTCTTTCTGGAATTTTGATGCTTTATTCACTGCGCAAGATCATCCTGTTCGAGAAATGCAGGATACTTTTTTTATTGACAAAAATATTGAACTGCCGGAAAATAAAAAATTAGTCAAGGCAGTCAGAGAAGCGCATGAAGAAGGAATTGCAGGAAGTTCTGGATGGAGATATAAATGGGACGAGGAAAAAGCAAAAAAACTTGTTCTAAGGACGCATACAACTTGCTTATCAGCATTAACAATTGCAAATTTAAAAATTTCTGAATTGCCTGCAAAATTTTTTGCCGTCGGAAAATGTTTTAGAAATGAAACGCTTGATTGGAAACACGGATTTGAATTCAATCAAACAGAAGGCATAGTCGTTGATAAAAATGCAAATTTCAGGCATTTGCTTGGATATTTAAAAGAATTTTTTAAAAAAATGGGCTTTGAAAAAATCAGATTCAGGCCCGCGTATTTTCCATATACAGAACCGTCAGTTGAGATAGATGTTTGGCATTCTGAAAAAAAAGAATGGCTTGAATTGGGAGGCGCTGGAATTTTCCGTCCTGAAGTTGTGGTTCCGCTTTTAGGAGAAAATATTCCTATTTTAGCTTGGGGTCCGGGATTAGACAGAACACTAATGAATTATTATGGAATTAAAGATTTAAGGGAGCTGTATAAAAATGATATTTCACAATTAAGAAAAATAAAATGGTGGACGAAATAAAATGACAAAAACCGATTGTATCTTCTGCAAAATTATTGATGGCGAAATTCCAGTTGTAAAAATTTTTGAAGATAAAAAATATTTTGCATTTTTAGATATGAATCCAATAAATCCAGGACACACTTTGCTGATTCCGAAAAAACATACTGATTATTTATTTGATTTAAGCGACGACGAATATTCAGAATTAATGTTAAAGGCAAAACATCTTGCAAAAATATTAAAAAATAAATTAAAATCAAAAAAAATTGGGTTAATTGTAGAAGGTTTTGGAGTTTCGCATGTTCATATTCATCTTGTTCCAATAAATAGTATGGGGGAATTAAATCAAAAAAGAACGAAACCTATGAATAAAGAGGAATTAAACAGATTAGCTGAGAAAATAACAGGATAAAAATGTCAAACATAAAATTTAATAAAAAGAGTTTTGAAAAAGATATTGGAAAATTAGACGAAAATATGCAAAATAAAATTGCAATGTTTGGAACAACCCTTGAACAGGTTACAGATGGGGAAATAGAAATTGAAGTAAATCCAAACAGGCCCGATTTGTTGTCTTATTCTGGATTTAAAAGAAGTTTTTTAAGTTTTCTGGAAAAAACTAAAGGGCTAAAAAAGTATGACCTGAAAAAACCAGAAAAAAATTATGAAGTAATAGTTGATTCTTCTGTAAAAGAGGTTCGTCCATATACTGTATGCGCGATTGTAAAAAAATTAAATTTGAATCATGATAAAATAAAAGAATTAATTAATATTCAGGAAAAACTTCATTTTACTATTGGAAGAAAAAGAAAAAAACTTGCAATAGGAATTTATTCTTTAGAAAAAATAAAATTGCCAATCACTTATACTGCTTTAGAGCCAGATAAAATAAAATTTATTCCTCTTGAAGCAACAAGGGAAATGTCCGGACTTGAGATTTTGCAAAGGCATCCGACAGGCAGAGATTATGCTCATTTGCTTGCAGGCAAATCTAAATTTCCCGTTTTTATTGACGCTGACAAAAACATTTTGAGTATGCCTCCAATAATAAACTCGCAGTCAACTGGAAGAATTACGGAAGGAACAAAAGAGGTTTTCGTTGAATGTTCTGGATTTGATATGTTTATTCTTGAAAAATGCTTGAATATAATTGTCACAAGCTTAGCAGAAATTGGGGGCGAGATTTATCAAATGAAAGTCAATTCAAAAATAATTCCGGATTTGAAAACAGAAAAAAGAAAAATTTCACTTGAAAATACAAACAAGCTTCTTGGATTGGATTTAAATGAAAAACAAATAAAAAAATTATTGGAAAAAATGGGGCACAATTATTCTGACAAAGAAGTCGAAACTCCTTCTTGGAGAGTGGATATTATGCATGAAGTAGATTTAATCGAGGACATTGCAATTGCTTATGGTTATGATAATTTTGTTCCGGAAATGCCCCAAATTTCAACAATTGGACAGGAAAGTCAAAAAGAGATTATTAAGAAAAAAATTTCAGAAATATTATCTGGATTAAATATGCTTGAAGTTTCAAATTATCATTTGACAAATAAAAAAGATCAATTTGAAAGAATGGGAGTTCTAGAAAAACAAGAAAAAGATTTTATTGAAGTTGAGGAATCAAAAACAGAATATAATCTTTTAAGAAAAGATTTGACACATTATTTGCTAAAAACATTTTCGGAAAATACAGATTCAGAATATCCACAAAGAATTTTTGAAGCTGGAAAAGTTTTTAGTCAAAAAGAAGGCAAAAGTTTTGAAGAAAAAGAAAAACTTTCAGCTGCATTAGTTCCTGGAAATTTTACGGAGATGAAACAAGTTATTTTGCATCTTTTTAATATGCTTGACATGAATATAACTCTTAAAGAGTCTGAAAAATTTCCAGCACATTTTATAGATGGTAGAGTTGCAGAAATTTTTTTAGAAGGTAAATCTATAGGTTTTCTAGGCGAAATTCATCCAAAAATTCTGAAAAACTGGAAGATAAAAATGCCTGTTGCTCTTTTTGAAATTGGTTTAGAAGAATTATTTAGCAGATTGATCTAACCAAAATATCCTTTTTCTGATTTTTCAACTTTAGCTTCTGTTTTATTTTCAACAGCTTCAATTATTTTAACAAAATCTTTTTTAATTTCCTGCCAAATTTTGTATGAATTTTTAATAAATTCAGCTTCTTTTTTCTCTGAATAATCAATTAATTTCATTGAATCAATCTCTAATTTTGATAGCTTTTTGTAAATTTCAGATAGTTTATTTTTTTCTTCAACATTTAATGATTTTATAATCGGAAATAAGAACATTGGAACATTAACTGGATTTAAAATTGCTTCAACAAACCTCAAAAAATTTTCAAGAGTTTCTCCCATACTCTCACGAATTTCTCTGACTAAGAAATCAGTTTCTGTTTGCGCTGTTTTTTCTATTCTGAAATCTTCATTTAATTTGCTGAAATTAGGCAATCCATATTTTTCCTGAATTTTAGAATATTCTTCTTTTAATTTTTTTAATTTAGATTTTTCAGTCATAAAGAAATTATTTGATAAGATTTTATAAAACTATCTTAAATTTGAATCAAAGCGCCAATTAGCAGAAATATAATAAAGACAATTGAAACAATTAATGAAAATAAACCTAATCCTGAATATTTTCCGGTTTCATCAGTTAATCCATACATTGAAGAAATAAAAGCTATAATCAGCAATACAAATGAAATTAAAAAGAATGCGACAAGCACAGAATTTCCGACAAGAGCAGGAAGAACAAAAAAGAATAATGATAGTAAAATAGTAATAAAAGAGAATATTGCGGAGATATTTTTTGCCATCATTAAATAGGATATTTTGCATTTATAAGAATTGTTGGAGTGTGAAAGATATTTTTGATTTTAACAAAAGCCTGCGCTCAAAATTAAAAATTTTAGATTACATTTTTTTATTCTGTAAAAAGCCTGCGCTGAAAACATCTCTTCGAGATTTTCGCGTCAATCTTCTACACTTGCAGTTCAAAGCCTGCGCTGAGAGTCGAACTCAGGACCTCAACATTACCAATGTTGCGCTCTTACCAACTGAGCTACACAGGCTTAATAAATTTAATAGAATAATACAAGTATAAAAGATTTTCAGTTTAAGATTTTAGAATCTAAATAATTTTTATTTTCGCTTTCATTTGATAAATTTCCTATTTAAAAAATGAATACAAAAAGTTCCTATTTTTGCTTCACTTTTTCTCTTGCAAAAACAATTACTAAAAAGACAATTAAAAAAGCAACAGCAATAAATCCAAAAAGAATTGCTAATAAATAAAATGTATCTTGATAAAGAGTATTTCCTGAAACGGTGAATAAAATAAAACTAATTATTGCTAAAAGCGAGAATAAAATAAGGTCTTTTAAAGCCCGTCTTGAATTATATCTTGAAGTAATCTGTTTTATGGGAATTGTCCTTTTTTGAATAGGAACAGATTTTTTTTGCGACTTTTTCACCTTTTTTTTAGCCATATCTTATTATAATCTTTCTGGTTTAAAAGCTTTTAGTTTGGAAACCAATTTAATTTAGAAATATGTCCAGTTATGCTGGAAAAATTAGAATAAATTTCTCCTAACCAGTTAAAATATAATTTTGAAAAAGTTTTTAATTGTTCTTCATTAGATAAATGCAGATTGTTATTGTTGATTAATATCAGCCCGATAAGAATAAAAAATATTAAAATAAATATTAAAATTCTCATAACTTTAAATTGCTAGGAATTTGAAGTATTTTTTGTGTTTATGTCTGAAGCGTCGCTTTTCCAGTCCATTTTGATTGCATTGGCAGTAATTGTTTTAAAATTTTTAAAGACGCTTCCAATCCATATAAAATAAAGTTTTGCAACATTTTGAAGACCATCAATTGATTTATAGTTGATATCTTTTCCTTTAAGTGTAACCACAAATCCAAAATAGCTGAATAATATTAGGGCAATTAAAAGAATCGCAAAAAATTTGTGTTTGAATCTTCTTAATTCAACGAATATCCAAATTAATGCAACTATAAGTGCAATAATTATAATTGTCACCGCAATTCCCATATAAAATATAAATAAAAGAGGTATAAAAACTTTGTGCAAATAAATTTTTGGAATTTAATAAAATCGTCTTCACAAACATTTTAAAAACTAATTTCCTTTTAAAGTCCTATAATTTGCCCCGTTAGTTCAGACTGGAATTTTCCAATTCCGTCAGTGTCCTATCGGGAAACAAAAAAGCCCCGATAGTTCAGAGGCCAAGAATGCTGCCCTTTCACGGCGGTGACCCGGGTTCGAATCCCGGTCGGGGCGTATATATTATTGAATGAAGTGAAATAATATTTTTCTGAAATCTGAACTCGGGGAACCCGAGATTTGAATCCGAGAGTTTTGCTTTTGACTATTTTTAGTTTCATTTCAAAAGTAAAGCTCGAGTAGGTTGGGGCGTCCTAATTTGTAAACAAATTCCAGCTTCGCTGTCGGACGCTAAACTGCCGCAGCGGCGTCAGTTTGGGGCGTTTATGGATTTGTAAAACCATCTTTAATAACCTTTAAATATAATATTTAACATCATATTTTCATGGAAGAAGAGGTTAAGATAACTTTTGGGGGATGGTATCAAAGAACATCTCTTCATTTGACTGAAATTTATGATTTTTTATCTAAATGTGAATCTCGCTTGCCTCTTTCTAAGGAGAAATTAAAAGAATTTCATAAAGATTTAAATTTAAAATTCGCAACAAAAGAAACAGGAAATCTTGATTTTGTCATGGCAGAAACTAAAAGCGGTATAGAAATAAGATATTATGAGGATGGGCTTTATATCTTGGAAATTAAAAAAACAAAAAATATAGAATCCTCTGTAAAATTAGTCAAAAATTATTTTAAAAATTTTTTTAATCCTGCAATAAATTATTTGTTTTCCTTGGGAGCGCCGACCCCTAAAATTCTTTCAGATATAAAAGAACCGCACCAAATTGTGATAACTAAATTTTACGAGAAACATTCTGAATTTGATGTGCCACAAAAATATGGAAAAGTTTACAGCAAAACTACATCAGAAAATGTCAGTGTCTACAAAACTCCCGAATATATCTTTGTAGTTGGAGCAAGAAATGAAGAAAATCTTGCATCTATAGTTGAAATGCAGATTTTTTTTAGAGAATTCAAGAGCCAACTTCATAAATATCTGGGCATACATCGGGAAATTTGGGAAGAAATTTCTGAAATTAAAGAAAGAAAATTTATCAAAGGAAAAGATGTTGAGTTCTACAGAGTGCAGCTGGAGATTTATAAAAAAACAATAGATTTAATTAATAATAGAATTAATCAAATGCCGAGCTATGCGCACACTAGGGCTTCTTTAGCGAAAACTTTAGACATAGAAAAACAATTGCTTGAGCTTTTTCAATACAAATTTGAAGATTTATCTAACACTCATTCTTACATAAAGGAAATCTGGAGCATGACTAGAGATTATGTGAGTTCTGCAATTAGTGTTTTAGTTGAAGTTGCAAATAAATCAAATGTTTCTGGAATAAAGTCAATCCAAATTTTAGCATCAATCGGGGTTTTTGTCGGGATAATCAGCTATTTAACAAAAGACACTCTTCCAAAATTTTCAAAAATTGGGCTTTTTTATTTTTTAATTTTAATTGGCGCGGTTATATTAATTGATTTTTTAATAAAGTTTTTTACAAAAAATAAAAAATATGAATTGAAATTTCCTGAGAAGAAAAGAGATTAATTGCGCAGATTAAAATTATAATTTTGTGATTATAAAAATATTTATAAACCTCTTCTCTCTATTTAACATATGAAAAAAAGTTTGATGATTTTAAGTATTTCTTTAATACTATTAGTAAGTTTAAGTTTTGTTTCTGCCGAAAGTTTTGGAATGCGACAAACTTCATTAAGTTATAACGGCTTTCCAGGGCTTGAGTTGTCGTGGTTTAGCGATTTATTTGGTGGAAAATCTGTCGGAATAGTTCCAACAAAGAGTATTTCTGCTGAACCAAGTTCAGCAGATAGAGTAAGTTTTAGTAATCCTGCGGTTGCAGAATTTTGTCCAACGGGGTGGATGCAACTTTTAACTTCTAGAAATGAAAAATGTTGTTTGCCTAAAAATTAAATTAATCTAATCGCTGCTTTTGCTAAATCCTTAATCCAATCATGCAAAGGTCATCTATTTGTTCATAAGGTTTTTTGTTTTCAGGATTTATATAAGCCATCCAATCATTAATTGTTTTATTTAAAATTTCTTTTTGTTCAGACATTGGTTTTTGATTTATTGAGAGCAAGAGTTCTTTCAATTTTTTTTTCATAAATTTTTTATTATTTGGTCCGCCAAACTGGTCTACATAACCGTCTGAAGAAATATAAATCAGGTCATTTTTTTGCAGAGCTATTTTTTTGAGCGAGAAATCTTTTAAGTCATCTGAATATCCGACTGGCATTTTGTCGCTTTTGTGTTCTATTAATTCATTGTTCCTGATTAAATAAAGCGGATTGTTTGCGCAGGCAAATTCTAAAGTATTTGTTTTTTTATCCCAAGCGCAGAGAATAGCATCCATTCCGTCTTTTTGCTCTCCACTCTTTCCTTTTGATTTTAAAGAGTTAATTATTTCAGTTCTTACATAATTAAGAATTTCATTTGGCTTTTCAATTTGTTTTTCTTCTATAGCATTATTTAAAAGCCGTGAATTAAGAACACTCATAAATGCGCCGGGGATGCCGTGTCCTGTGCAGTCGCATGCAGCAAAATAAGCTTTGTCGGATTTTTCAGCAGTCCAATAAAAATCTCCTGAAACAATATCTTTTGGTTTGTAAAAAATAAAATGCTCTCCAAGTAATTTTTTTGTTTCTAATTCATTTGGAAGTATTGCATTTTGAATATTTTTTGCATAGTTTATTGAGTCCGTAATCTCTTTGTTTTTTTCTTCAATTATTTTTTTTGATTTTTTAATTTTTTTTCTGCTTTTATACATTGAATATGAAAAAACTCCGCCCAGTCCCAAGAAAGCAGCCAGTCCAAAAAGTCCCCATTGCTGTTTTTTATTTTTTTCTTCAACAATTTGATTGTCTTTTTTTAGCGCTGTATTTTCAAGTTCCTTTTTTTCTGTCTGATATTTTGTTTCAAGCTCTGCAACCTGTTTTAAACTTTCAGAATTTAGCAATGAGTCCTTTGTTTCAGAAAATTTTTTATAATATTTTAAAGCGCTGTCAAGATCGCCTTTTAATTCATAAACTTCTGAGAAGTTTAGATAAATATCTTTAAATAAATCAAGAGAATTAATTTCTTTTGCAAGAGTGTCTGCTTTTTTTAAATTTTCTAATGCTGAAAAATAATTGGATTTTTCTAAATAAAGATCGCTTATATTTATAAAATTAGATGTTGCACCTGCTTTATCTTCAAGCTCTTTATTGATTGTTAAACTTTTTTGATAGTATTCATAAGCTTTTTCTATATGATTTTCTTCTCTATATACAATAGCAATATTATTATAACAAATAGCTTCTTGAGATTTATTATTGGCTTCTTTAGAAAGTTTAAGGGAGTTAAAATAATATTTTAAAGCTTTTTCATATTCTTTTTGTTCATCAAAAATCATACCAAGATTATTTAAAGTATTAGAGAGGTTATTTTTTAAAGATAAATTTTCAGGTTCTCTTAATAAAATTTCAGATTTTATTAAAGAATCTTTTCTTAAATGTTCTAATGCTTTTTCAAATTTATTTTGATTTAAATAAAGCAAACCAAGACCTACATAAATATTAGAGCTTCTAAGAGAATCTTTTAAATTTTCATAAATTTTTAAAGAAGTTATATAATATTCAGAAGATTTATTATAATCTCCTTGGGAATAAAAAATAAGTCCCAATCCTTGAAATCCTTTTGCAATTCCTAAGCTGTCATTTTTATTTTTTTTAATTTCAAGAAAATCTGAATAAATTTTCTTTGCTGAATTATAATCTCCTTTATAAAAAAAATTTGCTGCTGTTTTAAGGAGAGTATCTTCCCCAAGGGATGACTCTGGTGAGCCTTCTGGAGATTTTTCTTGTATTTGTTCTGTTTTGGGTTTTTCATAATTACAGGAAGAATTAAATATTAAATTACCAGCTAAACTTGTTCCAATTAAAATATTTGTCAGTGTTTTTTTCATAGTTGAATAAATATCTAGAGATATTTAAATCTTTTGAATTTGTTGTTATTTTATAATTAAAACAATATACTCTGTAGGATAGTTGGCTTCACATCGGCGTTCCGCATGATGTTCCGCTAAAAGAAAAATTATTGCTGTAATCTTTTTTTGAGTTTGATTAATATAAGTGAAATTATCAGATTAAAGTAAATAAATTTAATAATAAAAAATTGTTTAGAGTAGAAATATAAATAAATCCGAGTCCGAAGGACGAGCAATTTCAGTATTTAAAAGAAAACAAATATTTATAAACCTCTTTTATCTAATTATTTCAATAAAAAGATGGTTGCTAAAAAAAGTTTGATGGTTTTAAGTATTTCTTTAATATTATTAATTAGTATGAGTTTTATTTCTGCTTCGTGGTTTAGTGATTTATTTACTGGAGGTGCTACTAATAGAATAGGAGCTGCAGGGGCAGTAGTTCCAACAAGATTTGGAGCTGGTCCATCAGTTCCAACAAAACCTATAATTGCGAATAGAATAAGTTTTAGCAATAATGGTGCA
>Ga0209542_10001781_pt1 | contig 49964 bp, 53 predicted proteins | sample RifCSPhighO2_01_FD_184028 | JGI IMG/M metagenome (GOLD analysis project Ga0209542, IMG submission 184028) | Soil microbial communities from Rifle, Colorado - Rifle CSP2_plank highO2_0.1 (SPAdes) (version 2) | ecosystem: Environmental > Terrestrial > Deep subsurface > Rock core/Sediment ...
TGGAGTGAGGACAGAATTTTTGGGAGAAATTTCAAAAAACCCTGATCTACTAGAGGATTTCTACCAAAAAACATTTGTAGGACTCGATAGTCAAGGTGGTTTACCCGGCATGCGTAGAATAAAGGCAGACGGATTTTTTATAATCTCTGGAACTAAACTAGAGGAAGCAGGTAAAGTGGGGAAATATGATACTAGAGCTGTGGACACATTTTTCAGCTCCTTAGAAAAACACCAATATCAACAAGGGCCGTACGGAACGGGAGATGCTTTTCAACCAAGATAGTTACCTAATCTTGCCCGAAGGGCGAGAAAATCGCGCGCGCGAAACATAAGCGAGGCCGAAGACCGAGCGTGAAGATGGCGCTGCGAGTGGGTGGGGGCACTCGCAGCGCCATCTTTGAAAATCAGTCCGTATTTTTTCGTAAAGAGTCCACCAGATCGTCAAAGCGGCCAATGCGGGCGCGGTAAGTAAGAGGTCGGAAGTTCGATCCTTCCTCCACCCACTCTGTACGGCGGGCAGGTAAGACGAAGGTCGATGGTTCCCGCCCGCATCGCCTAAGCTCAGCTTTGGCGGGCACGGCGATCCCATCCCGACCCACACAATGCTTTGCTTACGGATGCTTCAGGGTTTTTTGTTCGATCCCATCCTCGCGCACAGTTCACCCTCTACCTGTCAGATTCCGCTTTCTTTTAAGCCTCACTTGACATGAGGCTTACTTTATCTGTACTCTGTCTATGAAGGGAAATTTATGTCAGACGGATCGAGTAAAGAAGAATATATTGAGCTCTTCAACGAAATTATCCACCGGCAAACCGTTGTCCTCGGACCTGATATTTCGGTAATCATCGCCAAGAAAGTAGCAGGGCTCATGTTTTCGGATGAAGGCACAGTTACCGATTATACCGGGGAACCTCAACAAGCTCTTCAGTCGCTGATTAACGGCTATGTCAACCTCTCCGGAATGATCGTGCGCAAAACTATCGAGCCTTTGTTGGCAAAACATCCCGGAGCGGCAGTTCAAGCTGCTAGTGCGGCGGCCGTCGCAGGTGTAGCCGGCGCGGATACCAAAGTTGAGGAGAAGTAGCATGAAATCACTCATACGCATCATGCTGGGCATTTCACTTTTGACCTTATCGGCAACGCCCGCTTTTGCCCAACCACCGTCCGATGTGCTGTTCCGCTCGGAGATTTTTAGTAAATTTGACATTAAGATCATCAATGACATCGGGCTTATTTTACCCATCATCGTTGCCTGGTTTGCGATTAAAGTCTCGACATTGATGCGGGGCGGGAAACTCGAGAATGTTTGGAAATTAATCGCTGCCGGCATGAGTGTGTTGGCCATCGTCAAGGTGGTTGACGGACTGGAGCAACTTGGAATTCTCTATGTCGGAGGGCTGCGGAGTGTTCTCGAGTTTATTATGATCTTGGTTTTCTTTGCCGCTTTCTTCTCCGCATATCAATCCTTGGTAATTGCGATTCGGGGACCAATTCCGGTCGAATCTCCGGCAATCAAAGTCCCCCAAAAGAAAGAAGAGCCGGCTAAAAAAGAAGCAATGAAGAAACCAGATGAGCCTGTGGAAGGGAAAAAGTGAGTTAGGTTGCTTACACTTGGCTTGACTTCTCGGAAGGTGTCTGTTACGATACGAAAGCCAAGGAGCATTTCATTTCAACTCATGAGACAAATTGCCTATTCAACTGTACTTCGAGTCCGCCTTCTCTGGCGGCGGTTTGATTAGCTTGATTGTCTTCATGCTGTTTGGATGAAATCTCCGGAGACGGAGATTTTTTCGTTTTTCTTTAAAATTTTTTGGCGAATCGGACAGGGGCCTGTAGCTCAGCTGGCAGAGCGCTACATTTGCAATGTAGAGGTCACCGGTTCGATCCCGGTCAGGTCCACCGAGATAGTTAACAATTAACAGTTCTAAATTCAAAATTGACATTAACAATAGAAGATTGAAGGGAGCTCTCGAGCTACCGCTCGAGACCAGGGAGATTTTCTCCCGCTTCGCGGGAGTCCTTTGACCCTCCTTCGCAATTCTGCTTTTCGCAGTCCCATACCTATTGGGATTTGAAAGCCGGTTGCTTCGGAAGGGTCGACATCGCGAAGCTCAGCTTCGCTCTTTGACAAGTGAATAGAATGTAGATCCGTCCCGATATTCGGGACGTGATAAACCGATTTTTGTAGCCAAAATAAATAGTCTACTCAATAAAGCAGACAGTGGATGCCTAGGCATTAAAGGCCGATGAAGGACGCGCATGGCCGCGATAGTCGCCGGGAAGCTGCCAAGAAGCTGTGATCCGGCGGTGTCCGAATGGGGAAACCCGCGAGTGCGAAAGCACTCGTACCTCGTGCTTTGCACAGGGAAATTACAAATTTCAAATGTCAAATGACAAATTGAAGTTTCAAATTTAAAATTTTGAATTTCACTTTTACATTTTTCATTTTGATTTTTTAATTTTCTTGCGCAGGGCGCGAGGGGGGAACCATCCGAACTGAAATATCTTAGTAGGATGAGGAAAAGAAATCGATAGTCAGATGCCCTTAGTAAGCGACGAGCGAAACGGGCAAAGCCCAAACCCTGACGCAAGTCAGGGGGTTGTAGGACTCCCATCAGTGATGTTTATTGGATAGCAGAAGGTCTTGGAATAGGCCGCCAAAGAGCGTGAAAGCCGCGTACGCGAAATTCGATGAACATCCGGGAAGTTCCTGAGTACCATGGGAGACGGCAAACTCCTTTGGGAACCCGGGGGGACCACCCTCCAAGGCTAAATACCTTTAATGACCGATAGTGAACTAGTACCGTGAGGGAAAGGTGAAAAGAAGGGTGAGAAACCCAGTGAAATAGTACCTGAAACTGTTTGCTAACAAACAGACAGAGCCTTGTGCTTTGCACAAGGAAATTACAAATTTCGAATGTCAAATGCCAAATTGAAATTTCAAATGTAAAAATTTGAATATTACTTTTTGCATTTTGCATTTCGAATTTTGAATTTTCTCGCGCAGGGCGCGAGGTAATGTCGTGCCTATTGAAGAATGAGCCGGCGAGTTTTCTTGTCTTGTTTGTCTAAGCCACGACGTGGCGGAGGCAGAGCGAAAGCGAGTCTTAACAGGGCGACCTATGACAGGACAAGGAAGACCCGAAACCGGGCGAGCTAACCATGGGCAGGGTGAACTTCGGTGAAAACCGAGGGGAAGCCCGAACCGTTGTGGGTTGCAAGCCACTCGGATGACCTGTGGTTGGAAGCAAAATACTTAACGAGCCCGGAGATAGCTGGTTCTCCCCGAAATATATCTTGGTATAGGCTTCTCACTTAACCCGGTGGGGTAGAGCACTGCATGGATGTTGGTGGTTTACCGCCGATATTCAAGCAAACTCCGAATACGCCGGTGGACGTGAGAGGACTCAGTGGGTCGGGGCTAAGCTCGATCCGCAAAAGGGAAACATCCCAGACCTTCGTCTAAGGCCTCAAAATTAATGCTCAGTTAAAGGAAGTCATTTTCCACAAACACCCAGGAGGTCGGCTTAGAGGCAGCCATCCTTGAAAGAAAGCGTAACAGCTCACTGGCCGAGGGAAGTGGCGCCGAAGATTCACGAGAATAAGCATTATGCCGAAGACAGGGATTCTTGTGCCTTGCACAAGGAAATTACAAATGTCAAATGTCAAATGCCAAATTGAAATTTCAAGTGTTAAATTTTGAATATTACTTTTTGCATTTTGCATTTTGAATTTTGAATTTTCTCGCGCAGGGCGCGAGAGTGGTAGGGGAGCGTTCTTGCAGCAGTGAATGTGTACCGGAAGGTATGCTGGAGCGGCAAGAAGTGAGAATGCCGGTATGAGTAGCGTGTAGCCGGTGAGAATCCGGCTCGTCGTAAGCCCAAGGTTTCCGAAGCAACGTTCGTCGTCTTCGGGTTAGGCGGTCCTAAGGTGAGGCCTATTGGCGTAGCCGATGGACAACGGGTTGATATTCCCGTCCTTGGTTGTCATCGTTATTAGCTGGGGAGGGACGATATTGGATAGCTTGAGCGGCGCGTTGAAGATGCGTTCGTCTAAGTTGTGAAACAGGGTATGCAGGAAAATCCGCATATCTGACGTTGAGCAGCGATGGAAAGGCCAAACTCGCGTGCGGCCAATTCGAGTGACTTCAATATCCGAGAAAAACTTCGCAGTGAGATGGCAATCAATCCGTACCGACAACCGACACTGGTGGGCAGGTGGAGAACACCAAGACGAGCGGGAGAAGGAGGTTTAAGGAATTCGGCAAATTAGCTGGGCGTACCTTAGGTATATGCCCTCCCCGACAGCGCAAGCTTGTCGGGGTGCAACAAAAGATCGCAGAGCGACTGTTTACCAAAAACACAGGTCTGTGCAAACTCGAAAGAGGAGGTATACGGGCTGAGGCCTGCCCAGTGCCGGAAGGTTAATTGCGGGGGTGAATCCGATTTATCGGAGGAGCCTCCAATCGAAGCCCCGGTGAACGGCAGCAGTAACTATAACTGTTCTATGGTAGCGCAGTCTCTTGTCGCTTAATTAGCGACCCGCACGAAAGGCGTCACGACTCTGCGACTGTCTCGAACCTTCACCCGGCGAAATTGAAATGGCTGTGAAGATGCGGCCTACTGACTGCAGGACAAAAAGACCCCGTGCAGCTTTACTACAGCTTGACACTGATTACTCATGTTAGATCGTCGAGAATAGGCGGGAGTCCCGACCTTATGGTCGGGGCATCAATGGAATACCGCTCGTTTGATATGGGAAATCTTACTCAAAGATTCTGGAAACGAATCTGGGAACACTGTCTGGTGGGTAGTTTAACTGGGGAGGTTGCTTGCTAAAGCGTACCGCAAGCGTGCAATGGTACCCTTAGCCTGGATGGAAATCAGGCTCTAAGTACAACGGCAGAAGGGTGCTTGACTGCGAGACTTACAAGTCGAGCAGGTGCGAAAGCAGGTCATAGTGATCCTCGTGTGCTTTGTGGAAGGCACCGGGCTTAACGGATAAAAGCTACGCCGGGGATAACAGAGTAGTCGCGCCTAAGCGTCCATAGCGACGGCGCGGTTCGCTACCTCGATGTCGGCTCAGGGCATCCTGGGGGTGTAGAAGCTCCCAAGGGTTGGTCTGTTCGCCCATTAAAGCCCTACGTGAGCTGGGTTCAGAACGTCGTAAGACAGTTCGGCCTCTATCCGCAGTCAGCGAGAGATTCTTGAGGGAATCTGGCCACAGTACGAGAGGACCTGGCTGGGGAAGTCCCTGGTGTTCCTGTTGTCGCTGTCAAGCGCAGTGCAGGGTAGCCACACTTCCAAGGGATAACCGCTGAAAGCATCTAAGCGGGAAGCCCATCCCAAGATGAGGAATCTGCTTGTCTGTAGGACAAGGAAATTGCAAATTTCAAATGACAAGTTACAAATTGAAATTTCAAATGAAATATTTTGATTTTCAGTTTTTCATTTTTCATTTTGATTTTTGGATTTTCTTGCCCTGCGGGCGAGGAAGACCCCTAGGAGACTACTAGGTTGATAGACGGCAGGTGTAAGCGTCGCAAGGCGTTCAGCTTAGCCGTACTAATCGGTCGAAAGTAGATATTTTTGTAAGAGAAAGAGACAGAGCATAGCTTATGTTTGGCTTCTTTCCTCTTATATTGGCTACAAAGGTCGGAAGCATTCTATTCACTTTTCAGAGAACGAGTTTGCTCTTTACAATATTGTCTTTTTTCTTCCCGGTCTTTGGAGCGCCGTCGAACTACCTCTTCCCATTCCGAACAGAGTCGTCAAAGGCGGCAGCGGTGACGATAGTACTACCACAAGGTATTGCGAAAATAGCTCAAGGCCGGGATTTTTTGTAGCCGGAAGTAGCCGACCTTTAAAGTAGTATCCCTTAAAGGTGAAAAGATGAACGCTGACGAGACTTGGGCAACAGCTGGTTAAGGTCGGGATTTTTTGTGGGGGAGATTGCAGCGGCTGAGATACATCGGTAACACTTCCGTGCTAGAATCTTCGGATTCTGGAAGGGAGGTTACCAATGAAGTATCAGATCGCCGTCGGGAAAAGATCGCAGGCTGATACCTGGAGAAATCTGGCCATCTATTGGATGGTTTCTCCACAAGCCAAGGAACGTCTGGAATGGATCATCTTCTATCACGATGTTGCCAACCAGCGTGTCTCATCGACCGCCGCCTACTTTGGTCTCTCAAGGAAGACCATCCACAAGTGGCTGAAGCGGTTTGATCCACACCGGATCCAGTCTTTGGAAGAGTCCTCGAGGAGACCGAAGCAGCTGCGGACCTGGGAAGTGACCCCACTGCAAGAGGCGCGGGTCAAGACTCTCCGGGAGAAGCATCTCCGCTACGGGAAAGCCAAACTCAAGGTCATCTACGAGGAGACCTATGGGGAACCCATCTCTACCTGGAAGATCGAACGGGTGGTCCGGAAACACCACCTCTATCCTGATCCCGCAGACCACAAGCAGCGGATGAAGAGAAGGCAACAACGGAAGCAGAAACCCAAGGTGAGAATCCATGAGCTTGAGACAGACACCTATCCGGCAGGAACCCTTGGCATACCGATACCATCATCCTCTGGTGGTATGGGCAGTACCGGGTGATCTTCACCGCCATTGAGGACAAGACGAAGCTGGGGTACGCCAAAGTCTATCCCAGCCACTCATCGAGGAATGCCAAGGATTTCCTCAATCGCTTGCTCTACCTCGCGGACTGCCAGATCCACGTCATGCACTCCGATAATGGCAGTGAATTTGCCGGGGAATTCGAGCAGGCCTGTCGGCTTCTTGGCATTGCGCAGGTCTACAACCGGGTGAGACAGCCCAAGGATAATCCCGCCCTGGAGCGCTTCAACCGCACCCTCCAGGAAGAATGGTTGGAGCTGTCTGAGATTGGTCTGGATGACATTCCTGAAGCGAATCAGGATCTCACGGAGTGGCTCATTGAGTACAACTTCAGAAGACCTCACCAGTCTCTTGACTACCAAACACCCATCGCCTATGCTCACCAGCATTACTTTGAGAAAGTGTTACCGATGTACCCTGCCAGAACAAGTTTTTGTGGCTGGTGATATAATTTCGTTTTACAAGTCGTTATGTTGGAGGAAGTATGATCAATCGGGAGCAGAGAGAACGAGCCATTCAAGCGGCTTCTCCAGAAGAGTCTCGGAGACTGAAGATTTTTATACGTACCATTGTGGATGGATGGAGGAAAGGTTACAAAGTTGCATTCGTGGATCGTCAGGGGCTTGAGGAGGAGACGGCGGCAGATATTGCTACTTATGAGATCAGAATGACGCAGCTTGATCAGCCTCTACGGTCTGCCGCGCAGGTAGACCTTGAAGATTTGGCATGGAAGTTTTTGGAGTCGGAGCTAGACATGTTGGCCCAGTTGACAACCGACCTTGCTTTTTTCAAAGGAGAGGCTGATGCTACACACATTTATTATTTTCCTTTGGATGAGATCGAGTAGTCCCTTCCTCAGTTGAAGTGGAGATTGTTAGAAGAAATGCCGTCGCGTTGGGCGGTTTTTTTGCACTCCTTGGTATAATCGGGCTATGTTTGGAAGAATCGAGGCATTGCGTCAGACATCGTCTTTGGCATCAAATATCTTTGATGCCGTTGGGGAGATGATGCGGCAATGGCAGTTTGTGAGCGCTGGGGACGAAAAGCGCGGATTTCCTGAGGAGGAGCAATTACGCAGCTATGAGATGACATTTTCTTTTCCAGACGATTGGTTTCCTGTGGCACTCATCGGGAAGTGTAAGCCTTACTCAAGACCCGGCATCCGAATCAGCAAACAGATCAAGAACGTAGAACAACCTGTAGACGGATGGAAGGCGATCGTTGAGCGAGTTGTTCTTTTTGATGGGAATGTCGATGAGCAGGTGGGTCCGTATGAACGATTCGAAATTGATCTTAGCAGCGGCAAGTTCAGCGCTCAGATTGAAACTGGTGATCAACCTCGGGGATGGCGAGAACGTCTTCAAGTCTATCTTGCGATAATTCGTGATCTTGCAGAATATGATCAGAGCTATATGGTAACTGCTTCGTTTGTGGATAGAGCCACGGGCGTGGAGTATAGAAGCACTGGCTTGCCCTAGAGTAACAACGCAGAGGTGGTTTCCGCTTAGGAGAAGGTATGGCCGATGTTGAACGGATACGACGGGCGATTGGAGAATGGCCATATTTTCGGGATAATCCTCAGGACATTGAAGGGGAGGTTGAAAATTGGATCGAGGCGATTGTCGTAGGCGTACGTGATGGATATCAAATCGTGATCATCAATGGAGAAGCCGCTGAAGAACTTGGAAATGGAAGCACGATAACTATTCCCGAAGCTCATCAAGTTTCTATTGAACTTCCAGTGGAAGATCCTTCGCAACTCACGGATTCTGCGCTTCGCGACTGTGCACTTCATATGCTCGAGGCTGCATCCGAGACGCTCAAAGATACCGGATCAGAGGTGATGTGGCTCAAGTATAACGAGCAAGCAGGAAGATGGGATGCGATTTCCGCATTTGACGAATTGGGTTATTGAGTCCATCGCGTTATTTGTGGGTAGAAGGCGAATGTCAGAATGGTTTTTTATCGGCGATGCTATTATACCTGCATTGTGGCGTGCTAATTTTTACGAGCAAGAGCGAATGGAAAGGGTGTCATCTGCAGGCAGTTGGAGGCTTTGCGGATTCAGAGTGATGCGCTCGAGGGTGTCTTTAGTCCTCTAGAGCTTTGTGGGGAGTACTGCATGAATCCGAGCGGAGAAGCCAGAAAACAATGTAACGCGTTTACGGATTTACAAGAGCACGGACGAAATACTTCTTGGTGTAAGTAATTCAAGAGGCAGCTTTATGTCGGACAAGGAAATTGGAAAATTTGCTTTCGTACTGCGTTGAGAAACACTTCTTTTTTCAAGTAAATAATTGACAATCACTCCAGGATTATCTATCGTTACGGTGTTATGGGACTTTATGGTGTAGGGATCGATGATCGGATAGACATGGCAGGGGGAGGGCTGCAAACGAGTTGGAGGGTTGTCGCGGCAGTTTTTCTCCTCCTACTTCTGGTTGCTGCCGGAGTTACCATTGAGAGAGCTGCGGACCGGAAAGATCGTGAGATCCAAGGTCTTGTACCAACCGGATTTGGGCAACTCCAGCAGTCGACATACGCGATTTCTGAATCATCCGGACAGTTCGTTCAGCCAAGAGCGGTCGTTTCAACCGCGGATTGGATCACGTTGACCCTCCCCAAAATCGGCATCGAACTTGCCGTCCCGCAGAACTGGAAGCAAGTTGGGGACCGGCTTGATTCGGACTCGGTGGTTTTTGAATTTTCCTCCAATGTTTTTGCTTCGAAACAATTTGTCATTCGCCTTTTGAATAATCCGAAACGCTTTGAACCAAGCGACTTTTTTTGGCAGGAATTTTTGGGTATTTCAACGCCGATTTCCGATGGGGTTCGGGAGGGGACTGTCGAGGAGGGAAGCCTGTGGTTCATTGACGGCGCGGAAGCATTTTCTGCCTATTATCTTGAGGGGGATCAAGCCGGGGAATATATTGTTGTTCCCAGAGGGTCCGACATGCTTGTGCTTTATGCCGAAGATCTTCACTTCAGCCCGGCGAATAAGGAATTATTTACCGTTCTTTCCACGATTACCCTTCTCTAGACAGGCCTACTGGTTGATGTTTTTTGGTTCTCCTTCGCCAGATACTCATTGATACAATTTCCCGGACTACATCAGAAATCGCATAGGCCTCAATGAACGTAACCGCAGCTGTTGTTGGTAAGTAGAATCTCGGCCAATTGTTTTTCATATATGCCATGAGGGATATGCTGACCAGCAAAGTCCAGGTGATAAGAAGTACTTCTCCGGTTATTTTTTTCTTCCCGACAAAATCCTTCAATGCTTTGTAACCTACAAGCAGAAATCCCCAGGAGAAGAGGATGAGGTCCAGAGGAATGAAAAGAAAGCGAAAGTTAATATAGTTACCAGTGGGGAGGAGTGTGTTTTTGATGACGAGGTTTATTGCTTCTGATCTGGAATGAACAGCCGATAAAGGGAATGCCAGCATATAATCGTCATTTGCCGCCAAACGACTTGTGAACATGGTTGTGAACTGTCGGATTGGGTGGTGATGGAGATACGGATGAGGCAGGATGAAGAGGATGGTGAATGTTACGACCATAATCAAAACGCTTTTAATGAGGGTATTAAGTGTTGTTTTTGTGTTTCTCCGGAGTGGCAGGAGAAGCAGAAAAAGGATTATCAGGAAGAGTACGTTCAAGATTCCGCTAACTTTCACACCGGTTCCGAAGGCTGAACTCATCCCTAATGCAACACTGAGCAGATAGACTCGAGAAGTGTTTTTCTTCTCAAGAGCGTTGAGAAACAGCGACGTCAACAGGATTGTCAAGAAAAAGAAAAAGAGTTGCATGGAATCTGTCATGGCCCGCTTTCCGAATAGCTCCATAAGAGAATTCGAACCTAATAGGAATGTCGCAATACCGGCAAAAAAGAGACCCTTGATTCGGAAAGTAATGAGAAATGTCAGCGCAAGAGCCCCGAGACTGAAGAGTGCCGATGGATACCTGTTTATCTGAATGAGTTCTAATTGCGGAAGGATGGTTGCGGGCGGGTTGATGAGATTTTTGTTCATAAGACGATATGCCCAATGATCTTGTGATTTTGTATCTTCAAATCCTCTTTTGGTGAGTTCTTGTTCGATATTGTCGATTCCGGCAAGATGCAAAGTCATGCCGAAGATGTACGGCCCGAACTTGGGTTGGGCAGCGGAATTGCTCAAGTACCAACGCCAATCGGAAAATTCTCTCTTCATAAATAAGTCGAGAAAGTAGCTTTTCTGTGTGAAGATGTACTCATCGACATGGAGAGGGTGGGTTTTTAGATTATCAAAGTAGAGGATCGTTAGGTAGGTGAACAGAGCTGCCGTAATGAGGAAGAATAACAACCGTTGCAATACCTTTTTTTTGAATCGTACGTCGGGTTGTTTTTTACGGAGTCTTCTCATCATGCTGTCAAGTTATAATAAGGTTTCTGAAGTATTGTAGATTGTTACAGAAGCTTTACCAAGTGAGAAAACACATTGACTCTTTATTTATTAGCACTCTTTACCATTGATTGACAATCGGGAGATTTCATGGTAGACTTCCCCGATTCCTAGACGAGACGTCTGGGAATTTTTCAAAGTTCGCCTGAGGTTTTTCAAGAAGAAGAGAAGTACGGAAAGGCAGACCGCGAGAGCGGATCACAAGAGAGGCCAATACAGACAACGGAGAGGCAGTTTGAACTGGGCTCTTTTTTTAGTGGCCGGCACCTGAACATCAGGATTATCGATCGCACGCACACGGTTAGGAGTAGGCGCATTTCTGCCCTTTTCCGCCTACGCGAAGACTCTGGTCTTTCTGGGTTAGTGTGTGGTTGCTTATTTTGCGACCATTGCGCTACGGCGGATTGAAGCTGGATTAGGACACTCAGACCTACCGGTCTGAGAGATTCAATCGTCCGCGCGGGGGAGCTCCTAACCGGTTGCGTGTGATTGATAGGTGATGACTGATGACTGATGGTTGAAGGTTGATGGCAGGCACCTGGCTGGGAGCTCATTATTCGCCTTTCCTCCCGCCGCTCACGAGCAGCGGGATTGCTCCCGGCCGGATGCTTGCGATTGACGCAAGATCTTGCAGGATCGTGAGTTGGACAATTGCGTCCGGCTCTATCGGTTCTTGCGAGAAAGTCATTACTCCTGCTTGTCGCATTTTACTCGACAGGACGGGAGAGCACCTTGACATCTGCGGCCAAGTCAAACGTTTCGAAGGTTTGATTTGACTGCCACGTTTCGACGTGTAATAGAAAAATCTGAACACTTACTCTTCCTATCATCTTGTGATTGTGGGTGGCGCGGTGGGGATTTTGGCTATTGGTCATTAGTCTTTGGTCTTTAGTCTTAAGTTCCTAGCGTGCCACTCACAAACGGTGGGTGAGTACTAGATGAAAGAGGAGTTCGATGAAAGGCACTCAATATCAGGTGTTTGGGGTCTGCCCCATCTGCTCTGGGGAGTACCGATTGCGAGGAGAATGCCTCGAGCATCATCGATGCGCTCTCCCAGGGGAGAACACCAGGTTAGTCTGGAATGGCGATGTTCTCCCCGAGATCATCGTCGAGGTGACATCTTCCCAGAGAGGGAGGATACAGGCACAGCCGTCGAACTAACCGATGGATTCGATCACGAGATTCCTCGCTTTATGCGAGAGGAGGATGTGGATGATGAGGAGCCAAGCTGAGAAGCTCAGCAGGGAATACAAGGCACAGGGGCTAAGGTGGGCCTCAACATGTCTCAGGTGGATCGGCACCACCGTGTTGGGAATTGGCTCGTTACTGCTGTGCTTGGTAGTGCTCATCGCCTACGGAGATGTGATCTGGGAGATTCTGCTCTCTGCTATGTCCGTGGTCACTTTGCCGTTCGAATGCTTGATACAACCCGATCGCTGTGTGTTCACGCCTCCGCAGCTTCGGCTCGTGTTTGCGATCGCACTGGCGGTCGGCCTGGGCTCGCTCTTTGCCTCACGGTGGATCGACCGCAAGTCTTTGCGAACAGCTACCGCGCAAACGGAGGCTGAGGCGTCGCAGGAACCGGAACGCTGAATCGCGATCTAGGTTCGACGATCTGTGCGAAATGACAACTGAATAGCCCGCCCGGCTTAAGGGTAGACCCAGTCTGATTGGGATTTCTTGAGAAGCGCTGCTGCAGGATTCGCGGCGACGATTTTCGTCGCATCGGCAGGGGCAGTTCGGTTCTTTGGCTGTTGTGCCTATCGAATGTCCCGCCCGTTGGCTCATCTCTGGCAATAACGGCCAAAACCTGATCACGAGATCGGAGAGATACAGATGGAGACAGAAAAGAAATCGAAGGATGCACGAAAAGCTGTGTTAGATGGGCTGAAGGTATTGGGTATCGCAGCCCTACTTCTTGGTTTCTGTGGGATCTCTGGCTGGTACATGGTCTGGCTTCAACGCGATGGCGGGGCCTCGATGAGTGATGTGATTTGGCTCTACAAGTGCCTTACAGATTCTCCTCAGGCAGTTGGATGTGGATTGCTCACTGCTGGGAACGCCGGCCTTGCTGGTATGGGGTTGGTAGTGGTTGCCACCACTCTTCTCATGGCAGTCGCAAGGCTTGGGCGCAGTTCAACCAGATAGCCGCATCGGCAGGGGCAGTTCGTTTCTTTAGCTAACACCAATTGAATAGCCCGCCCGGCTTAAGGGTAGACCCAGTTTGATTGGGATTTCTTGAGAAGCGCTGCTGCGCTTCGACGTCGAATCTGGCTCCGAGCTATGCTCGGAAGTAGAGAAGGTGAAAACCCTCTGGATTTGGATCCCAAGGGATCATTCAACCGACCAAGTCTGACTTGGTCGACACAGGTTGAGTGGTTTTTTGGGTTCTATATGATAGAGGGTTTTTTCATGGCTATTTTTGTTCATTCTTTTGCTCGTCTAAAAGAATGAACCAAGAAAAAGACGCCCCATGCTGCGTTGGTGGCTGTACATGCGCTTTTTTCTTCGCGAATCTTCTGAAATTCCCTCCGCTTCACTCTGGTCAGTTTCAGTTTTCACCTCGAAAAAAGCGGGTCCAGCTGCTCCAACTCCGCCAAGGGTTTTTAATACTTTCCAGGAAAGCGTGACAGGTGTAATTTTTGAATTGCTGCGTTCAAAGGGGATGCCTGATATTGATCATAAGTTCGTATATTGTTATATTAGTATCTACTATGATATGTATGCATTTTCTATTTGCTCGAAACACTCTTTGCTGGTATACTTATCGCATTCTTAAAGAAAGGACGGATCACATGAATGGCAAAAAAGACCGCTTCCAAGAGTAAGAAAAAGAAAAGTACTCCTTTAAAAAGCGCAAAAACTTCGAAAACACCCAAGAAAGTTTTGAGAAAAAAGCTCGCTTCCAAGATACGAGTGAAATCCTTAAAAGCGGAAAAGAAGACCCCGAAACAGGTTTCTGTTGAGAGCGTCGGAAGCAAGAAAACCACCAAAGAACCGCGCATCGCTTCGCCGCGGGGCAAAGAACCCACCACAATGGAAGAGCTTTTGGAGCAGACTGGCTATGAGCTCAAAGGGGTTAAGCGGGGCCAACTGGTTGAGGGAACCGTTACTGACGTCTCCAAAAAGATGGTGCTCGTGGATATCGGCGGAAAGACCGAAGGTTTGGTTGTGGATAAAGAGTATGAGAATGCCAAAGACTTCATCTCGGAACTGTCGGTGGGAGATACGCTGACGGTGTACGTCTTGACTCCCGAGAATGACCGGGGACAGATCCTTCTTTCTTTGAAAAAAGCTGCGTCTGACAGGACTTGGCAGAAGTTTGAGGAAGCCCATAAGACCGGCGAAATCATGACCGTTAAAGGCCTCGAAGTCAATAGGGGAGGAGTCATCGTGCATGCCGACTCGGTGCAGGGATTTGTTCCGTCAAGCCAATTCGGGAAACAGTGGCTCGGAAAGATGGAAGAGATTATCGACCGCTCCATTCAAGTCAGAGTTATCGAGGTCGATCGTGAGAAAAACAGGCTTATCTTTTCCGAGAAACAAGTATCTGAAGCCGATGAGATCAAGCAGCGGGGCCAGGCCTTGAAGAAGATCAAAATCGGAGAGGTTTATAGCGGAATTGTTTCCGGGGTTATGCCCTTCGGCGTCTTCGTGACCGTGGATGTTCCGTTGGAAAACATAAAACTCAAAACGAAAGACACAACAGCAGAAAAGAAGAGATCAGCAGAGAAGAAGGAGAAAACGATCGGGAAGGTTGAAGGCCTTGTGCATATCTCGGAAATCAGTTGGGAAAAAGTCGATAACCCCGGTCAACATTTCAGAGTGGGAGATTCCGTGAAGGTGTCGGTCCTTGGAATCGATGAGACTTCAGGGAAGCTCAATTTATCAGTCAAGCGATTAAGCAAAGATCCTTGGGATGGTATCGAGAAGAAATATCCTTCCGGTACCAAGGTGAAGGGAAAGGTTTCCCGAGTAGCCCCCTTTGGCGCGTTTGTGACGCTCGAGCCCGGGATAGAGGGCTTGATGCATATTTCCAAAATTCCGGCGGGTGAGGAACCTGAGGTGGGAGACGCTTTTGAAGTGTTCGTGGAACAGGTTGATCCGGAGCACCGGAGGATGTCCCTGGGGAAGGTGCTCACGGAAGTGCCAGTCGGTTACAAGTAGCACTCCGTGCTTACGTTTGATAGACAGTTGATAGACGATAGATAATAATAGATAGGCAATTGTTTTTCAACGCTTATCGCGAGCGAAGCGAGTAATTATCAATCGATTATCTAGGAGGTTCCTATGAGTAAGAAACTGTTGGAAATTCGGGATGATCAGATCCTCATTGATTTTGATCTCCTGTTTAAAGCGATACGGGATGCTGGCGGTGATTGGCAGGCCGTCGAGCGGGACATCAGGAAATTCTTAGAAACGCTGCAGGGAATGGGCGATGAGGAATAGTGGTCTTTGATAGACGTAGATAGACAGTGGATAGACGATCGAATATCAATTGTTGATCGCGAGTGGAGCGAGCTATTATCGATGTTTATTCTTTGAAATTATGACAATGGAGCAAGGTGATCTTGCCGCTCGGCTGCATGGATTTAAGATACGCAATGTCCGTTCTGATGAGCAGGTTTCGATCGGAACAAAACGGATGAGTGCGCAGGAGGTGATGACGCCTCTTGCGGGCAATTTTCTTCTGGCTTGCACCGATGAACGCCGGATCACGGAGCTCATTGATCCCCAGACCGGCAAGCAATTGAATCTTTCAGACTATTTACCGGTGCGTGCTGCCGGTGCGGCTTTCGGTGTCGTTGATGCCGTTCGCAACGTTCGGGTGACTATCAACCGCACAGAGATCCTCAATGTGCTGAGGGAGAACGGGGTGACGCCGGCGAATCACATCGACACGCACGCGAAAGAGGGAGCATTAACCGGTTGCGGACAGGCCTTGCTGCGTTCACTTCCGGAGAGCGGGAGCGTCTTTGACCGCTCGGCGGTACCAGTGTCGGAGAGAATGCGTTCTTTTGAAGAGCAAGGCGTGTATCGAATGGTTCTTGAGGGAGATCACACCGCCGAAGGCTTCTTTGTCAATCCGCTCTCAGATCGGGTTCTCAAACCGGATTCGGAGGCGGCCAAACAGTCGTTCTATTCGCTTGATTTGGGTATATATCGAGATATCATTCGTTGGATCGGCGGGGCGCTCTCCTTCGGAGATGAAGTGGCCACCAGCATCCTCGTGAAACTCACCAGAAATAATTTAGCCGCAGTCTTCATTCTTTCCGGAGGAGCAATCAACGAGGCCGTCTATGTGGAGCGCAATGATAATCAGGACGCAATTTACTCAGGAATTCTCCATGAAGCGATGGCGGAGCTCAAAGAGCGGGGGAAGGCAATTCTCAGCATGATGGAGTCGCGGTCGAAGGGATAAGCTTTTCAAGAGTTTTGGAATAATTGAACTATTCTCCTAAAGGGAGAATTTTTCGTTTTGCGATATGAGTACGGAAGCAACCCACCAACCATCCAATGATGAGCGCCGACAAGTATACGGCATGCAGCCTTGGACGCGCGAGGGAAAACCGTTCAATTGGGTTAGCCTCGCGCATTTTCTTACTTCTCAAGAGTTCTCGATTCCTTCGGAGTGCCTGTTTGCGAATCGATTTCGTGTCTTTTGCATTGATGATGGGATTGAGACTGACGACTACCGCCAGCGGATTATTCCGATTTCCGGATCCGGTGCGGGAGAAGACCTCAATTTGGTCCGTGCGGTATTGGAGAATGTCCCTCTTTTAAAAATCAAACCGCACGCCCGCTGTGGAAAAGCGGCCAAGGTGCTTGGTAGTCAACGAGAAGAGGAGGGCAGGAGTTCTCCAACACCAGAAGAGATTGATGAGTTTGCGATGGTGGAGGCCGAGAAGGTTGGACGTGAGCTCGGTCTTGAGGTGAAGCGGATGATTGGGTTTGATAGTCGAGTAACACGATTGACGAGACCTGTAGATTTCCATCCTGCCGATGGGGCGGTGGTTGGGCTTTCGATGGATTTTTTACATAACCTCGTAGGGAGGAAGAAGGAACAAGAGACGCCGCATCAATTTCGTTTGGCTGGGCATTATTATTCAGAGCCAAATCTACATTCCTTTGCCGTGTCCGAGGCATTGCTGGCAAACCGGATTGCATCGGGCGAACACGGAGTCGGCGTGATTTCCCGGGGTTTTCGACTGACGGCGCTTGTCAATGAAGCAGATCCGCGCCTGGAAGAGCTCGTTTTCGGCGCCATACGAGTGTTTGAGCTTCTGGAGGATGAAGTATCAACTTTGCGGCAGGCGGGAGAGAAGATCAATGCGGTGCATCTTGATATTCTTTCGTATGCTCCCGATTCCGACGGGAGTGCGTGTACGAACCGATTTGCCACGGTAGAAACTGTCTGATCCCTCTTCTCGTTTTTGGGCTTTCATAGTAAGATGCCGGTATGGCGAAAGTCGCTTCCGTCTTCGTGTGTCAGCAATGCGGTGCGCCGACTTCGAGGTGGTCCGGGCAGTGCCCGAGCTGCGGAGCTTGGAACAGCCTGGTTGAGACGGCAGTATCTTCCCGCAGAACAACAGCAGGCAAGAGAAGCCTCCGACTGGCCGCAAAACCGATTTCGCTTTCGCAGGTACAGGGGATCAGTGAGCAGCGGATCGCCACGGGGATCGGGGAGCTGGACCGGGTGCTCGGCGGAGGTATCGTTCCCGGAAGCGTGACCTTGGTTGCCGGGGAGCCGGGGATTGGGAAATCAACGTTACTCACTCAGCTGGCGCTCAAAGTGAGTAACGCAAGTTCAAAATTTAAAGTGCAAAATTTAAAATTAAAAGCACCTTCGGTGCTGTATGTCTGCGGTGAGGAGAGTCCGTCGCAGATCAAGCTTCGGATCGAGCGGGTCGGTTCCGGGAACGCGGAACGGGGGCTGGGCGATCGCGTGCTGTTTCTTCCGGACGTGGATACGGACGCGATTGTTGCCACAATTGAAAAGGAAAAACCGGGGATGGTGATTATCGATTCGGTCCAGACTCTGCGGACATCCGATTTGACTTCCGCGGCCGGAAGCGTTTCTCAAGTAACCGAGAGCGCTTCCAGGCTTATCGATTGCGCGAAGCGGCTCTCCGTACCCATGTTTCTCGTTGGGCACGTGACCAAGGAGGGAAGCATTGCAGGACCAAAAATCCTTGAACATATGGTTGATACCGTGCTTGAACTCACAGGAGACCGTTTGCACGAGTTTAGGCTACTGCGAACCGGCAAGAACCGCTTCGGAGCGACCGATGAAGTGGGAATTTTTTCCATGGATGACCGGGGGATACAGGAAGTCAAAAACCCGTCTGACCGTTTTCTTTCCGATCGGCAGGAGCGGGTTGCGGGCAGCTGCGTCGTCTGCGTGCTTGAGGGAACCCGACCCATGTTGGTTGAAATTCAAGCTCTGGTGGTTCCTTCAAGCCTTTCCATTCCCAGGCGAATTGCGAGCGGAGTTGATCAACGCCGGGTACAACTTTTGGTAGCCGTGCTTATGCGTCGTTGCGGACTTCGGCTCGGCAACCAAGATGTTTATGTCAATGTGGCGGGCGGATTGACCATCCGTGAGCCTTCCTCTGATTTCGGTATTGCGCTTGCCATCGCTTCAAGCGTTAAAGACAGACCGCTTCCGAAGGGAAATGTAGCGATCGGAGAAGTCGGACTCTTGGGTGAGCTGCGACGAGTCGGCAATCTTCAGCGCCGAGTTCGCGAAGCAAAAGCGCAGGGATTCCACTCCATTCTCAGTTGCGAAAAATATTCCTCTCTTCCTGTTGCGATCCGTTCCGTCTTTCGCTAACCGCGCTTCTTATTTTTTTCTGTGTTTACAATAGAGAGCCGCAGCTGTATGATGTTTTCCACAACTCACTTTTTGTTATCCACAATCGTGAATTCATTTGACTTATCCAGATTTGTTAAATCAATAATAAACATTACAGGCCTAGTTAATTATTCTAAGATATATTCTATAGGATTTGACAGCATTGGAAAAATGTGTTAAGTTTAGATCATCATGAATGCACGTAAAGTTTTTGCCTTAAAAATGAGAACCAATAAACGCAGAGAAGAGCGCAATAAGCGCAGGGAACAGGCAGTGAATGCCTTTGAAAGCCATCAGCTTGCAGATCTTTTCAAACTTGATCAGAAATTAGTTTTAATGGGGAAGTAAAAAATTAGAGCAAAGAGCATAGAGCATAGGGGATAGAGAGAAGAACTTTAAAAAGAATTTGAGATTTGTTGATAAAAGTTTATTGCGAAAAAAAGAGCATTACTACCGCAGCACGGAGGGCTCGAATAGCAATGCTCTTTCTTAAGTGTAGGATCGCGTTCGGACAGGTAACGCGAAACCTGAAAACGAACATAGCATGCGCTTTGTAGCTTGTCAACCTTTCGCATTTTCTTTGTTTGCTGTTTAGTATGCAGGGCGTATACCGCAATGAACATCCATATTTGTGCACACGGAGTGTTCAGTTGACATTGATACGTAAAATACCTTGACGGTTTCAGTGGTGGGTGATGTGTAGGGCCCAGCCTTCGCAACACTGCTTTGCGCAGACTGCATATTCAGCCGTTTCGCAAGCCGGTTGCTATGGCGGGCGGGCAGGCTTGGCACGTTGGCATATTCGAGGGGACTTGTATTCGACTGCTTTAGTGGTGGGTGATGTGTAGGGCAGGCGCATCACCCGCCTCTTGAGTAGTTGAATGACGAATATGCCTTTACTGTGCCGCATCACCCGCCTCTTGAGTAGTTGAGTGTCGAATATGCCTTTACTGTGCCGCATCACCCGCCTCCGCATTTACGATTTCGCGCTGACCGCATACCCGCTTCGACTCGAATCGAGGCGAGTTCGGTCGTATCGCGATTCGAATACTACGGCGGGCAGGCCCGCCTCTAAAGCTGTTAAGTGGATTCTACGTAATCATATTACCCACTTTGGGACTTGACAGAATATTTTCCGGCTGAAAGAATGATCATGCTCCTTCCTCTGGGGAAGATTTGTGTTTTCTGAACGAATTCCGACAGACAGAGGCTTTCCAGATCATGAATTGTGTAGAGACTTCTTTTTTACGCACAACCTAGAGATATTTTTATGGCAGTTCGAGCGACTTCTTCCAAGAGGAGACTCATCCCTGAAGCGAAGACTTCAGCGAAGAAGGAAAACGACATGAGCAATACCAAGCCAGTGATGGCTGCGGAGAATCCGATTATCCCTCAAGAAACAGCCAAAGAAGTCACCGTTGAGCAAATTGTTGGCGATGGGGTGGACTCTCAATCCACTGTAAGCGAGTCGGCGCCGGTTCCTGTTCCTGATGCCTCAGTTGCGATGCCGCAGACTCCCGGTGGGGTTGGTTTTACGGGGTTTGTTGATGATCGGATTATTCCGGATGCCGGGCTCCCGACGGAGATCGTTTCGGGGATTCTGGATACCCGGCCTGAAGGTCATGGGCTTCTCAGACCTAAGTTTGCGCCAAGTACCGAAGATGTCTATATTTCTTCATCGCAGATCCGCCGATTTGCCTTGCGGCCTGGTGATCTTGTCGAGGGGCCGGCGAGGAGACCAAAAGAGAATGAACGCTACTGGGGACTTTTAAAAGTCGAACAGGTGAATGGGAAAAAAGTCTCCGCGTTAACACGGCGGGTCAACTTTGATCAGCTGATACCCATCTTTCCCAATGAGAAATTGGTTCTTGAGACGGGAAAGGAACCGCTTTCCAACCGGGTCATCGATTTGGTCGCGCCGATCGGCAAAGGACAGCGAGGGTTGATCGTTTCTCCGCCCAAGGCAGGGAAGACGACAATTCTTAAGGATATTGCTGCCGGTGTGGCTGCTAACTATCCTGATGTCCATATCATGGCCGTTTTGATCGGAGAACGCCCGGAAGAGGTGACCGACATCGGACGTCATATTGAAAAAGTGACGAACGGAACGGGAGAAATTGCCTCTTCAAATTTTGATGAACCTGCCGAACAGCAAACTTGGGTTGCGGAAACCGCTTTGGAACGGGCGAAACGTTTGGTGGAAATGGGCAGGGATGTGGTAATTGTCCTCGATTCGATTACCAGGTTGGCGCGCGCCTACAATCTGGCAATTCCGACTTCGGGAAGGACGCTCTCAGGAGGTTTCGACCCGGCGGCCTTGTATCCTCCGAAGCGATTTTTCGGCGCTGCCAGAAATTTTGAACCGTTTGAAACACCGGACGGCAACAAAACCGCATCGATGACCATTTTGGGTACGGCATTGGTTGAAACGGGAAGCCGAATGGATGATCTCATCTATGAGGAGTTCAAGGGCACGGGGAACATGGAACTGCATCTTGACCGACACTTGTCCGACCGGCGGATTTTCCCTTCGATTGATGTCCAACGGTCCGGCACCCGCAAGGAAGAGCTCTTGTTTGATTCCTCTTCCTACCAAAGCATTGTTATCATGCGGCGGATGATCGATGTTCTGAACAAGGATGAGCGTACGGAGCTTCTGATTGATCGTCTGCGGAAGTCGAAAAATAACAAGGAATTTTTAGCTTCACTCAAAGAGGGGTAATTTCACGTCCAGCGATAAGAGTTCAAGGCATACTAACCGCCAAATGGGCGGTTTTTTTAGCCGATTTTTCGGGAAACGTTCAATTGAAAGCGCGCTTCTGATGTGCTAGGATGCGGGCTTGCCGATCCCTTTAATCGAGGGAAGTTATGTTTGTCTTTCGCCAGTTTACTTCTGAGCTGGTTGAGTTTTTCCAGTCATTATACTCTTACGCCTCCCAGCGTATTGGGCATACTTTTTGGAGGTTTGAAGGGATAAAAGGCCTTTTTGTTTCCGGTCTTTATCGGCGAAGGGGAAAGTATGCCCAGCCGTTTGTCCATTCGGCTATGGCGGGGCTGACATTTGCCGCGGTTGCCTTCGGGCCGCTCCTCATTGCTCAAACGTTTCCCGGACAAGCAGCGACTTTTGATGATGAACTGCCGTCGGAAGTAGTTTTGGGGACGGCCTCCGAACCCGATAAAGCCATCGTGACCCGTATCTCGGATAAACCCAGGGCTGATGTGCTGGAATATGAAGTCCAGTCCGGAGACACCGTGAGCACCATAGCCGATAAATTCGGCGTTTCCATCGATACGGTTCTCTGGGCAAACTCGATGGGAGAGACGGACCGCATCAAGCCGGGACAGATTCTCAAGATCCCGCCGGTCACCGGCATCGTTCACTCCGTGAATAAGGGAGATACCATCTACTCGATTGCAAAGAAATTCGAAGCGGAACCGCAGGCAATTGTCGATTTTCCCTTCAATACCTTTACCAATGATGAAACGTTTGCGCTCGCCGTGGGCCAGACGATCATCGTTCCGGATGGCGTTAAACCCGATGTGAAACCCGTTGCTCCGGCCGCAAGCTTTGCGCGACTGCAGACGCCTGATGCGGGTGTGGTGTCGGCTACCGGGCAGTTCGTTTGGCCGGCTGCCGGGCGGATTTCGCAGCGCTTTGTCTGGTATCACCAGGGACTTGATATCGCCAACAAAGGCGGAGGTTCTATTCTTGCCGCTGATGCTGGAACTGTGGCGCTGGCCGGGTGGCCGGATAATCGAGGCTACGCGAACCGTGTGATTCTGGATCATGGAAACGGCTCCCAGACCCTCTATGCGCATCTTTCAAAGATCAATGTTTCCGTCGGTCAGACGGTGAATAGGGGAGACGTGGTCGGTCAAATGGGCTGTACGGGAAGATGCACCGGCACTCACCTTCATTTTGAGATCATTCAGCATGGCGTCCACGTGGACCCGTTGAATTATCTTCAATAGACGGGTTTCCCAGCAATCGTTAGGGGTGAAGTGATTACAGGCTATCCTGACAGACGAAGAGGCGGCAGCCCTGGTTGTCAATTTGCAGCGCCCATTGGGTTGAACAGATCCTGGTGCGGGGAATTTTCGGGACAGCGCATTTTCCGGGATAATAGGCTTGGGTTTCGAACTGTTTTGGCTGGTAGAGCGCCCAAACGAAGAGAGGAATGGTTGCGAGCATAAGCAGAATGAAGAGGAATCCGAGCCTATGGTGATGGTCAAGGAAGTGGGTTAGAGACTCAGCCATACTGATTTGAGACTACGAGATTTCATAAGGAGAGTCAATGACATCGACTGATTCCTTGCTTATCCAGGAGGAGCAGTTACTTCTTTGTTCAGGCAAAGAAGTAACCAAGAAAGCCTGCCCCATGAATCTCTGCCGGTGTCACATCGTCTCACTCGGCGGGGACCCTCGGAAATTCCCCTTCGACTCGCTCAGGGTCAGTTTCCGTGTCCCGCCTGAGTTCGACTCATTCCAAGCTGCAGGAGCTTCAAAGGGGAATGGTTTGGCATACATAGACTTCAAGTTTTTTACTTTTCGGTATAATTGCGGGTATGGAACAAGAGAAAGCTTCGAATATGAGGTCTGAATTGGATCGGCTCAGACCTCTTTCTGATTCAGGAATGGAGTCATTTCTACGTATTGATGAGGCGATTGAATGGTGGAAGAGTCTTCCGGAGAAGCGGTTGGATCTGTGTGCCTCAGTCTCCCTAGTTGCTTTATTCGGGAAGTGGGTTATGGAATACTTCGATGCTGAATCTCTCAGAGAGGGTAGAAACTTCTTCGATGCCCTGGCGGTGCTTTCTGTACTATTCAGGTTGGATAGAAGGGTATTGATCGCGAGCGCCGAAGAACTCGCTCAAGCCACATTATCACCAGCATTTGTTGGTGGGTTTGTGCTTTCTCATCCTTTTGGCCAAGAGGCACATGGTCACATGAGTACTTTGCTTCCTGGTCACATGATTGTTCCCGAAAAGGGTGAAGTAAACGCTGAAGATGGTGGTCTGAGTTTGCCGGTTCGGGAAGTCGAAGGACTGATTATGTTTGATCCGAGCCGAGACTATCACAATCCCGAGGAAGTTATCCTGTCTTACGAAGAGGTCTATCAGATTGCCGATCAGCTTGGACCTGCTCCTGATAAGAAAGTGATCTTTCTCCTTTATAGTCGAGGCGAACCTTTCGTTTCAATATCTCCTACTGAGGAAGTGCGAACACGTCTAGAGTTTCTCCTCGATTATTTGAGAGAGAGAGGCGAGGGTGCTTCCGATTCTGGTGATTCTTCTGGTACACCAATCGTCGGTTAGCTTTTTTTTCTATACGATGCCCATTGGCGTTCCTCTGCTTTTTTGCGAGCGCGGCAGATGGGACAAAACTTCGGCTGGCTTAAGCCTTTTTGGGTATAGAACTCCTGCTCTCCTTCCGACCAAAGGAATTCGTTTCCGCAATTCTGACAGATAAGCGTGAGGTCGGCCATGATTATCAGTTAACAATTAAAAAATTCAAAGTTGAAAAACTGAATCGCTGACAACTGATTTTGTGGACCGTAGCGGGATCGAACCGCTGACCTTTTGCATGCCATGCAAACGCTCTACCAGCTGAGCTAACGGCCCTTGGTGGACCAAGTCTGACTTGGTGGACCTAGCCGGAATCGAACCGGCGACCTCTGCAATGCGAATGCAGCGCTCTGCCAGCTGAGCTATAGGCCCGCAGAAGGTATTTTATCATAGGTCTGTGTGGATATTTGCGCCCTTCCTCTCTGGTGTGTAGAATGATTGGGAGTAAGGAGTAAGGAGTAAGGAGTAAGGAGTAAGGAGTAAGGAGTATGGACGTATACGATCACAGAAAGATTGAAGTCAAATGGCAGAAGAAGTGGAAAGAAGCGGGTATTTATCAGCCTGATCTTCGCAAAGCCAAGAAGCCTTTCTTCAACCTCATGATGTTCCCATACCCGTCGGCTGAGGGGCTGCATGTCGGGAATATGTACGCGTTCACCGGAGCAGACGTCTACGGGCGATACCAGCGCATGCAGGGATACGATATCTTTGAACCCATCGGTTTGGACGGATTTGGCATTCACTCGGAAAATTACGCCATCAGCATCGGCAAGCATCCGGCGGAGCAGGCGAAGGTTTCTGAACGGCGCTTCTATGAGCAGCTGTCCGCAATCGGAAATGGGTTTGCTTGGGATCAGAAACTTGAGACCTACGATCCTAAATACTACAAGTGGACGCAGTGGTTATTTGTGCAGATGTTCAAGCACGGGTTGGCCGTTCGCAAGAAGGCGATGGTCAACTGGTGTCCATCATGCAAGACTGTCCTTGCGGATGAGCAAGTCGAGGGCGGGAGATGTGAACGCTGTGGAAGTGAGACGACGCGCAGGGAAACCGAGCAGTGGTTCTTTAAGATCACTGAGTACGCGCAGCGACTGCTTGATAATATCGATGGCACAGGAAAGAAGAAACAGGAAACCGGAAACAATGGGGTTATTCGTACACAGTTCAGGCCAATGCCAAAGGGATACGATCCCCGCCTGGTCGGATTGCGCTGGCCGGAGAAGATTAAGATCGCGCAGAGGAATTGGATCGGCAAGAGCGAAGGCACTGAGATTGACTGGAACTACGGAAAGGGGAGGACAATCACCACTTTCACCACCCGTCTTGATACGATATTCGGGGTCACCTTTCTGGTGGTGGCGCCGGAGCACCCAATCGTCGCTTCGCTCCTAAATTCAAAATTTAAAATTCAAAGTTCAAAGTTGAGAGAAGTGAAGAGCTATATCGAGGGGGCGCTCAAGAAGACGGAGCAGAAGCGTCAAGCGGCAGAGAAAGAGAAAACGGGAGTTGACAGCGGACTTCGCGGTGAACATCCGTTGACCGGTGAACCCATACCGATTTGGATTGCGGAGTTTGTGCTCAAGGATTACGGCACCGGGGCGGTAATGGGAGTTCCGGCGCATGATCAGCGGGATTACGAGTTTGCCTCGCAACATCATTTACCGATCCGAAAGGTGATTGAAGTTGCCGGGAAGAGTGTGGCAGACGTCGCGGTTACTGAGTACGGGACACTTGTTGGCTCCGGGCTGTATGACGGATACAGTTCACAAGAGGCGATGAAGGGGATACTCAGGGATTTGGAGGCAAAGAAAGCCGGGAGGAAGGCTGTCAGCTATCACCTGCGGGACTGGCTCATCTCCCGTCAGCGGTATTGGGGACCTCCGATTCCGATGCTATTTTGTCAGCAGTGTGCCAAGCGGGGTAGAACCTTTAAAGGAGGATACCTTAAAGGTATGGCCGGTTGGTGGCCGGCTTCCGAAGAGGAGCTTCCAGTGTTGCTGCCGGAGATGAGCTACGAAAACGTCAGACCCGCCGGAGACGGCAAAGCCCCGCTCGAGAAAGCGCCCGAGAGTTGGTTGTACACCAAATGCCCTCAGTGCGGAGGACGAGCGAAGCGGGAGACGGATGTTTCCGACACTTTTCTGGATAGCTCGTGGTACTTTTTGAGATATCCTTCGGTCAACCTTAAAAATTCGAAGCACGAAACACGAAACGGGGAGATATCAAATCGTTTCGAATTTCGAGATTCGAATTTCGAGATTCCTTGGGATCAAGAGGTCACAAGGTCGTGGTTACCTGTTGACGCCTATATCGGCGGAGCCGAACATGCGGTGCTGCACCTTCTCTACAGCAGGTTTGTAACCATGGCGCTTCATGACTGGGATTACCTCCCGTTTGAGGAACCATTTCCCTTCTTGTTCAGTCATGGTTTGATCATCAAGGACGGGGCGAAGATGAGTAAAAGCCGGGGAAACGTCGTTATCCCTGATGACTATATCAATAAGTTTGGTTCTGATACATTAAGATTGTATTTGATGTTCTTAGGACCCTATGATTTGGGTGGAGATTTTCAAGATACCGGGATCGCAGGGATGTACAGATTCCTGACGCGAGTCTGGAAACTCTATCAAGATAATTCAAAATTACAACTGAAAAATTCAAAATTAGGGAAAAATTCAAATAGGGATTTAGAGCGATCGTTACATCGGACGATTCAAAAAGTAACGGAGGACATCGGCAAGTTTAAATTTAATACCGCCATTGCGTTTTTAATGGAGTTCGTCAATGAATGGGAAGATGGGGGAAGCCTTTCAAGAGAAGATTGCGGAAGCTTCCTCAAGTTGCTTGCCCCTTTTTCCCCACATATCAGCGAAGAATTATGGCAGGTAATCCAACAAAAAGAAGAAGCAAAAGCTAGCTTTTCCAGCATCCATGTGGCCGAATGGCCCAGCTTTGACGAGCAACTGACGCAATTTAAAGAAGTTGAGATTGTCGTGCAAGTCAATGGAAAATTGCGGGGGAAATTTAGCGTTTCCGCGAAAGATTCGGAAAATAAAGAGAAGCTTATCGCGCTTGCAAGAGAAGTGAAGGGTGTTTTGCCGTATGTAACTGCGGAAAACCCCAAAGCAATCATTTGGGTCAAGGGAAAACTGGTCAATTTCGTCTTATCATAAAGCCGGACGCTGCCCATGAATTTCCTGCTCAACCTCGATCGGGTTTTTGAGGAACACCGGGTGACGCTGCTTCTTGCCCTGATAGGCCTCTTTCTGCTGGGCGTGGGTGTGCTTTCCGCTGTTACCATCGCGATAAACCGAAGTAAACCGACGGTTGAGATCATTCCTGTTCAAGAGGCAGAGCCCAGCGGTACTCTAGAAATTGTTGTCGATGTGGCAGGCGCCGTTGAGAAACCAGGACTCTACCGTCTTCCCCGAGAGGCTCGAGTGAATGATGCGTTGGTTGCCGCCGGCGGATTTTCCGCGGATGCCGATCGGAATTGGGTGGAGAAGTATATCAATCTTGCACAATTGTTATCGGATGGCATCAAGCTTTATATTCCAACCGTTTCTGAAGATCTGTCGGCAGAAACTCTTGGTTCAAACAATCCGGCGGATGCCGGTGGGGCGGTGATTGGATATCAAACCCAAACGATAAATGTTAACACGGCAAGCCTCGCGGAGTTGGATTCTCTCTGGGGAATTGGTGAAAAGCGGGCGCAGGCGATCGTCGACAATCGGCCGTACGGAGATCTTTCCGAATTGACATCCAAGGCAGGTATCCCAAAAAATGTTTTTGAACGCATCAAATCTCAAATTTCGCTTTATTAACCAGCTTATCTCATGCTCCGGAATGCGCAGGAATTCTCATAAAAACATCGATTGCTATTCCTGCGAGTCGGTTGCCAAACGACGATAAACTTGATCTATTATGATGCGTATTATTATAATAAGTACGCTATTGATTGCACTATCCGGTCTGTGGGTTCTACGCTACCATGCAGCGCTCTATTCAACCGATGTGATCCCCAACGACAGCATGGTAAGGATTCAAGGATATGTGACTTCACAACCATATCTAAAAGCATCAATACAGATCATGCGTATTGAACGCTTCCAAGTACTCTCTGAACCATTTCCGAGGTTCTCGTATGGTGATCATGTACAACTGATTGGCAATATCCAAGAACGGCTGACAGATTCCGGACAAACGGAACTATGGTTGATCTATCCAGAAATTCGCATACTGCAGGAGACGAATGGAGTTGCAAGTCCGCTGGCGATTCGGATCATCGCTTCGATCTACGGGGTGAGACAAAGTCTCCAAGAGATTTTCTCAGATTTACTGCCCGAACCGCACGCCTCGCTGACAGCAGGAGTGGTTTTAGGGGTGCATCGAAGTTTAGCGCAGGATTTCGAACGAGCGCTGCGGCAAACGGGCACCATCCATGTGATTGTCGCTTCCGGGTATAACGTTTCGGTGGTGGCGGGACTGTTGATGACCATGCTCGGGCAATTCCTCAACAGGCGGTGGGTGTTACCTCTGGCGATTTTGGGAATTATCCTTTATACCATCATGGCCGGAGGTGAACCGCCGATTATTCGCGCCGCGATTATGGGATCACTGGCGTTTATCGCGCAGTTTCTCGGCAAGCAATATCATGGATTATGGGTGCTTTTACTGACATCAATGCTTATGGCGTTGATCTCGCCACTGCTGATCTATGATGTTGGATTTCAACTGTCGGTGGCGGCTACCTTCGGCATTTTGGCGCTCACACCGACACTTACTCCGCTGCTTGCCAGAGGCGTCCGATTACTTGGGAGAAACCTCACAGAGGATCTTGGAGTGACACTTGGCGCACAACTGTCAGTGTTGCCCATCCTTCTGGTCCATTTCGGGAGCGTGAGTTGGATTTCTCCTCTGGTGAATCTGATTGTCGTGAATTTGGTTCCAGTGATCATGGGTTTTGGGGGACTGCTGGCCGGTGCCGGTTTTCTCTGGCTGGATATGGCTCGAGTCGTTGCCCTCTTAGCCTGGGTTCCGTTGGAAGCTTTTATTGTGGTGGTGAATTGGTTTGACGGACTTCCGCTTCGCCCGATCAGCATTTCCTCTCATTCTGCCTGGTGGGTTGCCGCATACTACGCGCTGATGTTTTTCTGGATATGGAAGAGTAACCGACATCCTGCACGGGCGGTTATTCAAGTCAAGAGGAGGGACGAGTGATGAGCGGCGCAAATCCCATACCTCGGATTATTTTCTTGATTTTCGCAATCGGAATAGGATTATTTTTCGGGATTATCCGTTCCTTACCCGATCAGTATGCCCACGTCATTGCCTGTGATGTCGGTCAAGGAGACGCGATCTTACTGTCCTCTCAATCTTCTCAGGTGCTTATCGACGGAGGTCCCGACAGCAAAGTCTTGGATTGCCTGTCGCAGCACATTCCTTTCTGGGATAGGACGCTCGAAGTGGTGGTTTTAACTCACCCTCAGGCTGATCATATGAATGGCTTAGTCGACGTTCTTGATCGCTTTGCCGTTGAACAGGTTATCGTCAATGGGGTTGTCAATGACACCGCCGGTTTTCGGGCATTTCAAGATGCCGTTTTTAAGGAAGGAGCTTCCATTCATCTGCCATCCCGTGGTGATATCATCCGCATAGGAGAGTTTGAGCTTTCAGTTCTTTGGCCCGGTAACCAGGTCGGCTTGGCAGAGGTGTGGCAGCCTGAGACCGGAGGAACTATCTTGGGGGCAGCAACCCATCAGGGGGACATCAATGAAACTTCGATCGTTACGAGACTAACGTATGGGGATTTTGATGCTTTATTTGTCGGCGATATCGGATTTTCTACGGAGGAAGCACTCGTTGCCGATGGAGTGCTTGGAAAGGTTGAGCTTTTAAAAGTCGGGCATCACGGGTCTAAATACGCATCATCAGCGGAATTCTTGGACGCGGTGCATCCCGCATTGGGGATTATCTCCGTCGGCGCACAAAATCGATTCGGGCATCCGACGCAGGAGACTTTGATGCGTTTGGATCAGGTTGGGGCACGGATTCTGCGTACCGACATTTCCGGAGACGTCGAAGTCGATTCTGACGGAAAGAAGTATTGGGTGGTCAATTAGTTTATTCAGAGTAGACGTGCGGCTAGTGAAAATATACTCAGGGTGTTAGAGTAAAATTATGAATGAGATTGAATGGCTGCAATCAAGATCAGGAAATGGGGATGATGTGTTGCGCAGTGCAGACTCTTTTCTCGAAAAGGCCAAAGAATCTGAGAGTTTTTCTCTAGCATCAGAAACCGTCAACGTGTTTGATCCGGACGAGTTAGATACAGATTCATTGGAGGGATTTGCCGCGAGTTTGCGGGAGGAATTCTTTAATTATTATGTCTCTCCTTTTCTTCCGGAGAATGGTTATCATACAAATCAGGATATTGCTCAAGCACTCAAGAAGAAGTCCGTTGAGGTCTACGCTCAAGATGTACGGGGATTGGTTTCCACAATTTTGCATGCCATCCATGGGGAGGAGCACGATTTTTATCCCATTCGGGCTCTTTACCTGCAATGGCAAGAGCTTGAGCTGGGAGTGTTGGTGATGTCGATAGAAGCAAAAGAGCCGTGGTTGTTGAGCATCGCGGTTGCTCCGTATGATGAGTTTTTCGATCCTCATGATGGTCATGAATACTATCTTCCTATCTTTGAGCGGATCTGGGAAGGTATACCCGGGGATGGATCCCTTACCAAGAGCCTGGTTATGGCACTATCCGGAGATTTGGATGGTTTGGCAGAGATAGGTTTTATTGATCGGGTAGCTCCCATGAGCGAATAGCGCGTACTTCTTCTCTTGCTTCGTTTCAGAAACCTCAGGAGCTGGTATACTAGGCACATGTTTGTAGATGAGCTGAAGCTTCAGATAAAAAAAGCGTTGAAGGCCTTAAATCTTCCTCAGGTAGATATAACATTAGAGCATCCGGCGGATGAAGCGCATGGGGACTATGCAACGAATGTCGCACTGAAGTTGCACCAGCAACTTCATAGGCACGAAGCACGAAGCATGAAGCATGAAAAAATCTCACAGGTTGCTCCCTATAAAACTCCTAGGGAAATTGCAAAGGCGATTGCTGACTATTTCGAATTTCGGATTTCGGATTTCGGATTTCTCCACAAAGTGGAGGTAGCGGGTCCGGGATTTATCAATTTTTGGATATCCGAACACTTTTTGTTGGATGAACTCAAACGCATTTTAGATCTGGGAGATAAATATGGAGAGAATGCTTTGGGTAAAGGAAAAAAGATTCTCCTTGAATTCACAGATCCCAACCCATTTAAGGAATTTCATATCGGTCATTTGTACTCAAACATTGTCGGAGAGTCATTGGCGCGGTTACTGGAGGCGACAGGTGCCACAGTTAAGCGGGCAAACTATCAGGGTGATGTCGGGCTGCATGTTGCCAAAGCCATTTTTGGGCTTTTGCAAATTCAAAATTCCAAATTACAAATTCAAAAGTGGGAGAAAAAGGCGCTCGAAGAACGGGTAAAAATATTAGGACGGGCTTATGCGATGGGTGCGAGAGCCTATGAAGAAGATGAGGGGGCCAAAAAGGAGATTAAGGAACTTAATTCAAAGATTTATGCACAGGATCCTGAGATTCAGGAGCTTTACAACAAGGGAAGGGAGTGGAGCCTTGAGTACTTCGAGTCCATTTACAAACGGTTAGGGACCGCATTCGATTTTTACTACTTCGAGCGGGAGGCTGGGAAGATTGGGCTGGAACTCGTCAAACAACATTTGAAGGATGGGATCTTCGAGGAGAGCCAGGGTGCCATTGTTTTCCCCGGAGAAAAGCATGGCCTGCATACCAGAGTGTTCATTAATTCCCAGGGTTTGCCGACCTATGAGGCGAAGGATTTGGGTTTGGCACTCACGAAGTACCAAGATTTTGCCTTTGATGAGTCGGTCATCATCACCGGTAACGAAGTCGATGAATATTTTCGTGTAGTCCTGAAAGCCCTTTCACTCATCAATCCGGCCCTCGGGCAGAAGACGAAACATATTTCGCACGGGATGGTACGGTTGCCGGGAGGAAAGATGTCATCGAGAACAGGAGATGTGATAACCGGTGAGTGGCTCTTGGATGAGGCAAAGGGCGGGGTGACGGAGATTATTCAAAAGGCCGGATCTCTTGATAAGTCAATTCAGGATTCCGTGGCGGAGACGGTCGGGTTGGGGGCTGTTAAGTACGCACTCCTCAAGAGCAGTATCGGTCGGGATATTGTGTTTGACTTCAAGGAGTCGGTCAGTTTTGAGGGCAACAGCGGGCCGTATCTCCAGTATACGTACGCAAGAGCGCGAAGCGTACTTTCTCAAGCAAAAAACTCAACCTTTAAAGTAGGATCCTTTAAAGGTATTCAATTGAATGCTGAGGAACTCAGCATTTTGCGCTGGCTCTATCGATATCCCGAGGCGGTGGATCTGGCGGCTCAAGAATTTTCCCCCAACGTCATCTGCGGATATCTCTTTGAGCTGGCGCAGCGTTTCAACGCGTTCTACAACAAGCATCGGATCCTTCAGGCAAAAGAAAAAGGGGTTCGGGCATTTCGGATGCAGCTGACAACCGCTGTTTCGCAGATACTTTCCAATGGGCTTTTTCTTCTTGGTATCAAAGCTCCCCGGAAGATGTAATTGGTTCCATCATAAATCCAGCTGGAGAATAGAGTGGTTTTTCCTCTTCCACCGGGATTGGCATGTTCCCCGATTCCTTCTTGCGATCACTTTTCTCTAGTGTAGAATACAACCCAAGATGAGTCATGATCTGCTGCAAGCATCTATCCATGAGGGTGAAGACGGATATTCATCCGAACTCCGGATGGTCGGGGAGCGAGCCGTCGAGTACCAAGAACTTCACTTTCATGAACCCGCGGTGAACCATGCGCTTGGTGCGGCTGCGGTCGTCGGCGACTGGGGGATTGCCATGAATCCGGATGAACATCTCAGGGCGGTAGATGAACACGTACGGGTAATGGGGAGAGAAGAGTTGGGCCGAAGTCATGTTGAAAGTGGATTTTCGCAGACGCGTTGGAGCAAGCTGATGCCTTACTCCGAGCTTCTTCCCTTTCAAGCTGAAGTGTCCCGGAGGGCGATTCTTGAAAGTTGTCGGGCTGTGGGAGTCGATCCCTCAAATCTAAAACGGATCAGCGTTGCCTCGACAACGCCGTTCTCTGAGGACATCGCGAACCTTGTTCGGGCTTCCCTTGGTGTCTCCAGCGAGGTTCCCGCCGAATATGTGGCCGCTGCTTGTAATTCATCAGCGCTTGCCTTTGACCTTCATCTGCAAGAGGCTGCTAACTATCCGGACGGTCCGCAGGCGATTGTCGGCCTCGAAACGATGATGTCATTGCGGGAGCCTTTGGTTGATCTTACACATCCCGATGCCTACAACTATGCCAGGGGCGTAACCGATCGGACGTCGTTGTCTTTTTTTTCCGATCGAGCTGCGGCATTGGTTTATGATCCGAAGCGTTTGCGTGTGCTTGCGCGAGCGACGCACGGAGAACCGGATACGCGGGGAGCATTGGGGGGACTAATGACCATTGATTTTACCGGCAAAGAGGTAGAGGGGTACAGCGGATTGTTGCGCAGGAACGGGCGAGGAGTGGTAGCTCATATTCCTGATCCGAAACCTGACCAAGCGGTGTACATGAATGATTTGGGAACGACCCGCTTGTTTCTCACCTTGCTGCGTAGTCTTGCAGATAAATTCAAGGTTCAGTACGGAGAACGGATGGGAGAGCCGTTTGATCCTTCACGGGTTGAGCATGTCATGGCCCATCATCCGAGTTTCCAGATTCATAATCACTTGCGGGAGAAGCTTCTCGGTTTCTCGCAAAGCGTTATGCCGTGGTGTCGGGAGCATGTCAATGCGCCGGCCTGTACCTTTGGAATGGAAATGGCGCGGGTTCTGCCTAACCTGCAGGTGGGAGATCGGATACTTCAGGTCTTTTTCGGAGCGGGAGCAACGGGACAGATTCTTCTCACGGAGATCGTCTGATTTTTCCCAAAGTGAAGACGGGTTCATCATTTCTTCTCCTTGAGATAGATACTTTTCGCAACGTTCTTGGAAGTTCAATATGCTCTGTGTTAAGATTTATTTGGTATCAATCAATAGCAGATTTTGATGCACCAAGAGAAGAAAGATCGAATCATCGCTATCAGTCTGTTTACGCTGTTTACGCTTCTTACCTCGGTGATCGCCATCCGTCAGAAGCAGAGTTCGGGGCTTGCCGCGACCGATGGCTTTTTCGGGGATATTATCGTTGACAACGATCTTGCCTACGGCACATTACCTTTGCAGAAACTGGATCTCTGTGAGCCGAAGAACATCTCGGGGAAAGTTCCCGGTGTGATCCTCATTCACGGCGGAGGAGGGGATAAATCCGGTTATTCCCTCATTTGCCGGCAGTTGGCGAAACAGGGGCTGGTTGCGATAGCCGTGAACTTCCGGGAGAGTCCTCCTCCCGGATACAAAGTAATTTTGCCCGACAATAGAGACGCCCTTTCCTGGTTAAAGCAGCGGCCGGAAGTTGATCCCCAGCGAATCGCGGCGATGGGAGGAAGTTTGGGAGGCTATGTCAGTTCCCTTTTGGGAACCATGGAGTTTCCCAATAAAGTCAACTGCGTTGCCAACAATTATGGTCCGACTGATTTTACCGACCCAACGTTTTATCAGGATTCTCCTGTAAAGCAGCAATTCGTTGACAAATTTTTCGGGGGTGTGACGTATGAGGATGATCCTCAGCTCTATAGGGATTTGTCTCCCATCACCCACGTCTCCGTTCAGGATCCGGCAGCCTGGTTGTTTACCAGAAGCACAAACGATCATCTGGTCCCGAGAAGCCAGATGGAGCGCATGGTTGCGGCACTCAAGAGTGTCGGTATATCGAGCCAGATTTACGAATACGAAGGGACCGGCGGAGGACATGCAAACAACCTTTCGCCAAAAGAAAATCTCAAACTCCTGGACACGCGGATATCATTTCTGGTTCAGTGTTTGTCCAAATAGCTCCACATATTTCTTTAGACCGTAAAAACATCTTTGACTTTCTTTCTTCGACTCCTCCAATGCGTGTTACAATAGCGGCGTGGACGACGCATATCATCGATTGAGCCTTCCTTCAGGAATTACCCTTCTTACTGTGCCGATGGCGGGTGTTGCGAGTTTGACCTTGCTTGTCATGGTGCGCACCGGCAGTCGGGATGAGCCGGAGAAACTGGCGGGTATTTCCCACTTCCTCGAGCACATGGTGTTTAAAGGAACGCAGAAATATCCGACCGCCTATGAGGTTACCTCGGCGATTGATTCCATCGGCGGCGAATTTAACGCCTACACGAGCAAGGAATTCACCGGCTTCTATATCAAATTGGCCGCTTCTCATTTTCAGCGCGGCGCGGATCTCCTCTCGGAGATTCTGGTGCGGCCGCGATTGGCTGCCAATGATGTCAGTAAAGAGAAGGGAGTCATTATTGAGGAGATTAACATGTACGATGATCTCCCGCCGAAAAAAGTCGCTGACGTCTATGAACGGCTGATCTACGGAAATACGAGCCTCGGCAGAGAGACGATCGGGAACCGAAATTCCGTGCAAGTAATTTCCCGCAAGGACCTTCTGGCGTATCTACGGCAACGCTATACATCAGGAAGGCTGGTTATCGGCGTGGTCGGCGGAATAAAGCATGCGGGGCTGGGCCTGTCCGTTATACGAGACAGCATTGGACAAGCCTTTGCCGGTTTACCTCGAGGAAAAGACGGTTGGGGGAAGCCCGCCATTCTCCGGCAGGCAAAACCCGCGGTCTCCTTCTTTGAGAAGCAGACCGGACAGTCGCACTTCATCCTCGGAGTTCGGACTTTTCCGAGAGGGCATAAAGACAGGTACGCGTTAGGTGTGTTGTCCGTTATTCTGGGCGGCAGCGCCAGCTCGAGATTGTTTACGGAAATTCGCGAGAAACGGGGACTGGCGTATTACGTCAAAGCTGATGTTGATACCTATTTTGATTGCGGGGATTTGAGCGTGAGCGCCGGAGTCGATACGAACCAAATTGACACGGCGTTGCGATTGGTACTCGAGCAGTTCAGGAATGTGTCAAGGAAGACAGGAGAAGGGAGCATCACCGAGGAAGAAGTAACCCGGGCTAAAGAATTTCTCAAGGGCCGGTTTATCCTGGAGCTTGAGGACAGTCATGATCTGGCCGATCTTTTTGTCCGGCGCTTCCTTCTAGAGAGAAAAATTCTCACGCCGAGCCAATATCTTTCCAGGATTTCTGCTGTCACCCGGGATGATATTGTACGCGTAGCGCGCACGATTTTTACAGAAAAGAATCTCAATTTGGCGATTGTGGGGCCGTACAGTAAAACCCATAGACAGCGGTTCATGAAATTGCTTACAATAGAGGAAATAATGAATAGGAAATAGGAAATAATGATTTGAAAGATGACGGTATTACTCATTACTCATTACTCATTACTCATTTATCATTGAACCGGAGGTACTATGCAGGCACAACGAAGTGTGGTGATGGTCAAACCGGATGGGTTGCAGCGGGGTTTGGTGGGCGAGATCATTTCCCGGTTCGAGCGCAAGGGACTGAAACTCGTTGGAATCAAGATGCTCCAACTCACGGACGAGGTGCTGGAACACTGGTACGCCCATCATAAGGGAAAACCGTTTTTCCCCAGGTTGGTGAGTTTTATGAAGGTGGCGCCCGTCGTGGCCATGCTCTGGGAAGGCTTGGACTGCGTGCAGACGGTGCGCATGCTCACCGGCATCACCAAGGCCCGGGAGGCGGAGGCCGGTTCGATCCGGGGGGATTTGGCGGTCTCCCAACAGCTTAATTTGATCCACGCTTCCGATTCAATCGAGATGGCGCAGAAGGAAGAGAAGCTCATCTTCTCTCGGGAAGAGATTTTTGAATACAAGAAGGATATTGAGGTCTTCGTCTACTCCGAGGAAGAGAGAGAATAAAGATAGGGATTAGGGGTTAGGTTTTAGCTTATAGCTTATAGTAGAGAAGAAGTAGGTTTTAGGGGTTAGGAGTTAGGGTTTAGGGACAAGTCTTCAGTTTCCAGTGAGTGAATTGACCTTTAAGGTAGGATCCCTGCAAGGTATGTCCTATAGTTGTATTCTAGACTAGTTGTGGTATACTTCCGGGAATTATGAGTCCAAGAGAGACAGAAGCACCATTTGCAGTACAAAGATTGTCCGATGAGGAGCTAGGTCGGGAAACGCACAGGTTGATGGGCGCGTATATAGATACTTTACGCGATCTTCGGACTCAACTTGGTAGACAACCATATATACCCCCGTACCATGAATTTCCGTCTGGCATTGTTTTCGACCCTTTGCGATACGAGCATGAAGGTGGTTATTTTCGTTACCATATTACCCTGAGACCTGAAGGCGGCGATCGCTGGAGTCTTGACATTCTCAGGTTTCTTGCTCATCCTGGGACTGGGAGACCAGTGGGGCGGGAGGGCTTCTTATCCGATCATGTGACGCTGATGGACGATTCAGGGGAAGAACCTTCTCGCTGGCATCGCGTTGGTTATGAAAGAGTCGTTAGTGATGAATATGGAAATAGCTTTTCATCCGAGGATGATCCTACAGCCGTAAAGCAAACGGAAGAATTCTTGGAAGACCTAAGGAATTCAGCTGAAGCTGAGTTTAGCCCCTTTGGGTTAAGAGTGCGAGCAGAATTTGCGATCGATCAGATAAAGAGAGCTCTGCGTGATTTTCCTCAGTTGACGACGGAGTTCGATCGTGCTTTCGCCGACTATAGGGGAGCTCATTTGTTCGAATCTCATGAAGATGTTGCACCGCTTATTGCTGATGTTCAATTTGACAAAGGGAGTTTCCGTTACCAGGTGAGACGTAAACTATCGCTCGATGATACGGAGGAGATTACTATTTCTAAATTCCCCTCTCTTAGATTTGTTCAACAGCAAGAGTTGGAGGGCATTACTCTCAGAAAAATAGATTATCTTTCTCAAGGATATATTCTAGAATATCTAGGATATATTGAGCACAGATCAGCTTTTTCGGAAGCTGGAGAGATGAAATCCTCCAGAGGAAATGCGGTTGCAACGGCAGAAATAGCGAGATTTATTACGGAACTTCAGGATCTTCTGAGAAATTCAGCATAGTTTTATTGCTGTGTCATTCGCTTTCCTCGTCGAGGATTCTTTTTAACTGAGCGGCGATCGCCTGGCGTTTAAAAAGAGTACCGTTATGGCCTATAGTTGATTTTTCAGGAGGATGTGGTATACTTCCGAGAATTATGAATAGGGGTGGAGCAGAAACACCAAGTGAAGAGAGACGACTGAACCTGGCTGAGATCACTTCGGAAGCGAGTCGATTAATCGGGTTGTTTAAAGAGACCCTGAGAGCGGATCCCGAGTTCTCGAAAACCCTGGTGGATGGTTATCTCAGCGAAGAGCCTGACGACAGGAGTAACTTCGGTCACGAACCGATTAAGATCACGAGGGGTAGTTTTCGATATTCGATTGATTACGGTGCAATCAAGGGTCATAACGGCCGTTTGGGCCAAGAGTTAGTGATTATCCGGGAACTATCAGGAGTGAAACTCCAAGGAGATCTGACAGTAATGATGGATTTGCGTGTGGAGCCTGATAATTCAGCCCTCATTAAATTTAAGAGGGGAAAACGAGATAGCCATAAAATTTGGGATGAAGAAGGTCTGGAACTCCACCTTTCGACTCCAACTGCGATTTCTCAAGTCGAAGGATTTTTGGTCGATTTTCAGCAAGTGATTTAGTTATTTTGGTGTCATCTATGACAAATTCTGAAGGATCGATTATCACAGGAGACAGCTCTCCAGATGAGCTGTTGGCTGTCGATGATGTGTTTATGCATGCACTACGATTAATTGGGGAGTTTCGTGATATCCTTGATAAAGACTTGTCTTTTCTTCTATCCGCAGAGAATTTTGGGGAAGTTAAATTATTCAAAGATATCGCTCCCAATGTTCCTTTTCACCTTTTTCGAATGCATAGAACCCAGTACATTCTCAGCTATGAGGAGCTTGATTCTCGGCGAACGTTAGAGATTTCTAAAGATTTTGGTAGGGAAGCAGAGAGAAGGGAAGAGGAACGTATTAAACTTTCGTATGTAGATCCCGCTGATGAGAATTTTCCAGTTGAGATTCTGTGGACACGATTTGATACGGACAAGGGAAGAGAAGAACACAGGAATACGCGGACCGCAGTTGAGGGAGTTAAAGGATTTTTGGAAGGGCTTCGAAAGGCTTCTCAGATTCCTGACCTTTAAGGTAGGATCCCTGCAAGGTATGTCTTATTAGCTTTGGTCGATGGCGGATTGGATGAGGGATTTTAACTCTTCGTAGGTTCCGGGATTCTTGATTCTCGTGCCGTTTAAGAAAAATGTCGGGGTAGAACTGATTCCCAACCTCAAGCCGCTTTGATAGTCGCTTTGCACATTGTCAGCCGCTTCGCTTGAGTCCAAATCCGTCCTGAACTGGTCGGTGTTCAAGTCCATATCTTGCGCATAACCGATGATCATTTCCTTAGCGTTACCGCTTTCCGACCAAGCGCTTTGGAAGTCAAAGAGCTTATCGTGCATCTCCCAGAATTTTCCCTGCTTGCCGGCAGCTTCCGCTGCTTGGGCGGAGAGCTGGGCATTTTGATGGATTTCCCGGATCGGGTAATGCCGATAGACGACCCGCAGGCCGTCTTTGAACTCATCAACCGCTTGGTTTATAAGCGGGAAGTATGAAGCGCAGGCGGGGCACTGGAAATCGCTGTATTCGATGAGCGTTGCCTTGGCATTTTCCGGTCCCTTTACCCAATCGCTTACTTGGATAACCATTTCTGTTTGCAGAGTTTGCGGGTCTATCTTCGTCGTGACAGTTGAAGAATTCGTCAAGACGACGCCGATAACCAGAATGAGGACCGTTATGCCGATGATGCCGATGACGAATTTGCTCATAGGTTTGAAGTGTACAGGAAATAAGCTGTGATCTCAAGAAGTAGCGCTGGCGCTCAACCACTTTGACACCGTTGATCTGGCGTTGTAGTATTCAGCCACTTTATGTCAAAAAAAGAGAGCCTGCGCAGCCGGAGAAGACAGGCGGCACGTCAACGGGACTTTTCGCGTCGAGCCGCGATTGTTGCGGGCTCAGTCGGCACAGCCGGCCTGGGGCTCTATCTTCTTGATCGCCGTTTCGGAATTTTTTCAGGAGAACGGTTGGGTTCTGAATACCCGGAAGTTCTACGATACTATCCGGAAATGGCAGAACAGCCCGTCAGAGAAAACGGAGTTTTTCAAACGACCCAGACTTCTGTTCGCTGGTTCAATTTCGGTGATGCGCGTTTTGATCCCGATGCGGCAGCCAGGATATTTTCTTATTTTGAGGAAATATCCGACAATGGCATTATTTCTTCCATTCATAATCCGAGCGGAGAGGACGTTTATTTTGAAGCAAGACCAAATCCCGTTGTACGTCCGGAGCATGTCTTTATTACCTCAGCGGAAGCTCCAAACCCATCATGGTTAACGGATTGGGGACAAGGCGGCACCTACAGAGGATTTGATGGTTCTGTGAACTTGACTCGCATTCCCCTCGTGTCTCCAGAGCCGGGATTGGAGCGGGAGGTCTATGATACTGTCGAGAAGAACGCAAATAAAATATTCATCATCGAAGCTTGCCAGAACTCGGTCAATGTCATCTCTTCCGATCCGGAAACCCCTCACTACTTTCAAGAGGCATTTTGCGTTGGTTCGGGTACAGCCGTTGCTTTTCGCCAAATGAAGGTTACATATTCGGGCTACACAGAATTTGTTCATGATAAAGCATTCCAGGTTCCTGCAGGTACCATTCCCTTCGTGGAACTTGATGAGGTCCTGTATCACGAGATACCGGTCTTTTCTCCAGCCATACATCTCGAACAATAACCGTTTCTTGGAACACATCCACCGATTCCGTCAACCAGACAGTTCGACCGAATTTGTCATTCTTCCGGCCCGAGGGGGTTTATTTTTACCGGTCTGGCGTAGCGCTCGCTTGAGACGCGCAGGACTTTTTTGCGATTTTGGTTTTTTGATTTGGGGAGAGGCAGGGTTATGGCCGGAAAGGGCGCGGACGTCGCATTGTCAATGGAGAGTTTGGCCACAATCTGGAATTTTCCCAAATTGACGAGATCCTCTTCAGTGTAGATGCCGCCGAATTCTTTCATGAGCCGTGCCGCGTCCTCCGCACCGACCAGGAAGCTCACCAGCGTGCCGATGTTTCCGAAGATCGCTTTCTCAAGCTCTTCAACAAGCTGTGCCATATACTGGTTGGCGAGGATGAGGTTCAATCGGTACTTCCTCGCCTCGGAGAGGATTTTGATGAAGCTCGTCGTCGCGAAGTTCTGAAACTCATCGACGTAGAGGAAGAAGTCACGGCGCTCGCTTTCCGGGATATTAATCCTGTTCATGGCGGCCAGCTGCAAACGGGTGATGAGCATCGCGCCCAAGAGCGCGGCGTTGTCCTCTCCCAGTTTTCCCTGCGCGAGATTGGCGATCAAAATTTTTCCGTTGTTCATCAGATCTTCAAGGTTGACTGAGGAGACCGGCGAGCTGATCACCCCGCGGATCGTGGGGCTGGTGACGAACTGGCCGACTTTGTTGAGGATCGGCGAGATGGCTTCACTGCGCAGTTTTTCGTTCATTTTGGCGTATTCCCGCATCCAGAAATCTTTCAGGACATCATCCGGCAGCTTATCCAAGACCGATTGGCGGAAGGAATCATCGGTGAGCATCCGGGGAACGTCATCCAGCGTCGAGTTTGGCCGCTGCACGAGCGTCAGGAGGGTATTGCGCAGGATATATTCGAGCCTTGGTCCCCAGGAGTAGGAATAGAGCTTGTAGAAGATAGAGACGATACCGGAAGCCACCAGTTCGGCGTGGGCTGGGTCGGTAACTTCCAGGGGGTTCAGGCGGACGACGCGGGCACTGTCGGAAGGATCAAAGTAGATGACGTCGTTGATGCGGCTTGAGGGAATATAGTCGAGAAGGATTTCGGAAAGATCCCCGTGGGGGTCGATCACCGCTACCCCTTCGCCGTTTCGCATATCGGCGATCGCGAGGTTGGCGATGAGGGTTGATTTTCCGGTACCGGTCTTCCCGATGACGTAGACGTGCCGGCGGCGGTCTTCCCGTTTGATCCCGAAAATCTGCGTGCGATTTTTATATTCGGTTCTGGCGATGAAGTTGATTTCGCGCTTTTCCTCGTCGGTCAAATTCATGGCTACCGGGAGATTTTCCGGCGGTTCTCCGAGGAGGCTTGCCCCCCAGGCAACGTTCTTGATTTTTGAGAGCGTCAGGTTGGGAAGATGATATAGTGTGGCTAGTTCTGATATATTCAGATAGTTTCTCGCGGCCGTATGACGAAAGGTACGCCTGATGATGGAAGCCAGAAATTGTTTCTTGGATAACAGGGGGTATTTGAGGCCCAGGCTATTGCCTTCGCCGATGGAAAAGGAGCCGAAGGAACCGGAGAGGTTTTGCAAGAGCTGCTGGGAACGCGATTTGGATTCGGAATCGGTAAGGAGTTTAATGCCCACACGGAAGCCGGTTTCCGAAATTTTCTGGTCGATTAAATCTTTTTGCGGATGGGATTTGGTCTCACCCGGTTCGCCGCCAACGACTGGCACTCCCTTTTCTACAGCGCTTGCTCCTGCTGATTGCCAATTTCTGGGAGCCGGACTCACCAGATACTGAACCAGCATGAAGTCATCGGCTTGGGCTTTAGCCATGGTGCCCAGAATGGTTGCCAAGGGATCGACGTCTTTTAATTCTTTGTAGGTTTTAATGGGAAAATAAGAAGCGGATGTGAGGACCAATTGCGCGGCGGAGGGATGTTTCAGTTGGGCAACTTCCGGAAGATAGTCCTTGATTGTCGAAACGATGATCTTTGGGTAGGAGGCGGAGAGTTGCGACTCGATATATTGTTGGACATCGGCGGGGATGACCATGATGAAATAGGTGATTTGATTGATGGTGGCTATCTCGAGGGAGATGGGAGTCGGCGTGCCGGCAAGATGCTGCCAAATCGTGGATTTGAGGTAGGGGAGGGCGGCGAAGAATTGGGCGGCAGCCTCCGGGGTTTCTTCCGAATCTTTGGGATTTCGCAGCTCGAGAATAACGCGCTGTTCCATGCTGAAGTTATGATATCACATGAGGAAGTGTCAAGCGTATAGGATTTGGGAGTCAGGAGTTGTGATAGAATTCGAGTGAGGAAGTTTGCGATCAGTGAGCACACTGCACATGTACTCATTACGGAGTGTAGTTCATCGGTAGAACGCTCGGTTCGGGACCGAGAGGTACCGGGTTCAATTCCCGGCACTCCGACCCAGAAGTCCCCGTAGCTCAACGGATAGAGCAGAGGTTTCCTAAACCTCCGATGCAGGTTCGATTCCTGCCAGGGACACCGATCTAGGCCTGCCCCGTAGACGATGCGACTGAGAGCAGAGGCTGTTAGCCCTGGATCAGGCAGGAGTTCTTCGGGGTTCGATTCCTGGTGGGGGCACCAGAAAGGAATTTGCAAGAGATTTCGGTTCGCATCGCTTTGCGAGGCAAAAACTGCCAAAGAACCTGAAAAAATATCGGCCCGAACTGCGTTTTAATTTTTGGGGCAAGAAAATTTTAAATTATGAAAATAATTTTTGGAAGTGACGAAAGTACGCCTCTAACTGATTTCATAAACAATTGGTTTCAAGAAGCTGGCCATGATGTAGAAAAAATTGGCCATCTTGCCAGCGAAGAGAAAAAGTGGAAATGGGTAGATATAGGTAAAGAAGTTGGCGAAAGGGTTGCCAAAGGAGAGTTTGAGTTCGGTGTTGCTTGTTGTTGGAGCGGTACAGGAGTCTGTATGGCTGCAAATCGTTTTCGGAGAGCAAGAGCCGCTTTATGCTGGGATGCAGAAACAGCTAAACTAGCTCGAAAGTGGGACAACGCTAATATTCTTTGCCTAAGCCTCCGATTTATTAGTGATATGGTCGCAAAAGAAATTTTAAAAGTGTGGTTTAGTACAAAATTTGATGAAGAAGGACTAAACGAAGTCCATAAATTAGAAAAGCTGTAAAGAAATGGAAACATTTGCACAAATTATGGGTTGGATTGGAGCATTTTTAGTTGTTTTGGCTTATTTCCTTGTTTCATATAAAAAAGTTGAGGGCGATAGTCGAATTTATCAATTCATGAATTTGTTTGGTGCTCTTGGTGTTGGAGTAAATGTTTTTTATCAACAAGCGTGGCCTGCTCTTGCCATACAAGTTGTATGGGGCACCATTGCAATCATTGCGCTTGTTAAAAGTATCAAGAGTTGATTTTGATGATTGCATGCTGTTCATATTTTTTGAATTTGCCGCCAAACCTGCCTGCCGACAGGCAGGGAAAAACTTGAAATTGTCATCGGCGCGGCGAGCCACGATTTGCTGGGCTGACTCCTCGCCACCGCAGGCGGCGAAATGCGTTCGAATTTTTCCAAAAACGAGCACCGACCTGATTATTCGACTTTGCTTTTCAGAGTTCTTCGGGGAGTGCAAGAATCTAAAGCTTCAAACGCTTGACCGCCTCTTTCGGGGTGAGGACGAGTATTCCGTAGACGTCTTTGAGTTTTTGTTGAGCAAAATCCTTGGTGTTGCCGGTCACGAAGATCGTCACTTTAGAGCGAACGGCTGAGGCCATGATACTTTGGTCCTTGCTTTGCACCATGGGCCCCAGTTTCTGGGGTACTCCCTGCGGATCGGCGACAATCAGCGGGGGCGTTGCTTCAAGGAGGTTCTTTAGCGGGATCACTGCATGAGGGATTTTGGCACTGATATTTCGCACGAGTTCATCCAGAACTTGCTTCGAAATAATAGCTTGTATTTTTCCCTCTATGTGTGCCCTGATGATCCGTTCAGCGTAGGGAGAACTATAGAAGGCAGAGAACCAAACGTTTGTGTCGATGAAGATTCGTGAGCGAGCTGCCATGGATTACTTTGTGTGGGTGCGTTTGCTCTCAACGGATCGTCGGAGGGTGGGTTCTGAGATCTTGGAGCGGGAGAACGCGGATTGAATCTCGCGAAACGCATCGAGGGCGATGCGTTTCTTCGCCTTGACGATTGCTTTTTGACCGCTGACTTCAACGTGGAGCGCATCGCCAACATCCGCTCCCAGCTTTTTCAAGAACGGTCTAGGGAGGGTGGCCTGTCTTCGTGGTCTGATGTCAATTGTGTAGGTGGACATGGTTGTTCCTGAATCAAACGTCAGACGTATGATATCAGAGATCAGAACCTGTGTCAATCTTAGGCCGCCAGGGGAAGGGATGAGTAGTCTTGCTGATAGTCAGTCTGTTCCATTGGCTGGGGAAAGATTGTTCCCGTTGATCCGGGGCTGAAATCCTGCTTTTCATCTGTTTCGTCGGTAGATCCATCGCCCGGATCTTTCTTTTCTTCCCGGCTCATTAAACGAGCCTCGTCCGCTTTGGCTGAGTTGTACACGTTCCAGTCCTGATCGCTCATTTCGGAAAAACCCGGACCAGAAGCTATAGAGACCATCGCTTCGGGAGATCGGTCACCGATCGGCCGGTAGAATGCCCCGGCAACGATCTCAATCTCGCGTTCAAATACTTCGATATGATTTTGGGAGAGGGTATACACTTGCTGTATTACGCTTACCAATAGAAGACCGAAGACGCCGAACCCTTCATTGTCCTTTATCTCGTGGTCGCCTTCGTGGCTGACGAGTTCGTCAATCACATGGGAAGGAGTATCCCGCTGCGAAGCGGCTCGGGCGAGATCACCTAGATTGGAACCCACGACTTCCGCTTTCATCTTGCAAGTATTTTCTCACACCCTGTAAAGCAGAGGATTCATGATCTTCTTTGTATCATTACGTTATCTATAGATGTATTAAAGATGTGAGCAGGGTACGCGATCGCGTGGTTCGTTTGTCATTCAATCGCCGGAATTTCTTGGGTGAAGACGAGAACGGCACGCTTTCCTAATAGGGAATTGTCTTGCATATCCGGATGTTCAAGTATCAAAGCGTCGGCATAGAGAGAGGCCAGCTCATCCTCTTCAACCTGTTTGGCAACTTCCGGAAGGTCGGCTTCAAGGACGATATATCTTCTCAGAGGCTCTTTTGCATTCTGTGGATTCGATTTCCAGGTTGGAATAATGCCGATTTCGTGACCTTGCAGTTCAATGAGTGCGGCTACGGCTTGAGTGTCCATAAGTTCGATGAATTCGGATGATGAGGATGGAATTTTGATCATCCAACCCTCTTGGTCGTGATGTTCTTCGATAAATCGAAAGATAAATTTATAGCGTGCTTCATGATCTCTGAATTGTTCGCCTGCTGTCATTGAAACGAATTCAGATCCGAAGAGGAGCGTCAGCGATCCTATTGCACAAATACCGCGCACCTCCTCCGGCGGATGTTGTTGCAGCAATGCCGCTTGAAGCAGACGAAGTTCTTGGACCAAAGACTGCGTTTCGAGTACTCGTTGATAGGCAAGGGAACCATCTCGAGCTTTATGAGCTGCCTGGAGTTGTTCGGCCGTGTAGGACATAGTAGTTGATGCCTATTGAGGGTCTTGCGGGGGAGGGGGTTCCTGAGGAGTTGTTTCCTGCGATTGAGAGGGTCTCCCGGTTGCGTCTCCCGAGATTGCCGGACCACGTCCGGGGGCAGTAAGTAACCCGACCAGGGCATGGCCGAAACCTCTGATGGTCCTTCCGAGTTCCGAGCGGAAATACTCTCTTAGTGACTCTTGTTCCGGCTCCGGTTCAACATCTGGTTGATGGTGTACGGGTGTTCCTTCTTCGGTCATGTTGTTCACTTCCTTCTAGATCTCATCTTACGTTTCTTTTGGCGGTGTTAGTGAATTGTCCGGATTTACTCCGAATACGCGGGCGAACATTGATGCTAAACCGAGTGCTAATTGGCCGACACCACCAACGATCTCTGCGGTCCCTTCCTCTATATCGCTTCCGAGTTTTTCAAGTTTTGCCCCGGTCTGCTGGTCCGGTTGCGGATTTTCTACGTGGTGGCCAGGTTGTGGTTCCATGAATTATTCGCTTTGCGATTGTTGTCCGAGTGTTTCTCTAGTCGAGTCGAACTCTGACATAAAATGCTCGAAAGAGTCGTGTTCGTTATGGGCAAGTACTCCAGCATAGAGATCAACAGTTTGAGTCAACGGTCGTTCCATGTAGTCTGATAACTCTTTCCAACTCGACAACGCCCAACTTGCATCTTCGGTTGAGCGGTGATCCAGTTCCCTGAGAGTACCCAGCAATACAAGGCTCTTGCCTAACTTGCTTGGTGCGATTTCCTCTAAAAATGCTTTCAGAAACTCTTTATCTACTCCCTGCGCCAGCATATCGGAAAAATTCATGATGTTTTGGTATAAGATCTCAAGAGGCGTGGTCTCAAAAAACGCTATGACTTCAGCCCTCTGAGTGGCTACTTTTTCTTGATCCGCTGGTTTCTCTGGTTGTCCGAAAAACCTGTCCAAGAATCGTTTGAATGGTCCTCTTTGCTCTGGTTATTCTATTCCCATTTCTTCTATCTCCTTTTGCTTTCAGTCAAGCGTTAGATTTTGTAATACTTCTTCGATTTCGTCTAGTTGCTCTCGTCTGACTGTAAATCCAGATGCAATCGTGTGAAAGTAGTCTGTTGTTTGGTCAATTTTAGGCAGATTGCCAAGATAGAGGTCCTGAAGGTCTAAAAAATACTTCCTCAAGTTTTCATCAGGGAGATCAGCTGAAAGTATTTCGTTGACTTTTCCAAGACTGAGTTCGGTACCTCTGCGGTAGATCGTTGTGAAGATAAGACCTCTTTCAATTGCACCTGAGGTATGTTCGTCCATCCAGCTCTTCAGTTCCTCCTCGGTTACATTGGGTCTCGCACACATCTGTTCGTATTCGTCGGCTTTTCTGACGATATTATCGGGATTGACGTCCCCAACCAGCATGGTTCCAGTTTCTCTCTGGTCTCGGATCTTCTGCAGGAATCCCTCACGCATCCCGGTAAGTTGCGTTTTGAATTGTTCTAATTCGGCTTGGCTGGTTGACATCTCTTTTACCTCCGCTTAACGTTTACGCTTTAGAGTTCGGGCGAGGCTGATATTCTTCTGTCCAGCCCTACAAGAGCTCAACGCTCGAACGCATGAAGTTGCCTAAAGCCTTGCTTTGAGTATTCAGGTTCTCCAAAAACCCTAATTGATGTTCGTGTTCTCCTACTAGCTCGTCCAATCCTCTCTCTTTTGCAAGTTCGATATTGATTTCAACTTGATGCCGGAGAGCTGCTATCTGTATGAGACGCTGTTCTATTTGACCAGACGTATGAGTATTTAGCCAGTTATCAGTCTCTTCTGGGGAAGGATTTTGCTGTCGGAATTCGATGTATGCAGCTGACTTGGTTTGGATGTTTTCAGGAGTTACATCGCCACCGATCGCTTCAAGCTGTGTTAAGACTTTATCGAATCCCGCATCAACTTCTGCCAATCTTAGTTCAAATTCCGTACGATCTGTCACCATATTTGATTCTCTATTTTCGAAAACTACTCGATTAGATAGTATTGTACTCTAGCGGTCAAGCCTTTGTTTTGGTTTGATATATCAGCCCGATTGTGGTTTTTCTCCGAAGATGCGTATCACGTCTCCCAGGCTTCTTCTCACAAAGTTCGTTACGCCTCTTCACCTGCCATATTCTAGGTTCCTTGTTCGAAATTTACATCCATCTCGTCGAGCCTTGATTGTCGGGCGTCTATCTCTCTAATTATCTGGTCCAGAGCAACATTGAACTCTTGATCAAATCGTTCGAGTTCGCTGGGATCCATCAGGTCGATAATGGTTGGAACTACTTCCTTTAGTTTTAATAGGATTCGTTCCGTTGTTAGAGATTCCTCTGAGATTGTAAGTATTTCGCGAAGCTCGTCGTTTTTTACATTCGTTTTCAACCACCGTTCGCGCTCAGCTGCACCTCTTTCTTCGTCTTGCATCATCTTAGTAAAATCCATGATGAGACGAATCACATCTTGAAATGTGGGTCTTTCTTGTTCTTTTCCCAGCATAGTATGTTCCCGTATTGCGAGAATTCCTGGTTAGACAATATTTTAACCCAGGGGTCAATGATTTGTTTCGTCTTGATACATCCGTCCTATTGCAAGTCCGACCTGCAGTGGGTAGACATAGAAGATGTGAGCTGGGTAAAATGGAGGTATGGAGGATTCGGCGCGGATTTATAAGCTCTTGGGAATCGGTCTGGTCGTAGGGCTGGTGATCATCGGTATTTGGATTTTTATCTCCATCCGGCATTCTCCTGCGCAAACAACACCTTTTGTTCAGGAAGTGTCGCTCAAGCGCGGGGACACGAGCCTTACCCTCAACCGCCAGGGCACATTGACGGTTACGATTCCTGAGGGCGTCTTTCAACAGCAATGGGATGAGGAACGGGTCGCGGCGTTTTTTTCCAGGTTTGAGGGGCAGGATTTTTCAGCTTACCGCGCTTATGATGAACATATCGACGGGTATTTCCTGACTCTTACCGATTCAGAGGGTAAGTCAGTCACCGTGTTGATCCCGATCGGGGATGTGACCATTCCGGATGTGGTTGAGGAACTCGTCCAGACACTTGAG
>Ga0209542_10001782_pt1 | contig 49940 bp, 52 predicted proteins | sample RifCSPhighO2_01_FD_184028 | JGI IMG/M metagenome (GOLD analysis project Ga0209542, IMG submission 184028) | Soil microbial communities from Rifle, Colorado - Rifle CSP2_plank highO2_0.1 (SPAdes) (version 2) | ecosystem: Environmental > Terrestrial > Deep subsurface > Rock core/Sediment ...
TTATTGGGAGATAACAATTTTTTCAGGTTTTTTAACTGCTTTTGTTGAATAAGCATAATTTTTAAGTAGTTTTTTGAGCTTTGTATAAGCCATAAAACAAGTATTTTTAAAATTGCAACATTTGATAATCCTTAATTATATTAATTGGACTAATCCACTAACCTAATTATATATCATTTAGGTTATTGTGTCAAGTAAAATATCCTAATATCTTACAATTGATGCCTGTTGAATCTATCTTCCCAAATTATACAACTCCGTAATCTCGGATTGGGACAGCGCCCGGTTGTAAACGCGGACTTCGTCAATAACGGCATTTATAAAATTAGTCGCAGTAGCTCTGCTGCCGATAGAAGCATTACTTGTGCTTGTTGCGGGATTAATTATAGTTGGTTGAGAAGAAGAAACATCCACTCCATCTTTATATATATATCCAATGCTTCCGTTCCTTACAACGACAATATGGCTCCAGACATTGTTTACAAGAGTGCCTGCAGGAGCCACTGTCGTTTGATTTACGCCAGATTGACTAGTATGTAAATGAATCACCCCTGTATTTAAAACCATAATTTCATAACCACCCGTATTCATGACACCGCGGTTGAAAATGTTTGCGCCTTGTGCCAGAGCTGCTGTTTTTATCCAAAATGCAATCGTGAAATTTTCTGTTGTAAAATTTAAACTTGTGTTATTGCCAAGATCCACTCTGTCATTCGTCCCGTCAAAATACATCCCCTGCCCCACTTTGCCGATGGTCGGGCTGGCGGATTGCGACATATTGGTGAGCGTTCCGGTGTTGGTTCCCACTGGTGATTTGTCGGCGGTTGTTCCGGCAGTGGCGCTGGTCCAGTTCGTGTCCTGTCCGTCAAAAGTCCAGTGGCCGACCAGGCCGGAGGTTAATTTATTCGCCTGCGAGGCGTTGATTTTTACTTGACCTTGATTGTAAAGTTCCGTAATCTCGGATTGCGACAGCGCGCGGTTATAAATCCTAACTTCGTCAGAGTTATACCCTGATGAGTTACTGCCACCCAATAAAACGTTTGATAAATTATCAGAGAACGCATTATGACCTTGCCAACCTCCAGAATCCTGAACCCCGTTAATGTAAAAAGTTATTTGATTATTATCCCTTACAAAAACAACATGCTGCCATTGATTTAAACTGATTGAATCAAGGGAATCTATAATATAATTAAATTCGTTATCCTCACCAGCGCAATAACGTAGCTTTGCGCTTGATACCGTAAAAGAATAAAGTCCCTGATTATAACACAGACATTTTGCCGCAATCGTCCCATCAAGACCATCTTTTGAATATACCCAGGCGCTGATTGTCATTGAGTTAGCTAAGGCCAAGCTCGCGTTGTTGCCCGCGTCCACATAATCATCGCTTCCGTCAAAATTCAAGGCCTGCCCCGCCACGCCGGGAACGGGAGAAGTGGTGGTGGACATATTGGTCATCGTACCAATATTGCTGTTTGTTGAAACATCGTCCGTGGTATTGGCGCCCCAGTTCGTGTCCTGTCCGTCAAAAGTCCAGTAGCCGACCAGGCCGCTGGTAAGCATCCCCGCCTGCGAGGCGTTGATTTTGACCGAAGTCAATCCGGACTTATTGACGGTCATCGCCGCGCGGGACTGGTAATAGAAATAGCTGCCGGCAACGGCGGTTATTATCAGGATGATGAGGATGTATTGGATGGCTCTGTTTTTCATTTTTATTTTTTAATAATTTTCAGTTATCGACAAATTGCCGACGGTTCACAATCCCAAAAATTCCTCAAAGAAATTACTCACCTGGATTTTTCCGCCTTTTACTTTAATCTCCTCGGAATAGCCCATCGTGATAATCTGCGTCTTTTTTAGCTTAAATTTTTTCATTGCTTCTTGAAGCCCGGCAATTTCCCTTTCTCTGTTGCTATCGTCCAATTCCCAGCAAACATTGACGGCCTTTTCAATTTTAGTTCCTTTTCTCAAAAGAAAATCCACTTCATTTTTCCCCTTCCAATAAAAAATATCCTCGCCATTTCTCCGATATTCCAAAAAGACCAAATTTTCAAAAATCCTTCCCCTGTTTTCGCTAAACCGAAAAGATATTGCCCGATAAACTCCCGCGTCAATGACATAAATTTTTTCCGGATTGGCTTTTTGCTTCAGATAGGAATAATCAAACAAATTAATTCCTTGGATAAGAAAAACTTCCTCGGCATAGGCAAAAAACTTATTGGCCGTCGGCTGAGAAATATCCAAGGTTTTTTCCGCCCGGTAGCCGGAAAAACTCGTGGCAATATTAGTCGCCAAATTGATGTAATATTCTTTTATTTTTTTCACATCCCGCACTTCATATCTTTGCACAATATCTTTTTCAATAATAGACGAATAATAATCTTTCAGCAGTTGCAATTTATCCTGAACTTTCGCGCTCAATACCACGCGCGGAAAACCGCCGTATTTTAAATATTCCATAAACTGATTGCGGAGAGCCGGGGTTCCCCGCCCGCCGGTAAAAGCGAGCAATTTTTCCTTGTTTTTAAAAACCAAAAATTCCTTAAAACTCAAAGGAAATATTTCATTGGTATAAATTCGTCCGGTCAGGGCCGCGCCGTATTCCTTGGAAAGCAATTTGGAAGACGAACCAGTAACATAGAATTTTATTTTTTCTCCCCGATCATAAAGCCCGCGAACAAATTTCTCCCATCCGTTGATATATTGAACCTCGTCCAAAACTATCAGAATTTTCCCCTCGGGATTAAATTTCTCCAAATAAGCATCCAGTATTTCTGAAAGAAATTCCAGCTTCAAATGAGGGGCAAAGGCCGGCTCTTCAAAATTAACATACAGCGTATTTTCCCCGGGTAGTCCTTGCTCTATCGCTTTTTTCAAAACTTGCAGCAATATGGTGGATTTGCCGGATCGCCTGATTCCGGAAACTATGGAAACTTCCTTTATGTCCTTTTGCCGCAAAAGTTCTTTGACATACTTTACTCTTTCTATGCCTGTTTCCCTTTCGCCTTTCCACAAGTTCCAGTAAGTCAAAATTTCTGTTATTTGAGCTTTGTTCATACGCATATACATTTTAGCAATTTATACTAAAATACTAAAATATACTTTAGTATTTGTCAACACCTCATTTCTTGTTTAATTCAAAAGTCAAAAATACGGGTCAAAAGTCAAAATTTTTAGTATAACCCGTATAACATTTATTGTCTTTTTTGCTTTGGATAACATATGCGTAAACCATAATATTCTCTAACGGGGTTATCTTCCTTGATTATAGAGTTCCGTAATTTCGCTCGCTGACAGCGCGCGATTGTAAAGACGCACTTCGTCAATGGAGCCAAGAAATTCCTGCGATGCGAGAAAGGGAGCATCTCCTATTGTTAAATCAGCAGAATTTGACAAGGATGTTCCTACATTGAAAATAGACCCGCTATTATCTAATGATCCGTCAATATATTCATAAGTTGTGCCCGAGGGAAAAGTAGACCAATCAACTACGACTCCAATATGATGCCATACTCCATCGTTCACCACGGTATTGCTTGTCAGCCAATAATCACTGCCTGCGTCATAAATCATAAAAACAATTTTGCTAGTGGCGCCTACAAGAACAATAAAATTATTTCCATTATTATCTGGAAGCTTGCCTATAATTCCTCGAGAAACAGCGGTTGTTTTTATCCATGCCGAGATCGAAAAATCGCCTGTGCCAAAGTCCAAAGAATCATCAACCGGGTCCGTGACTATTATACGATCATCGCTTCCGTCAAAATACATCCCCTGCCCCACCTTGCCGATGGTCGGGGAGGTTGACTGCGACATATTAGTGAGCGTTCCGGTGTTGGTTCCCGCCGGTGATTTGTCGGCGGTTGTTCCGGCGGTGGCGCTGGTCCAGTTCGTGTCCTGTCCGTCAAAAGTCCAGTGGCCGACCAGGCCGGAGGTAAGTTTATCCGCCTGCGAGGCGTTGATTTTTACTTGACCTTGATTGTAAAGTTCCGTAATCTCGGATTGCGACAGCGCGCGGTTGTAAACGCGCACTTCGTCAATTGAGCCGTTGAAAAAATTGCCACCGTCAGCATTGCCGATTGTGACAACTGCGCCTTCGTCAACTATACAGCCGGAGGATTGCCAACCGCCTGAATCCTGGACAGTGTTAATGTAAAAGGTCTCCAGCCCGGAAGAACTATTTCTTACAAAAACGACATGCTGCCATTGATTGAAACTGATTGAATTAGTTGAGGCAGTATTGTTCATGCAGCCCCCGTCATCATCGCCGCTATAATTCATTAATTTGTTTTCAAATAATTTAAACTCATAAGGCGTGGCCCAATATGTGTGTTTTGACACAATCCCGCGATAGACAACATTAGTGTTTGACTTGATCCATGCACTGATAGTCATACTGCCGAGTAATGCTAAGCTTGCGTTATTACCCGCGTCCACATAATCATTACTCCCGTCAAAATACATCCCCTGCCCCACTTTGCCGATGGCCGGGGAGGTGGACCGCGACATACCGGTGAGTGTTCCGGTGTTTGTTCCCGCCGGTGATTTATCCGCGGTTGTTCCGGCAGTGGCGCTGGTCCAGTTCGTGTCCTGACCGTCAAAAGTCCAGTAGCCGACCAGGCCGCTGGTCAGTTTATTCGCCTGCGAGGCGTTGATTTTGACCGAAGTCAAGCCGGTCTTACCGACGGTCATTGCCGCGCGGGACTGGTAATAGAAATAGCTGCCGGCGACGGCGGTTATTGTCAGGATGATGAGGATGTATTGGAAAATTTTGCTGCGCATACGGATTCTAACGGATTAATTACGGATTTTCACAGAGCACGGATTATTTCAAATTTATCCGTGATTAGTATTGATCCGTTGCTCATCTGCGTAAATCAGTTATTTAACTGGGTGATAAATGGCTTGCGATCATTGGTATATACCGATCTTATTATTTCCAGTTTCGGCGTATTAAAATTAACGAGATAGGCAATTTCATAAATACTAGCTCTTAAATAAGATCTCTGTTGATCAATATCTTCCCGGCGCGTAAAACTTGATGCTTTGATTTCCACGATAATTTTTCCTTCTAACACAAAATCGGGAATATACGTCCCGAGTTTTTTGCCTGTGTCAATGGAATAAATATTAATCCTCTTTTGCTCTTCAAAATTCAATCCGCTTTTTTGAAATTCTTCCGCTAACGCTTTTTGATAAATATTTTCTTTCAGCCCTTTGCCATATTTATTCGCCGTATTATATATACACCCTCGTATTTTATATGTTAGTTCTTCTTCCAACAGCTTAACCATAAAATTATCCGTGAAAAATCCATTTGTTTTTTTATCCGTGCTCCGCGAAAATCCGTTTCGTATCCGCGTTAATCCGTTTGTATTATCCACCAGTCAAACTCCAAATCCTCTTCCACCGGACTTGCCGTTTCCACTTTGAAACTTTCGCCGTCTTTTATTTTAGTCACCGCCAGCGGTTCCTTGGCCGCTGTTTTTGAAGTAATAAAAATTTTAGAATTTTCCGTCGCCGCTTCGGTTTTCACTTCAACGGACTTATTGTCGGATCCGTTGTCATCCGTTCCATCTCCGTTTTCATCCGTGAAGGCGAGAATCGCCGCCTCGCCGATGGTCGGCGCGTCTTTATCCGTAATTCTGATCGTAATTCCGCCGGTTTCGGTTGTTTCCATCGCCACTTTTCCGAGAATGTCCAAATCGCCGGGATTCGCGACCCGTTCGGTTCCTAAGAGCGTCTTAAGGAAAGCGATATCGGTCGTGTTCGCGTCAATTTGCGCTAGATTAAGTTCCTGATTGGTCTTTGTTTGCAGTTCGGCGATTTGATCTTGCAAAGTCGCAAGCAATGATTCCAGATTGGTGAATTGTGAGTTGATATCAGCCAGTTGTTGGTTGTTGGTTGTAAGTTGCGAGTTTATATTCTCAAATTGCGAATTATAATCCGTAAACATTACTTCTGAATCTTTTACTAATTGCTCTTTCGCGCCGGCGACCAAAGCGTTTATTTCATCTTCAATATTCATTTCGGCGATTCTTTTGGTGGTCTCTTCTTCCACTTGCTCAACTGTCAAGCTTTTATTCCGCCGCGAAATCAGCACCGTGATAACTCCTTCTGTTTTGCCGAAATTTTCCAGCGCCACTCCGACGGTTGAATCCCCGGCATTGGCTTTCATCGCGTAACCGGGTATTGAGGCGCTGGTTAAGCTGTCTCCGGATTTTATTTCTCCGTTTTCATTAGTCACTTTGGCCGGCACCTGGCCGATAAGCCCGACTAATTTGTAATTTTGATTAATTTCTCCGAGATTCGCTTCCGCTCCGGGAATATTGTTTCCCACGAAAGCCGGCTTGGTGGAAATTATGCCGATCAGATTCAAATCATTGGCTCTCGTACAGCGTTTTACCGCTTTTTTATCGGTAACATCTATGCAGACCAACTCGCCTGCTTCCAGATTGGAATCCTTGGTATAGAAAAATTCCGCGTAGTCGGCGCCGGAGTTATAAACCGCGCCATCGCCGTAGACCTCCCCGTCTCCCCGCACCCTGAATTCCGCGTCATCGGTTCCGCCAGCGGAAGAAATCGCGGCCAGAAAATCAAATCCGGTTCCGGACACCGCGTCGGCAGTGATTACCAGTCCTCCCCCATTATTAGAAGCGGTGGAAGAAATTCCCGCAAACGCCGTATTGTCCATGTGCAATAATAATCCCTGATTGGTCGCGCCGGCTCCCTCATTATTCACTACATGCAACGTCGCGGTTGGAGTAGCCGTTAATATTCCAACTGATGGAGTATTCGCGGTAATTCCTCCAGACCCATCCGCCGTTCCATAAACCGTCAGCACCGCGCTGCCGTCAAGTTGGGCGGAATAACTTTCCACCGTGCTGGCAGACGCGGAAACCACCGGAAGATTAATCCAGCTAACCGCCCCCCCGTCGTTTTCAAAAACCTGCGCGCCAGCGGCCAGCTGGCCGATGGAAACCAAACCGGTTGAATCAATAGTCAGCCGGTCGCTGGTTCCCAGGGCGGTGGTTGAAATCTTGAATAAATCCGAATCGGAATCGTCAACGCCGACAGTGAATGAGGGCGTCCCTTCGGTTAATTCAAACTTGATCGCCGAATCGTAATCGCCGGCGTTAGTGTTGCCGATTGTCAGATAAGTGTCGGCCGCGCCGGAAGACAAAAGATCCAGCAAAGAATCGGGGGTGGTATCTCCGATTCCCACAAATCCCGCGGAGGTATCAACATAAAGTTGGCTGGTATTGACCGCGAAGTCGCCAGTTGTCGCTAAAGAAACATTAAAATTACTGCCTGACGCCGGAGTCATAGTCAAAGCGCTTGTTCCAGTAATGGAACCATCTGAAGTTCCGGTTCCTCCTCTCGCCACCGCTAAAGTTCCGGCATTTATGTTATCCGCGCTCCGATAATACGAACCGCCTTGTCCATCCAATTGATCGGCGTTAAGATTATTGACAACCGTAGAATTAGATGTAGTAAGAGTATTTGATCCTAACGCTAGATTGCCACCAGTGAGAGTAAGCGCCGTAAAGCTTGGACTGGAAGCCGTCAACACATTTTGGTTTAAGCTATAACCATCAGTTGTATCAGCATTAAGATTAGTAATTACGGTTGTATTTGAAGTCGTAATTGTATTAGACCCCAACACAAGATTTCCTGCTAAAGTCAACCCGCCGCCAGAACCAAAATCCGTTCCAGCCGCGCCGATATTTTCAATCACCCCATTGGCCATATTTAATGTTACTCCGCTGCCATTTTGATATCCGGCGCCAGATACCTGCGTATCAACATATAATTTAGAGGCGGCGGATGTGTTCCCCGCCGGAGTTGCCGGCAATCCAGTTATATCGGTTCCTGTAATAGTAATTGATCCGATCGTATGCGCGCTGGCGCTGGAAGCGGTGATAACCGCCGGGGAAGTTAATGTCAGCCCGCCTGCCAAAGTCAATGCCCCGCTGGAATCAAAATCCGTTCCATTATTTCCGATATTAAAAATCGGATTAGCCAGCATATCTAGATCGTCTCCGCTGTTGGTCGGATAAATCGTGGGCGCGGTCCGGGAAAAAACGCCGGCGGGAGTATTGGCTTCATAGTAGGCCTTCGTCACTACGTCTTGAGCATCGGTCGGATCGGCGACACTCACGATTTTATTGGCGCCCATATTGAGCGCGCCGTCAAAATAAACATTACCGTTAACTTCCAGGTCGCCGGAAACCAAAAGATCATCGGTGCTGGAAAGCCCGTGCGATGTGGCGGCGTCGCCGATGGTGATGATTGAAGAGCCGTGAATGGCGTGAACGTATAAATTGTCCCAGCCCTTTGAGGTGGAACCCAGATCATAGGAATCGTCAGTCGTCGGAATAATATCCTCTGTATAGGAAGTGCTCTCTACCGTCAATTCATCCTGAACGGTCAAACTCCCTTCCATGGTTCCTCCGGAGATGTCAAATTTATCGCTGATATCGCCGGACAAATTAACTTTCAAGTCCTTGTTGGTCCTTTTGATGGCGTTGTTTAAAGATGTTTTGGTATCCGTAATTGTCGTGGAAAGTTTGTCGCCGGTATTCCCGATATTGTCTGTCAGGTTTTTATATGTTTGTGAGAAAGCGGACTTCAATGAATTGACGCGGGCGTTCGTCACCCTTTCCATAAAAGTGCGGTCGTCATTGGCGGGGAAAAATATGGAACCAAGAACCTTTCCCAAAGAACCGGTGATCGGGGAGTAGGCGTCGGGATAAGTGATAAAAGAAGAGATAAACAAGAACGCGAGAATAAAAAAAGTTGAATAGAGAGTGTTTTTGTAAAGTCGCTGGATTGACCCGGCGTAAGTTCCTTTGGATTTTTGGTAGAGCCGGACAAAAACAATGACTAGCGAAAAAGCGACCACTAAAACCGAAATCCAGGAAATGATCAGGAAAAAAACATCCATTGACAAAACCCTTCCCATTTTTTCCAGGGACTCCATTATCGGGACAAATGACCCGGGCGAGTAAAGAATATAGAAGACCAAAGTTATGAGAAGAAGATAAAATATTTCCAAAAGCGAGTTTTTCCTGATCCGTTCTTTGGACTGGATGTCATCGGGATTTTTTTTATATTTCCGGTATCCGGCTATCGCGATGGCGATTATTATTATGAACGGCAAATAGGTAATGGAAAAGTCAACAATGTCCTTGAAAATGCTGGAACTTAAGAGTTTCAAAGCCAGAAGCAAAACAAATGCTCCCGCGGCGTAATAATATGCAATTTTGTGTTTATTTTCTGTCTTCATCAGCCCTTAATTTTATGGTTTTTTATCGCGCAATTTAACGCCATACCACTGCCGTGAAATAACCGCGACTTGCCTTTATTATACACCATTTCGCTGATTAAGTAAACTCTTACCCCCCCCCGAGCGGCTGTGGATAACTTACCCTGTTTTCCTCCTCCCCTCATATGAGGGGAGGAATGAGAAGGGGAAGATTTGGATTAAATGTCCAAATTTCTCACATTCTTGGCGTGCGTCTGAATGAAGCGCCGCCTTGGCTCCACGTCCGTTCCCATAAGAATATCAAAAATTCTGTCCGCCGCTTCCGCATCGGAAATTTCCACCTGAAGCAGAATCCGATTTTCCGGATTCATCGTCGTCTCCCAAAGCTGCTCCGGATTCATTTCTCCCAGGCCTTTGTAGCGCTGGATGTTAACGCCGGAAATTTTTTCTTCTTCCGTCTCTATCTCCCGAGTTTCCGAGGTCCGACCTCGAATATATAGAGGTCGGACCTCTTTCTTTCGGATTTCGGATTTCGCAATCTCATTTATAATTTTATCTTTCTCCGCGTCAGTATATGCGTATTCCACTTCTTTTCCTTTTTTTATGCTATAAAGCGGCGGCTGGGCGATATAAATATGTCCCGCCTGAACCAGTTCTTCAAAATAGCGGTAGAAAAAAGTGAGGAGAAGCGTCCGGATGTGCGAACCGTCCACATCCGCATCCGCCATAATGATTATTTTATGGTAGCGCAGTTTCGCGATGTTGAAATTTTCTCCGATGCCCGTTCCCAGCGCGATGATGATTGGTTTCAAAGTATCGGATTTCACCACTTTGTCAAGAGAAGTTTTTTCCACGTTCACCAATTTTCCGCGCAACGGCAATATCGCCTGAAACTGCCTGTTCCTTCCTTGCTTTGCCGAGCCGCCTGCTGAGTCCCCTTCCACAATATACAATTCTGCCTGCTTCGGATCCCTGGTCGTGCAATCGGCGAGTTTCCCGGGCAAAGTCATCCCTTCCAGCGCGCCCTTCCGGAGCACTGCGTCCTTGGCGGCTCTGGCGGCAATGCGGGCTTTGGCGGTAAGCAGGCATTTTTCCATTACCGCCTGCGCGTTCTTAGGATGTTTTTCCAGAAATTCCCTGAGCCCTTCGGAAGTTACGCTGGCTACGACTCCTCTTACCTCGCTGTTTCCCAGTTTCGCTTTGGTCTGTCCTTCAAACTGCGGGTTGGGAAGCTTGACGCTTACTACCGCGGTCAGTCCCTCCCTCACATCATCCGAAGTAAGGCTTCCGTCTTTTTCTTTAAGATAATTATTTTTCTTGGCGTAGTCATTGAGCACTCTGGTGAGAGCCGCCTTGAAACCGGCAATATGCATTCCTCCTTCAACCGTATATATGTTATTAGCGAAAGAAAATAAATGTTCCTTGAAACCATCCGTATATTGGAGCGAAATTTCCACATAAACATTCCCTTCTTTTTTCTCAACATAAACCGGCATTTCATTTTTCACCGCTTTTCCCCGGTTTAGGAATTTTACGTAGGATATTATACCGCCGTCAAAATAAAATCCGTATTTTTTTACTCCATAATCCACCTCGCCCTTCGGGAGAGGGGTTTGGGGTGAGGGTGTATTTCGCCAATCTTCGACGGTAATTTTCACTCCCTTGGTAAGATACGCCTGCTGGCGCGCGTAATCCAAAATTTTATCCCAGTCAAAACTAATTTCCGGAAAAATTTCCGGGTCCGGCTGGAAAGTTATTATTGTTCCGGTTTTTTGAGATTTCCCCGCCGCTTTTACCGCGCCCAGCGGCTTTCCTCTTTTGTATTCCTGGACCCAAATTTTTCCGTCCCGATGGACTTCCGCTTTCGTCCAGACGGAAAGGGCGTTCACCACCGAGACACCCACTCCGTGAAGCCCGCCCGAGACCTTATATCCGGACCCGCCGAATTTTCCTCCGGCATGAAGCATCGTCATTACCGTTTCCAGCGACGATTTTTTGGTTTGGGGATGGATCTCCACCGGGATTCCGCGCCCGTTATCGCTCACTTCAACCAGTTTTTCCGGCAGAAGTTTGACAATTATTTCATCGCAAAAACCGGCCATCGCTTCGTCAACGGAATTGTTAATTACTTCCCAAACCAAATGATGCAGGCCTTCAATTGAAGTACTCCCGATATACATTCCGGGACGCTTCCTTACCGGCTCAAGGCCGTGAAGGACCTGGATGGACTTGGCGCCGTATTCGCTTTTAGGTTTATTTTCTTTAGACACCATATTAGTTAAAAAGTAAAAGTTAAAAGTTAAAAGTTAAAGATATGATTTATTTATTTCGCATTTTTGAAACTATTGATCCTAATATTTTTGCTATTTCTATATTTTCACTGATTAGTGGATTTATTATTTTTTCACCTGTCTTATTCGTATCTCTAGTTAATGCCAGCCAAAACTTTGACTCGTTGGCTGATTTTAAACTATGGTTTAAAAAATTTATGAAATCTTTTGCTGAACACCCGGCAATTGCTTCGACATAATTAGCGACCACCGAAGTAGAACATCTTATTAATTGCTTTTTAATCACACTCGCAAGATAATCATCATTTTTAAGTCCTTCTGTCATTTTTAACACGTTCAGTAGCCATTTATATATCCGCTTCTTAAAACTTTCGCTAAATTCCTTATTATTCATTTCTTATAAAACTTTTAACTTTTACTTTTTAACTTTTAACTATTTTGTCTTGTCAAAAAATACAATTCAAGCAGTAAAACCGCCGCGATAACCAATAGTCCGTCCCACCAAACCAATATTGCCTTGTTTTGAAAAAACAGGAATATCGCCGCCATAAGCGAAATCAGGGCTCCTTCCCTGAAATTCATTCCCAATTGCGATTGATTGCCTTCAGCGGATATTTTTCTCCTCAAAAAACTGAAGAAAAGCGTGAATAACCCGGTCAAAAAAAGAAATAGGGTTAAATAAAAAAGGGCTTGCCCCAAAATTCCCGCTTTCTCCGGATCGATGTAATAAACCGTCAGGCACCAGGCAATAAATGTTACAAAAGTGCTGAGCCGCATCCCCCAAAGATATGATTTCAGCGTCATATTATAAGGATTTTTTCTCTGTTTTACCTATATTTAGTTTAGCGTATTTTTCGCCTTTTGGCAAGCGGAAAAACAGAATAAATTTTCACTAGGCGGGTCCGACCGGATTCGAACCGGCGATCTTCTCCGTGACAGGGAGACGTGATAACCGCTACACTACGGACCCTTATCTTTTTTATTTTTTGAGGATCGCCCCAGTCATTGCGACGGGGTAAAAACTCACGACCTATGACTTACTCGCCCCTTTATTAAATGCCGTACCGGCGAGAGGATTTGAACCTCTGACCTATGGCTTATGAGTCCATCGCTCTAACCAACTGAGCTACGCCGGCATTTTGGCGTGGGGGGTGAATCCTTGCGCTCTAACCAACTGCCTACCCCGTTAATTCCGAAGGAATTTTTACGGGGAGCTATCCTGCCATTCTACACTAAAATTAATATACATCAAGAATTTATTATAATCAATCATGAAACACAAAACCCCGCTCCTCGCGAGGGGCTGGGTTATATGCATTTTTATGGGCGCCACAAAAGTGAAAAACTAAAAACGAAAAATGCAAAATAAAATTCCAATATTTTTCGCTTTACGCTTTAATTTTTGCGTTTTTATGTTGCGGGAGAGGGATTTCTCTTCGCCTCCGACTCAGAGCCGGGGCGCTGCGCGCTCTCGCGCCCTTCAAATCCCCACGCAAGCAAAACTGTTTGCTTGCTCTCCCTCCACTATGTTGCGGGAGAGGGATTTGAACCCTCGACCTCGTGGTTATGAGCCACGCGAGCTGCCAGACTGCTCCACCCCGCTATGTAAATGATAGCTTATACCAAAATTAACTGATTGTCAATAGCAGACAAAATTTTTTAAATAAACTCCAGTTCTCGCAATAAATCTTCATAGATTTTTATCGTGTCTTCGGCCAATTTCCGGTCAACATGGAAGTCCTTTTCGTGGATAATGCGGTTGCGGATATCATGTGCTTCGCGGAGCTCATCGGGCTTGGATAATTGGCCGTGTGTGACGGCCTCCAGTTTTTCCCCGAGATTTTCGCCCTTATATCCCGCCACGCCTAAAATTTCATTAGTGATGCTGTCGGCTTCAAGCACTGCTACTTTATATTGGGAAATATTGCCTGTCCTCAGCCGCCTCTGGATTTCTTCCCATCTTTTCAGTAATTTATTTTTGGCGGAAATAGGCAGGCCCGTTCCCATAAAAGTAGTGCGGATATCCCTTATCAGATCCTTGTTTTTCACCTGGGCGGCAAGAACCAGGACAATATCCGCGAATAAAACAACAGAATAAACCCCGAGAAAAAATTTAATCGCGGAAAAAAAAGGCGAGTGATAAAAATTTACTCCGAAATTCGCGAGAATGTCCATAAAAAATTTTCCCTAAGGTTGAACCTTGGAATTCGAAAAGGTTCAACCTTGAAAGTAAAAATACTTAGTACCTAGATTTATTATACCAAAATCAGGTAGTTTCAAAAACATGCGCGGCGCGCAGCATATTTTCCTCGTCGAACCATTTCCCCATCAGCTGGCCTCCGATCGGCAATCCCCTTATTTCCCCTATTCCCCCAATTTCCCCGATAGGAAACGATATCGCCGGCACCCCCGCCAGATTTGCCGTGACAGTATAGATGTCCGACAAGTACATTTTCAGCGGGTCATCGGCCTTTTCGCCAAATTCAAAAGCTGCCTCTGGAGCCGTAGGGGTAAATATTAGATCCACTTTTTTGAAGGCCTCTTCAAAGTCATTTTTAATCAGCGCGCGGACTTTCTGGGCTTTCTTGTAATACGCGTCGTAATATCCGGCGGACAGCGCGTAGGTTCCGAGCATTATTCTTTTTTTTACTTCTCCTCCGAAACCATACTGCCGCGTATCCAGATATGTCTCAAATAAATTTCTCGGAAGATTATTCGGATTATTATTCGGATTATCATTCAGATTTAATTCGGATTGCGATTCGTATCCGTCGTTAATTCGGATCCCATATTTAATTCCGTCAAACCGCGCCAGATTAGAGCTGGCTTCGCTCGGCATTATAATATAGTAAGTCGCCAGGGCGTATTGGGTATGGGGCAAACTTATTTTAGAAATTTCCGCTCCGAGTTTTTTAAATTTCTCCGCTGCCGCGTTAAATTTTTCCAAGATTTTTTCATCCAATCCCTCCAGATATTCCTTGGGTATCCCGACTCTCATTCTCCTAATTTCCCCTATCCCCCCGCTCAAATAATCCTCATAATTTTTATTTCCGCTTTTCGCCGAAGTGGAGTCCATCCGGTCTTCTCCGGAAATCGCGGATAAAACTATAGCCGCGTCTTCCACGGTCTTTGTAATCGGTCCGATTTGGTCAAAACTGGATGCCATGGCGATAAGACCGTAGCGCGAGATCCTTCCATAGGTGGGTTTTAGTCCGACAACGCCGCAAAATGAAGCGGGCTGGCGGACAGAACCGCCCGTGTCAGAACCTAATCCCCAGGCGGCCATATCGCCGGCCACGGCTGCCGCCGAGCCGCCGGAAGAACCGCCGGGGACTCGCGCGCAGTCAACCGGATTTTTGGTTCTTTGATACCCGCTGTTTTCGGTTGACGCTCCCATCGCGAACTCGTCCATGTTTGTTTTCCCCAGAATCACGGCGCCTGCTTCTTTAATTTTTTTAATTACCGTCGCGTCATAGGGCGCGGTGTAATTGTCAAGAATTTTTGAGCCGGCGGTAGCTCTTTCACCCGCGACGCAAATATTATCTTTAATCGCGCAGGGAATTCCTTCCAGTATATTTATGCTCTCTCCCTTTTTTATTTTTTCATCCGCTTTTTTTGCCTGCTGCAAAGCGGAATTTTTAAGCAATATGAGATACGCGCCGATTTCAGAGTCCTTTTTTTCGATAGCGGAAAAATATTCTTCGGTGAGCTTTACTGAAGTTATTTCGCCAGATATTAGCTTATTATGTAGATCCAGTATCATAAAACTTATTCTTTACGAATTACTAATTATGTACCAATATACGAATTCAAAAAAATTAGTATATTCGTAATAGATTCGTAATTAGTAAAGATTACAGCACGCTCTTGACTTTGCAATAGTTATCTTTGCTTTCCGGAAACAATTTAACGACATCTTTTTTATTCTCAAAATCTTCCGCCTTATCTTCCCGCGTGGAATTTTCCCTTCCGGTGATATGGCCAATAGGTTTGACTGCTTCAGTGCCAACTTCTTTGAGTTTTTCAAAATAATCTAAAACCGCCGAAATGTCTTTTTGGTATTTTTCGGTTTCTTTATCGCTTATCCCGACGCGGGCGAGAGCGGCGATATGTTTTACTTCGTCTTTAGATAGCATATATTTCTTTACTAATTACTAATTTTTGTACTAATATACGAATTCAAATTAGTATATTCGTAATTGATTCGTAATTAGTAAAGATTATTCCATTATTTTTTCAAACTCTTTCTCATTGATTATTTTTACTCCTAATTCCTTCGCCTTATTATATTTAGAACCAGGATTTTTTCCCGCCACCACATAATCCGTTTTTTTGCTGACCGTTGAGGACATGTTGCCTCCGGCTTTCCTAATCATATCTTTCGCCTCGTCCCTTGTAAAGGACTTAAGCTCGCCGGTTAAAACTAAAGTTTTGCCTGCTAATTTGCCTGCCTCGAGCGAAGTCGAGAGGTCACTCATTATAATTTCCACTCCTAATTTCTCCATTTTCTCCAGCAATTTAATATTCGCGCTATCGTCAAACCAATTAACCAAACTCTCCGCCGATTTATCCCCAATTCCTTTAATCTTCAGCCAGCCATCAATTTTTACTTTCGGAAAAAATTTAATTATGTTCCCAATTTTCTTTATCTCCCCGATTTCCCCAATTACCCTTTCCAAATTTCGTGCGATTAATACGGTCGTTTCCTCCCCCACGTGCCTGATGCCCAGAGCGTATAAAAATTTCGGAAAATCTATTTTCTTGCTTTTTTCTATCGACTGAATCAAATTATCCGCCGATTTTTCGGCAAATCTTTCCAGCGGCTCCAGGTCCCCTTTTTCCAGTTCGAAAATATCCGCCGCGTCGGAAATTAATCCTTCATTCATCAGATGCTCAACGATTTTCTCGCCCATTCCTTCAATATTAAAGCCCTTTTTGGAAACAAAGTGGATGATGTTTTCCCTTTCTATCGCGAAGCATTTTTTATTGAGGCAATAATGAGCGGCTGACAAAGATTTTTCTTCCTTATTCCCCCTCGCCCCTTTCGGGGAGAGGGTGTCCCGCTCCTCGCGAGGGGCGGGACGGGTGAGGGGCTTCACGACTTCCCGTCTTACCTTTCCTCCGCAAATCGGGCATTTTTTCGGCATATGGAATTTTTTTTCTTTCCCGCTCCTCAAGTTTTTCACCACTTCCACCACTTCTGGAATGACGTCGCCGGCTTTGTGGATTACCACCGTGTCGCCGATCCGCGCGTCCAGCCGTTTTATTTCATCTTCGTTGTGCAGCGTCGCCCGCGAAACAACAGAGCCGGCGACCTGGACCGGCCGGAGATGAGCAACCGGAGTGAGCGCCCCCGTGCGCCCCACCTGCACTTTGATATCCTCAATTACGGTTGTCACTTTCTCCGGAATGAATTTGTAGGCGATCGCCCAGCGCGGCGATTTTCCGGTATATCCCAGCGCGTCCTGGATTTTTTTGGAATTGATTTTTATCACTATGCCGTCAATCCCGTACTGCTGGGCGTTTCTTTTATGCTCCCACGATTTAAAATAATCATCCGCTTCTTTCAGATTTTCGCAGTGTCTGTAATTCTTATTAACTTTGAATCCCAGTTCTTCCAGAAGTTTTAATTCTTCAATTTGGGTTCGGGGAAAACCTTCCTTATTCCCCCTCGCCCCTTTCGGGGAGAGGGTGGGGTGAGGGGAAATTTCATCAATATCATATATATAACTATTGAGTTTGCGGCTGGCCGTTATTTTTGGATCCAACTGGCGGATAGAACCCGCGGCGGCGTTCCGGGAATTGGCAAAAGGCGGCTCGCCTTTTTTTGCGCGCGCTTTGTTAATTTTCTCCAGGTCATTTTTTTTCATCCACCCTTCTCCTACCACGGTGATACTGATATTTTTGTTGAGTCGCAGTGGAATGCTTTGGATTGTCTTGACTTGCTCCGTGACGTTTTCGCCGATAACTCCGTCGCCCCGCGTCGCCGCTCGGACAAACAATCCATTCTCGTAAGTCAAAATCAATTTTAGCCCGTCAATTTTCAATTCGCAGCAATAATTCATTACTTCATTATCCCCCCTCGCCCCTTTTGGGGAGAGGGTGGCGCGAAGCGCCGGGTGAGGGGTTTTAGATAAAATACGCAGATTCCTTTCTTCCCATTCTTTAAGTTCCTCAAAACTAAAAGCATCATCCAGCGACCACTGGCGATGAAGATGTTTTACTTTTTCAAATTTTTCCAATGGTTCTCCGCCAATCCTTTGCGATGGCGAATCGGGTGTTTTGAATTCCGGATACCGCCATTCCAGTTCCTTGAGCTCCCGCATCAGCGAATCATAAACCTCATCGGTTATTTCCGGCCGGTCCTGGACATGATAAAGATATCGGCGTCTGTCTATTTCAGCGCGCAGTTTCTTAACCCTTATTTTTGCCTCGTTTTTCTCCATTTTTTAATTATATCAGTCCAACCGCCAAAAATCGAGGTTTCTATCGAGGTTGAACCTCGATAGAAATCATGCTATACTCAAATTATGAATAGGCCGCAATTCGTAGAAGACGAAATTTATCACATCTATAACAGAGGAGTTGAGAAAAGAAAAATATTCCTTAATAATAAGGATTATTTCAGGTTTATTTACGGCATGCAGGAATTTAATGACAAAAATCCGACAGAAAATACCTTATATTATCTAAGTAAAAGTTATATCGAGGTTCAACCTCGATATAAAGAGCCGCTGGTGGAGATTTTAGTTTTTGTGCTGATGCCGAATCATTTTCATTTTCTCCTGAAACAGAAACAGGAAAATGGGATTCCAAAATTTATGCAGAAGCTGGGAACCGGATATTCCATGTATTTTAATAAAAAATACGATAGGGTGGGCGGCTTGTTTCAGGGAAGATTTAAGGCCGTTTTAATCGGCAGAGAAGCGCAATATATCCATATACCCTCATATATTCATCTGAATCCCCTGGAATTACTTTCCTATCGAGGTTCAACCTCGATAGGAATGCGTGAAAAGATGGAGTTTTTGGAAAATTATCAATGGAGCAGTTATCCGGACTATATCGGCAAAAAAAACTTCCCTTCCCTGACTTCCAGGGACTTATATCTAAAATTTTTCGGAGGAGAAGGAGGATATAAAGAAGAGATAGAAAGATTATTAAAAACCAACAAGGACTTTTCTATCGAGGTTGAACCTCGATAGAGGTAATATTAACATGACGGGGCATAATAAGTGCTGTTTATCTCACCAGATTCATACAATTTATTATTAAACAATTTTATGTCCCATATTCTTGCATCATTTGGCAGATCATATTCTTTATTCCAAGATGTCACGCCGTCATAGCTGAAAATAATGCCGCCTTCGCCCGTTGGTCCTGAGACATTAAATAATTCGCCCGCGCCTATGTATAATATATTATCATAAACAGCCATGCCTCCGTAGGCGCCCTCTTGCATAGTAGATATTATTGTTCGCAAATCAGTGCAGGTCAATGTCGCTCCTTCAGTGCATTGATAGACCGTTCCCCGCCGCTCGAAAGGACCGGATGTGGTAGTATGCGAACTAAGATACAGTTTTCCTTTATAAAATACTTTGTCATATACATATCGGTAATCGCTGTCCCATTCATTTGTCCAGCTAATACCATCGGCAGTGCTGAAAATTCTGGCTTCATAGACACTGGAATTTTCAGTATTATCTTGTCCGGAAGTAAAATAAAGCTTGCTGCCAACGCTTGAAATCCACAATTCTCTGGCTTGGTAAGCGTTAGGAATGCTGTATACCTGCGTCCAAGTATCAATATCTCCTGTTGAGGATCTGAAAATTCTGGCGTTATTCGTGCCTCCGGCAGCGGCGTAAAAATATCCTTTAAAGTATATTATGCTATAAATTTCCTGATATTTTCCGCTAGTTCCTGATCCAAAAAAACTGTTAAAATCAAAAACATTCTCCACTGTGCCGCCTTTATATCTGAAAATTCCACCGTTTCCAAAGTCGCGTCCTCCTACTCCTATCCAAAGATAGCCGTTAAGATCAGCGAATCCATCATAAAGGGCATAAACCATATCCGATCCATTATTAGCGAAAAAATCATAAATTTCAGTCCATGAACTTCCGTCATAGCTGTAAAGTTTTACGCAACCGTTATTCCCTTGGCCATTTTGGCCAGTACCGTAATATAGTTTTCCGTTATAAGTGGTTGAATCGCCGATAAAATTGGCGCAGGTAAAAGTATTGTTAAGGTTCCAAATGTCCATTCCGCACACCTTCACCTCCACCGCGCGGGAGGTGTTGGAATAGGTTCCGATGGATTTGATTTTGTCTATATTCGTTGAATTGTCGGTACAGACAATAGGAGTACCGCCGGTATCTTTCGCTATTATTTTATAACTGCCCCAAGTTATTTCAGTACCGTTGCATGCGGCCCCAAGAGCCGTTACAAGTTCAGAAGGTTTTGTTTTGTTATTTTTGAGAATTTCTTTTAACGCTATCTCCGTTCCCGAGTCGGCTATCTGGAAGGCCTTAGTTGACTGTCCTGTCGCGCCCGAACTTCTTCTTTCCGTCACTGTCACCTGCGCCACTCCCAGCGCGACGACCAGGGTGATGATGAGAATGATGAGCGTGAAAACCAGGACGGAACCGTCAACTTTTTTTCCATTTTTTATTTTTACCATATTATTTAAGATTAATGCTTACTGCCTTGATTCCTTTCATAATTTATTTTCAAGGTTCAACCTTTTCCCGTTCCTCCTCAAGGTTGAACCTTGCCGAAAATCGCTTACTTCTTGCTTCTTTTTACAGTCCCGTTTCCGTATAATCCCGCAATGACACGCTGGTTTGGATTATCGCCTTGTCGCTGCCGGCGGGACAGCCGCTCGCCGGACAAACTTGCATGGAAATTGTCGCTTTGCCGACCGCAACGTCAGGCGCGGATTGAACAATGGAAAAATTAACCGCGCTTACGAAATTCGTAATCAGATCATCGTTTGCCGAATTCCATACGCAGGTTGATTTATCCCCGGGGGTTGAGGGAGAGTCAGATCTCACTTTTAATTTATTGCTGGAAAATCTGTATGTTACGCACCGATCCTGCGAATAGTCATAAACCCGCGCGGCGTTTATTCCCGGTACTGACAAACAAATTAAATTAAAATTGCTTCCGCCGTCATTACTGCAACTCACCACACTGCTCGTCCGGATCGTTTTCGCCATCAGATTCATCGCGTACTGGGCGTCTTCCAAATCCCGCTGGATTTCCCGCGCGCTTTTGTAGCTTTTTATCATTTTGACGAAAACCCCCGACGAGGCGGTAACCACCAGGGCGAAAATAAAAATCGCGACGATCATCTCCACGAAGGAAAAACCCGCTTTGACATTTTCCGCCCGAGGCGGACCCGCCTTTGGCGGGGACATTTTCCGCCCGAGGCGGACCCGCCTTTGGCGGGGACATTTAATATTTGACATAATATTCGCAGGTTTCTCAAGGTTCAATCTTTTCCTATTCCCCCTCAAGGTTGAACCTTAGGTTTTTTGAACTAACCGCTTACTTCTTAATTCTTTTTAGCGCCAATTCGTCAGAATATCCTCCACCATTACGCATTTGTTGGCGGTGGCGCAGGGTGTGGGAAAATCATTGTCGGCGCGGCTCCAAATAACAATACTTTGGACAATTGCCTTATCCGCGACAGGATAACTAAAAACTAATTTTCTTTGAAACTTCGTGTCCGTGCCATTTGCATGCTCGTAGAAACCCGCGTTATATTTTAGTTTCTTATGACTGACGGAACTGGAACATTTTGCGTCTTTTGCATCGGTATAAGTATAATCAATCCTGCAATTATTCTTGTCTGGATTGCCATTGCCGGGAAAATCATCAAATGGATCGGTTTCATTTGGAGGATCCAACCAGCTGTTATCCCGAATGTTCTTCACCAACTCCACTCCTTCCTGCGCGAGGCCCGACGCGATGATGAGGTTGCGGCTGTCAATGGTATGCTTCAAACTGTTGGCCATCAGATTCATCATCGCGACCAGTCCGACGACAATGACAAAAACCGCGATAATCACTTCAATGATGGAGAAACCGTTTCGAACATTTGACATAATAAGTTTTTCTAAGGTTCAACCTTAGAAATTCTAAGGTTGAACCTTAGTTTACTTTACGGGCAGGTACCGGGGTCACCGCTAATTTCTTCCACCCTCCCCGATGGATAAACGCAAACAGTATATTTTATAGTTGCATTATTGGTAGACTTTAAAGTAATTTTTACTGGATTACTCATTGGTGAACCGAAACTTTCAGCAGTGCCATGAGGGAGTTTGAAACTAACATTATCACTTGTTAAAAAATTAACATTATTTTTTAGTGAGGCATTAAAATAAACTTGCTGAAATGAAATAGTACAGTCACCATAATAATAATATACTGTATAGTTGGGAGTGTTACTATAAGTATACATAAGCCATCTACATATTTTCCTTGACGGATTGGCAGAATCTTGCTTCCCTGTCAGCGCGTTGTTTTGGACTTCCCTGATCGCCGCCGCCACTTCCCGCGCCGCCACTTCCACCGCTTTGGCGTCTTTTCCTCCCAGGAGCGAAACCAGCATCGCCGCGGTCATAATGCCGAAGATGGCCATCGCGATTATCAGCTCTATGAAACTGAAACCCCTCCGAAAAAAATTTTCAATTTTATAATTTTCAATTTTCATTGAATTTTCAAGGTTCAATCTTTTCCTTTCCCGGCAAAGCCGGGAAATTCCTCAAGGTTGAACCTTAACGGATATTAATTGGGAATTGCTAAAATAACAAATATTTTATCTCCGGCAGCGCCTGATAGAGAAAAACGGCGATGATCGTCCCCGTCACCAGAAAAGGCGCGAAGGGTATCCTGCTTTTCATGGTCTTTTTTCCGAAAATAATCAGCAACACTCCCGCTGCCGCTCCGATTGCGAAAGAAAGAAGAAGCGCCGCGAAAATAGCCGGCCAGCCGACAATAAAACCGACAATTAGCGCGAGATAAGCGTCTCCCATTCCCATCCATTTTTCGCGCGAACCGGCCGAAAGCGCGAAAAAGATGAGGAACGCGAAAACTCCGGCGAGCGCCCCGGAATAAATCCGCACGGAAAGAATTCCCCCCTGCGGGTTGAAACTTATCCAGTCCATAAAAATATAGAAGACGGCGATCCAGCCCATGGCTATCCATAAAATTATCATCGGAATTTCCATGTGGCTCAAGTCGTAGGAGAAAATAATAAGCAGCAGGAAAAAAACGCCCAGATAAAAAGCCGTCTCAATCCAGGAATTGGGACTGGAAAAAACAAAGAAATAATTTCCCGCCAGCGCGAAGACCAGTCCGGTAAGGACTTCCAGGAGCGGGTATTTGTAGGAAATTTTTTCCCCGCAGTCGCGGCACTTGGCGGAAAGAATAATGAAGCTCAAAACCGGAATGTTGTCATGCCAGCGGATTTTTTTCTTGCAGTTGGGGCAGTGAGACCGGCCCAGAATCGACTGCGACAGATTCAGCCGATAGACAACCACGTTCAAAAAACTTCCGAAAATCAAACCGAGAATGAAGAAAATTAGCATTGTTAGCATTTTGTTTTTGTATTGTTTTCCAAGGTTTAACCTTGAGGAATTTCCCGGCTTTGCCGGGAAAGGGAAAGGTTGAACCTTGGAGAAAAATTTAGAAATAATTTTCAATAACAATTTCCCCGCGTTTCACACTTGTCTTGCGAGCAACTTATAGAGCATCCTCGGCAGGACCAGGGTTCATTATTGCCGTTTTGCGTCGTCAATATCCAGCCCCCGTTTTTTATTTTTATCACCGCGTAATTGGGGGGTTCCGGATTGCACCGGCGCATTACATCCAGATATGTTCCGGCGGTGTTGGGCTGGCATATCGGATTGCCTGGTTTTCCGGATAAAATCTTGCCTCCGGAAACATCGCACGATTCAACCATTGACCTCATGCTGTTCATCGCGATTTTGTAGGCGTTAATCGCGATCTTGTCCCGCGCCGGTTCGTACCACAAGCGCCACCCGACAACCACCACCGCGAAGATAATTATCAAAACGACTATGAAATCAACGTGAATGGGAAACTGGTCTTTGAGATTCATTCTTTTTGTTCGGCATTTTAATTCGCTTACTACACGCTATTATTCTACCACAAATTCTCCCGGGCGCAAAATTAGTCCAATGTGTATATCGATGTGTGTATCGAGGTTCAACCTCGATAGAAACAAAAAAACAAAAAGCCCCCACTAAGGAGAACATTAGTTTCAATAAGGTTGAATCTCGACAGAAAGCTCGATAGAAAATCCTGCCGAGGGATATTCAAATTCCGACTGGCTAATCCTTGAGATTTAACTTCAATAAATCTAGAGGCGCGATTTTATTCCAAATATTTCTCGGCGCGTTTCTGATTCATAAAATTATCAATATAAACGGCATACTCTCCAAACTGGTCAATTCCGTCCTTTATGTCATTAATAAGTTTTCCCGCGTCAATGTCGTCATAATCATGCACGACTTTGTTCCGCAATCCCGCCACGGGAGAAAACTTCGCGGCAAACTCCGCGGGCAAAATTCCGGCTCGCCCTAAAATATGGAAAGTTTCCGTGGCGTCTTCCGGCGCGGGCAAATTCTCGGTTGAAATTATGTGCGTGTTGATGTCAATTATCGTATCCACTATAAGCTGAAAATTCCTCTCAACAGTCCTCAACTTCATATAATCGCCGAGGATGTCGTTCGGTTTCAGATTGAGAATTGGGCGCAATTCATCCGCGTAAACTCCTATTTTATTGATCTTTTTTTTAATCAGTTCTTTGTTGGGCATGTTCTTTTTTATACTGACTTATTTTTTTGGCGTAAATTTCGTTTTGGACGCGAAAAAACGGCTTCGCTTCAAAATATTTCCTGACGGCGCGGGAAAAAAAATCCGCGAACGCCCCATTTGTTTCAAAAAGAACTTTGTTATTTTTCACTATTTCCTTCAATAAAAAAGGGCTCGCCTCCGTAAGATCAATTTCTTCAACATTCGGGGATTTCACAAACAACGAAAAGTCATGTGCTAAATTGCTTCTTTCCGGATATCCCAGTTTCCTTTCGCTGATAAAACCGAAATCATAATCGCTCATTTTATGAGTTTTTCCGAATACTTGGGAACCAAAAAGCAGTAACAATTTCAGATTGTATTTTTTGGCGATTTCTTCAATTTTTTTCTCATCCAATTTTTCCATATCCTCACTTTAACATAAATTCAAAAGAAAATCAAAATCGCTTTTTCCCGAAAAAATATGAGAGATGCGATATGCTCCAAATTTTGCCTAGGCAATAAATTGGGTATATTTTTCTTTTTTTTCAAGGTTCAACCTTTTCCCGTCTCCGCCAGTCGGCGGATTCTCCTCAAGGTTGAACCTTTCGCGCCCATAAGTCGTCCGGCCGACGCTGAATGTAGCCGCACGCGCTGAAAATGACTAATGAGGTTTAAACAAAAATATGCAGGGACGAAAGTTTCGTTTCTGCTTTTCCATATAAATTCAGCGAATAAAAGGAAAAACACAAAAAGCAGGTTTCTGCCCGCCTTTGTGTCCGCTCGAGGACCGTCCTCGATTGGGTTTCTCTATTGGATTCACGATTGGATTTATTCTTCCGTAATTTCCGCAATCTGCTTTTTGAAAACCGGCAGATCTTCTTTTATTGTTTTCCAAAGAATTTCGTCGTTCACTCCGAAATATTCATGAATAACTTTGTTTCGCATGCCTATCGCTTTCCTCCATGGAATTTCCGGATGCGCGTCTTTTGTTTTTTTGGAGACGCGCTGCGCCGCTTCGCCGATAATGGAAATATTGCGCGTGATCGCGTCTATTGTTTTCCAGTCGCGCGCGAATTCTTTAAAGGCCATATTTTTTGAATATTTTTCTATGCGCCCGATTGAATTTCTTATATCCGACAAATAAAGTTCATCGCTTCTTTTAGACATATGTTACTTCTTTAAGAATTTCTTTTTTTACAGCCGGCTTGATGGATTTTTTGGCGACTAAATCAACTTTTTTCCGCAAAGACCTGCTGAGAAAATCTTCCATTTCCACAAAAGCAAAAAGGCCTATCGGCGATTCAAACTCCACCAACATATCCACATCGCTCCCCTTTCGCCAATCGCCCCTAACAAATGAACCAAAGATGCCTATTCTTTTTACATGATACTTCTTTTTTAGCAGAGGAAGCTGTTTTCTCACTTTTTCCTTTATTTTTTCCTTTTCTTTTTCCATGTGCCGATTCTAACATGAATTTTGAAGAATATCAAATCAAAATCATCCTCCACTGAGATTAAATCTCCGTAGGAAAGAAATATGAAGTGTCGGTATCTTTTTTGTCCACGTGGACGAAAAGAGAACTGGTCGTTTTATTTTATTATGGAGAGATAAGAAAATCCGAAAACGCAAAAAGCCGCCGCCAAAGACGGGGCTTTTTGCTCCAAGCCGAGGACCGTCCTCGATTGGGTTTCAGCTGAAAATTGTTGATAATCTTTGATGCGGCGCGCGATAATAAACATAAAATCCTTCAAACTACACAAGCTGTCGGCCGATAACAAGTGAAGCGGCGGTTTTGGGACTCTATTGAGGTCTGACCTCAACAGGATCGCGTGCGCGAAATTAAAATTGGCAAATACTACGATACTACGTAGTATTGTAGTAAGTAATGATTGTTGGATTTCCTAAAACGAAGTTTTAGAAAAAGGAAAGGGGAAAAACACAAAAAGCAGGTTTCGGCCTGCCTTTGTGTCCGCCCGAGGACCGTCCTCGATTGGGATTCCTTCTGTCCTCGATTGGGTTTTCCCGAAATTAAATACAGACGTTGGTTGAAAATGTACAGGTTATCGTATTACCTGTAGTGGAGTTGAGTAAAGTATATACATAAGTTGTTGCACCATTATAAATAGAGCCCGTAGGAGCAACCCATGCGTAACCAGTGGCTCCTAAAGATGGCCAGTCAGCATTATGCCCGGAAACATAAGTACTTCCATTGGCCGTAGTGGTACATATTTGGGGATTGGTAAGGACTGTTCTCGCATATCCTACATCATCAGCACATGTTATCAACTCAGGCATTACACTACTAGCACTTGATAGTGCTGACGCCTTATTGGCTTTGTTCTTCGCGCTGTTCAAGCTCACCAACACAATTGACGCCAAGATGCCGATGATGGCGATGACGATCAAAAGTTCGATCAGGGTGAAACCTTTATATATTTTTGTTTTCATATTAACACCTCCTCTCGTTTTAGAAGCGGCGCGAGCGCCATTGACTAGTATCGCGAACGCAGAACCGCTCCTGGATTTTTATTTTATCTGAAATGTCGATTGTTGATAAGGATATTATAGCATACATATCGTTTTGACTCAAAACAGGAAGTAATATAAATTTTTAATTTTATAATTTTTAATTTTTAAATAAATCAAAATTTTTTAATTTTTAAAACTTATTTTTCTTTGCAATTCTTGGATATCTTGGCGAAAATCAGCGTTAATTCGTGGGATTCTTTCCAGAGTTTCCGGCATTTCTCTTTTTGTTCCGGAACGGCTACCGCGATCATTCTCGCCCAATGTTTTGATTCATTAGCTTCTTTTTGGCATATTCTGATTTTATTAATAAAATCCTTTTTTGAACTCGCCTGATTAGCTTCCATGTAATTGGCTCCAATGCTGGTTCCGGATCTTATAAATTGGCTTAGCAACGGCTTGACAATCTCATTTCCCCTGATTGATTTACAGAATATAATCACTTCTTCGCCAAATTTAGCGCATCGCTCCTCTAAATCATACTTCATAGTTTAAAAATTTTAAGTTTCAGAAATTATTTAAAAATTAAAAATTACAAAATTAAAAATTTTTACGCTATTTTGTCCGCGATGCTGTAAATCGGAAGGATGATGGCGAAAACAAGGATGCCGACCGCGAATCCCAGAAGGATTATCAACACCGGCTCAATCAGAGTGGAAAGGTTCTTGGTCATATTATCCGTTTCCTGCTCGTAGAAACTGGCGGCGGATTTAAGCACCTCGCCCATTTTTCCGGTTTCCTCCCCGATTTTGATTATGTGGGTGACAATGGGAGGGATTACGTCGCTTCTGGTGAACACCGTACTGATGTTTCCTCCCGATTTTACCTCGTCGGCGGCCCGCAGAATCACCGCCTTAAACACCGAATTATTCACCACGTCCCCCACCACCATCAGCGCCCTCACAATCGGAATGCCGGAAGCCAGCAGAACGGAAAAGTTATTGCAGAACCGGGTGATATAAATATAGCGGTAAAGTTTTCCCACCACGGGGAGATTTATTTTCACGTTATCCCATTCTTTCCGTCCGGCTTCCGTTTTTATGTAATAAATGAATCCGACAATTCCGCCTGCCGCCGCTATCAGCACCGCCCACCAGTAATCGCGCATAAAATTGCTGAAAATCATCAGCAGCCGGGTATACCAGGGTATTTCCACCTGCATCTCTTTAATCAGCCCGGTAAGTTTGGGAAGGATTATGGTTACCGCCAGAAAACCGACGATTATCGCGGCGGTGACGACAAAGGCGGGATAGAGAAGGGCGCCTCTTATTTTTGAGGTGAGCCGGTAATTTTTTTCGACGTTGTCCGCGATAAAAACAACGGAACTTTGCAAACTCCCGGAGATCTCTCCGGCTTTAATCATATTTATGGAAAGCGTTGAAAATGTTTCCGGATACTTCGCCATACTTTCGGAAACAGGCATTCCATCCTCCACATCGTCCGATATTTCCCTGACGACGGTTTTTATGTAATTATTTTCCGACTGCTCCCCGACCGCCCTAAGGGCCACGACAATGGGAACTTTCGCTTCTATGAGAGTGGCCAGTTCCCGGAAAAATACCATCAGCTCTTTTTGAGACGCTCCTTCCCAGATCCGCTGAAGCGACTGCAAATATTCGGGGGTTTCCTTTTCCCTCACGACGAAAAGAGGGGTCAGCCCCTTATTCTGGATAATCTGAACCGCCGTGTCATTGCTGACGGCTTCTATCTTCCCTTCTATTTTTTTACCGTTAGCGTCTCTGGCGCTGAATTTGAATAACATGCCAATTTTAAGATTTACGATTTATGAATTACCTTGAATTACGAAATGATAACTTTTATATGTCATCCCGAGTCCGCCAAAGGCGGATAAACTCCGCGAGGGATCTTAATCCAAAAAACCAAGAGATTCCTCCATTGCGCTCAATTAGCCCGCCAATTTCGCTCCAGTCGGAATGACATAAATGGAGTTTCGCAATTCAAGGTAATTAAAACTTTAATCGGAATTGGTGCGGGGATGTATCACCAAGATTCAACCTTTTCCTCCCGCCTCTTGAAAGAGGCGGGATTCCTCAAGGTTGAACCTTTCGCTTTTTCTATTTCTTCTTCATTAATATATGCAGATAATCCCTGTTCTTGGCGTATGAATAAGCGTCATCCACGGAAATCATTCCTTTTTGCACCAGTTCGGCCAGGGACTTGTCCAGCGAAATCATTCCTTCTTTCATGCTGGTTTCAATCACGGTATCCAGCTGGAATGTTTTATTTTCCCGGATTAGATTTTCCACCGCGTGGTTTTTTATCATTATCTCCAACGCCGGTATTCTTCCCCCGCCTATTTTGGGCAGCAGCCGCTGGGAAATCACCGCGGAAATCACGCTCGCCGCCTGGGTGCGGATTTGGTTCTGCTGATAGGAAGGAAACACATCGATTATACGGTCTATGGTTTGGGACGAATCATTCGTGTGAAGAGTCGCGAAAATGAGATGTCCGGTCTCCGCCGCCGTCATAGCGGTGCTTATCGTGTCCAGGTCCCGCATTTCCCCGATCATCACGACATTGGCGTCTTCGCGGAATACCGCCCGGAGCGCGTCATGAAAAGACGTGGCGTCCTGCCCGACCTCGCGCTGGTTGATAATGCACCGGTCCTGTTCAAACACGTATTCAATCGGATCTTCAATGGTTATTATGTGGCGGTCGCTGTTGCGGTTAATGTAGTCAATCATAGCGGCCAAAGTTGTTGATTTTCCGTGCCCCACCGGACCCGTGATCAGGACAAGACCCTGGGATAATTTGCAAAGGTCATAAAGCCGCGTGGGAACATTCAGTTCTTCAAGAGTTCGTATTTTGCTCAAAACGAGGCGCATTGCCACGCTGATAAGGCCCTTCTGGAAATAAGCGTTGGTTCTGAATCTCGCCTTGTCTTCAAAATTATAGGAAAAGTCGGTTTGGCCGAATTTCAGCAGTTCCTGCTTATGCTTTTCGCTCTTTATCAGCGCGTCGGTTAGCGCCTTGGTGTCCTCGCCGGTGAGAATTTTTTCCTGCGTGAGCGGCGTGAGCTTGCCGTCTATCCGGAGCGTTGGATGCCTTCCGACAACCAGATGAAGGTCGGACGCTCCCTGCTGGGCGACTATGCGCAGAATATTTTTAATCCTCTGTTCGTTGTGAATGAGATCCATGCTTTGGTTATTGGTTAATGGTTAAATTTGTTAATTTATGACTTGCGCGTTTGCCTATCTAGACATCCGATGTCTCGCGACCATAACAGCCGAAAGACATCGGATGTCTGCAAACGCGCAAGTCATATAATTGTTATTTGTTACTCGTTTTATCAAGTACTGCTTTTATTTTTTCCACTACCTCCGAAGGAGTGAAATGCGATTTTATGAGATAGTCATCCGCGCCTTTCTGCAAAATTTCTTCAACATCATCGCGCTGAGAAAGATTTGTCAGAATAATTACCGGAATATTTTTCCATTTTTCGCTTTCTTTGAGCCGCGCCAGGACCTCCTTGCCGTCCATATAGGGCATAATTATGTCCAAAAGTATGATATCCGGAACGACCGTCTCCAGTTTTTTCATCGCTTCCGAACCATTCTCGGCGGAGATTACCTCAAACCCTTCCTGTTTGAGTTTGGTCTGGTAAACATCGCTCACGAAAACATCGTCTTCGACAAGTAAAATTTTTTTTCCCGCGTTCATAAAATTATTTTAACTTATTTCGATATTGATTCAATTTGTTCTTCATTTTCTATATTTTTAAAACTGGCCTCCGTCACTCTTTCAACCTCGGAAACCGTCGTGAGTCCCAGAAGGGCTTTCAGTATTCCGTCCTGTTTCATCGTCATTGACCGCTGTTTTTTTGACTCGTTTCTTAATTCAATTTCATTTCCTCTTTTTTCGGTAATAATTTCCTGAAAGGTCTCATTCATTTCAATGGCTTCAAATATCGCCAGACGGCCCTTAAACCCGGAATTTCCGCAGTCCTCGCAACCTTTTCCCTGGTAAATTTTGAAGCCCCTTGAAACATCCAGCTTGTATTTTTTAATTTCATCGGGACTTATTTCCTTAAGCTCCGCCCTGATTGAATTCTCCAGTGAAGGCGTAATTTTTTGCTCTTCCTTACAGGTACCGCATATTCTCCGCACCAGCCGCTGGGCCGCCACGGCGCGGAGCGATGAAGAGAGGAGAAACGGCTCTATTCCCATGTCAATAAGCCGGGGAATCGCTCCGACAGCGTCGTTGGTATGGAGAGTGGAAAAAACAAGATGTCCGGTAAGCGCGGCATGGATGGAAAGTTCGGCGGTCTCGGTATCGCGAATTTCTCCCACCATTATTATGTTTGGATCCTGACGCAGTATTGATCTTAGTCCGTTGGCGAAGGTGTAGCCGATTTCCGGCTTTATCTGGCTTTGGTTTATGCCTTCAATAAAATATTCCACCGGATCTTCCAGAGTAACTATATTTCTTTCTTCCTGATTAAGAATGCGCAAAAACGCGTAAAGCGTCGTGGTTTTCCCCGATCCAGTCGGGCCGGTGAGCAGGATTATCCCATAAGTGTCTTTTATCCGGTTTTCAAATATCTCTTTATTCCTTCCGATAAGCCCGAGTGACTCCAGCGTCTGGAGTTCTTCTTCCTTGACTAAAACCCTCATAGCCACTTTTTCGCCCTCAAGCACGGGAAGCGTTGAAACCCTGAAATCCACTGTTTCTCCTCCATCTTCCACTTTAAACCTCCCGTCCTGGGGTTTCCTTTTTTCGTCTATTTTCAGGTTGGAAAGTATTTTCACCCTGGAAACCACGGCTCTTCCCACGTCTTTCGGCAAAACGAGCGACGAATAAAGTATTCCGTCAACTCTGAATCTCACCCGGTAATTGTCTTCTATCGGCTCAATATGTATGTCACTGGCTCTGCCGTCTATCGCGTGCCGTATTACCACGCTAACCAATTTGGAAACGGGCGCGTCCTGAATTGTTTCCCTTATTTTCGTTTCTTTTTCCTTCTTCAGTTCAATATCTTCAAACTCATCCCCCTTGAAAGAACTTATGACGTCCTCGACCGCTTTTTCCGCGCTGCTGTAATTTTTGATTATTTCACCAAAAATTTCCCCGGTGACGGAATAAATTTTGATGTTAAACTTCTCTTTTTCGGCAATAAACCTCAAAGCATTAAGGCCGTTGATATCTTCCGGATTAACCATTGCCACCTTGATTTTTTTCCCCTTCCTCTCAAAAACCGCTATCTTGTATCTGATCGCGACATTTTCCGGAATTATATTTAAAATTTCCTTGCTTACTTTCTGCGGTATTTTGGATAATCCAGGAACTTTCACTAATTTTTCATCTCCAGCCCTTTTGTCATTTTCCTGTAAATTCACTTTTCTGCCATTGTTCTGGCTCACAGCCATATTGTCCCCGCGCCAATGCAAGCAGAACGTTTACCTATTAGCTGCCTGCGTGGCGCAAAAAATAATGTTTTTATATTTTTATTGCTTTTGAAATTAATTTGGTTTTTTAAGGCGAATAAAAAGGATTTGGCCTTCCTTTGGCGTCTACGACTATTCCCGGAACTATTTTCCCCCTCTCAGTTGTTTTATTTATTTCGTCAACGGCGCTGAAATCAAATTCGCTTCGCGAGAAAACCGGATCATTGAACTCGCTCACGGAAGCTACGGGAGCCATATAATTAAACTTGATTCCGATGTCCGCTTTAAGAATAGCCGCTCCGCTATCAGAACCTGATTCGCTTTCGCCCGCCTCGCTCCCGGATTCTCCCGCGGATACCTTCGATATTGACACGGATTCAACGCTATTCATCCGGCCGAATGAGAAAATGTAACCCAGATAATTTTTTATATTCTCGTAGGATCCCGCCATTGAAACAGAAGCCGGCGTTTCCGAAAGTTGGGGCATATTCATATTTTGCGCCTGGTCACCCCCGGGATTTCCGCTAATCATTTTTACGGAAGATGCTTTTTGCACGCTTATATTGGAAGCCGCCAGCAGTGATTCGCCGGCTAAAAAATTCAGAAGATCAATAATTTTTTCCTGGCTCTCATGCTGCGGCAAATAACCCAGGATTATTTTCTCTTTTTCCGGCTGGGCATCAAGATTGGCGATCAAGTCGCTTACATTTTTTTCTTTTTCAATCAAATTCGCCAATTCCTTTTCCTTGTTTTCCATGTTTGCGTTGTTGCTTCTCATTTTACCGAACTCCGGCTTGATATACCAAATAAAAACAACTACGCAGAGAACAAGAGCAAGTGGAAAAAATAATATCTTTAATTTCATTGTTTTTTGCCCCCACGCCAATTCCAGTAAAAGTTCTGAAAAAAAATAAATCTGCCAGGCATTTTTGTTTTGCGGTTATCGCTTTTTCTGGAATTAGTGCGGGGACAAATTAAAAAATTATTCCGGACCTGAATAAGTAATTGCCGCTGTGATTGAAAAACTAACTGTTTTTTCTCCTTTATTCATAGAGTTGAGCGCGACATTGGCGAGATAATTGGAATCATTCAGGGCGACAAGCTGCCTGGCTACGGTTTTATATCCGCCAGCGGAAGTCGCGCTAAAGGTGATTTCTTTTTTATCATTATCGCACTTAAAGGTATCCACTGCCACTTCAGGCAATATCAGTTTTTCAACTGGAACAAAACAATTGCCGGGATTGCTGTTATTAAATCCGCTTACATGCGCGCTTATCTTATCCAAACGGTTTTGAAAGTCAGCCACTCTGGCGGCATTCTGGCTTTTTAATAGAGTAGTTTTATCATTAATCTGATCGCTTATTTCGGTCATCTTTTTTTCCAGCAGTCCGTTATAAAACATCAGCCCCGCCCAGACGAGAATGGTAAGGAAAATCATTCCCACGGATATATAAAATCCTTTATCGAATATCTTTAATTTAACTTTATCCGATTCATCCCGCGATAACTGAGATAAATTTATATTTGGCATATGTTTAAGGAAATATTTTACCGGTTTTATGTTTTATATTATACCATATTTTATTTCAGACATCCAGCTACGGCGCAACAGCCGCTTATCCGCTTATTTTATTTGCTCTTCTGCTCCTCGATGCCTCTCAGCGCCAGTCCGACCGCGACGGAAAAAGAGGGACCCAGTTTCTCTATTTTACTTTTTAGTTTTTCATCAAAAACAATCTTTTTCCACGGATTTCCAATGACGGCCCTGATTCCCAACGTGTTTGAAATATATCCGGCCAGGCCCTTCATATTCGCGGAGCCGCCGGATATTATTATCCCGTCAATTTTCCCGCTGCTGGAATTTTCCGATTTCCTTGACTCCAAAATGCGCCTTATTTCATCTATGATTAGTTCCAGCGAATAAATAACGACCCCTGATTCTTTGCTGTTAATCAGATCCTTTTGCTGTTTTTTCATGTCTTCCGCTTTTTCCCAAGACACATTAAAGCTTTCCGCCACGGATTTGGTAATGTCGTTTCCCCCGGTATCAATATTTCTGCTTATCTTTATGACGCCTTTTTCCACGAGAATAACATTGCAGGCGCGAAATCCTATGTCAATTATCAAATAAGTTCCCGCGTCGTCACCGATCAGCGATCTGACAATGGAGAATGTTTCGAGCTCGGCGGCTCTCACGTTTATTTTTACCGCCTTCATTATTTTTTCATATCTTGATATTTCTTCCTTCATTGCCGCGACCAAAAGAATCTTAACCCTTTTCCCGCTGCCGGCGGGAGAATTATCGGCCTCGGACTTGATGATATCCCAACTCGCGATAACTTCTTCCTCTGAAGCCGGAATGTATTTGTGCGCTTCAAACTTTATCGCCTGTTCCAGTTCATTTTTTTCCATGTAAGGAAGTTCAAAAATCGTTATCAGCCCCGTGTAGGCGGGAACTGAAATATAAGCGGAGCCGGAAACGGGTTTCATTTTTTTTATTATTTTTTCCAGAGAAATCTTCATTAATTCATCCCTCGTTATTTCATCTGCTTTCTGATCGGATGAAACCACATTAAAACAAGCCCAGCTGTAATTTTCGAGACAGGGTTTTTGGTTTCTTATTGATAATTCCGCGACTTTAATGGAAGAAGTGCCAAAATCCACTCCTAAAAAATGTTTTCTTCCGAACCTTCTGAATATATTGAACATTTTATTTTTGTTTTATCATTAAAAGGCAAGGGCTTTCAGTCGCTGTTTTAGGGTTTACGCGTTTGCTTCTTTAGACATCCGATGTCTCGCGACCGCAATAACCGAAAGACATCGGATGTCCGCAAACGCGTAAATCCTATGTTCAACAACCGTTTAGATTCTGGAATTATTATAACATAAAAAAGTTAATAAGTTAACAATTGACCCGGTAGTAGTCCGCCTTAGGCGGATCACTACCGGGTTGACATTACTCCGCAATCAAATAAAATATAATTAAATGGCTTAATATTAAGTTTCTATGATCGACCCTGAAATAATTCAAAAACTCACGTCTAATGCCAGAAAAAGCATTAAAGAGGCGGAAGAAATAGCGGCTTTTTATAGTTCCAGGACAGTGAATCCCGTCCATCTTTTATATGCCATTTTCCTTCAACGGGGAAGTTTGGGAAATAATATCCTAAAAAACATCAACCTTAAGGAGGACTTGATTATTAAAAACATGCTTTCGGAAGATGGCGCCACTATCCGTTACGATAAAAAAAATGACGCCCATGCGAAAAATAACAATCCCCAACTCTCAAGAAATCTCAGAGATATTATCATCCGTTCCTTCCGCCTAGCCAGCACTTTTCACTATCCCTACGTTGGAACTGAGCATTTGATATACTCCCTTCTTGAATCGGATGACAGCGGCGTTAAAAGCATAACGCAAGAGCTCAAGCCGAAAAAAAATATAATAAACTTCCCTTTTAGTTCAATGTCGGAAAACGACCCTTTTTCCAATTTTTCAAAATTATTCAATTTTCCGGAAATAACGCTAACGAAGAAAAAAACCGGCAAGTCATCGGCTACTCCTTATCTTGACCAGTTTTGCCTTGACTTAATGAAGGATGCGCGGGAAAGGCAGGAGATTGTCATCGGGCGAGAAATGGAAATTGAAAGGATAGCCAATATCCTGGGAAGAAAGAACAAAAACAATCCCGTGCTTATCGGTGAACCCGGAGTGGGAAAAACGGCAATCGTGATGGGCTTGGCGCAAAAAATAAATTCCGGCGATGTCGTTCCGGTTCTTCAAAATAAGCGGCTTCTCCAGCTGGATATGGCTTTAGTCGTCGCCGGAACAAGTTATCGGGGAGAATTTGAGGCCCGCCTCAAAGAAATTATCAGGGAAGCGGCAATTAATAAGGATATAGTTTTATTTATAGATGAAATTCACAGCATCGTCGGAGCTGGCAATGCCAATGGCGGACTGGACGCCGCTAATATACTTAAGCCGGCTCTGTCCCGGGGAGATATTCAATGCATTGGAGCCACCACATTGGAAGAATACAAGAAATATATTGAAAAAGACCCGGCACTTGAGCGGCGCCTGCAGCCGATAAAAGTCAATGAGCCCGATATTAAGGAAGCAATAAAGATAGTCGAAGGAATAAAGGAGGGCTATGAAAAATTCCATAACTTGAAAATATCATCGGAATCAATACGACTCGCTGTTGAATTGAGCGTGAAATATATGCCAGACCGGTTCCTGCCTGATAAGGCGATAGATATTATGGACGAAACGGCGTCGTATGTCCGGAATAAAAACAAGATTACCGATTTTATGCGCGAAATAAAAAAACTGAGCAAAGAGTTGGATTATTTGCAGGACAACAAAAATAATTTGGTCAACAGTGAAAAATATGAAGACGCGATAAAACTGCGCGAAAGCGAGAAAGAAATACGGGACCAGATTGAAAAATTGAGAAAAAAGCAGCGGGAAGCGGAACAAAAGAAAAAAGTTATAATTTCAACCAATGACCTTTTTAAGACAGTTTCGCAGATATCAGGCATTCCCCTGTCAAAACTGGCTGGAAAAAAAGACGAAAAAATAAAAAACTTGGAAAAAAATTTAAATGCCCAAATAATCGGACAAAAAGAAGCAATAAAACAATTAACCAACACTATTTACCGTAACCAAAGCGGAATCTCCAGTTTTGACCGTCCGCTTGGGTCTTTTATGCTGCTCGGGCCAACCGGGGTGGGAAAGACGCTCACTGCCAAGGTCTTAGCGAGAACTTTCTACGAGAACCCCAAAGCGCTGATCCGCATCGATATGAGCGAATTTATGGAACGGCATAATGTTTCCAAACTTATCGGGGCGCCGGCCGGCTATGTCGGATATGGAGAAGGAGGAAAACTTACCGAAACCGTGCGCCGCCAGCCGTATAGCGTCGTTCTTTTTGATGAAATTGAAAAAGCCCATCCGGATGTTTTTAACATATTGCTTCAGGTTCTTGAGGAGGGAGTCCTTACTGATGCGGAAGGAAAAACCATAAATTTCAAAGAAACAATAATTATCCTCACTTCAAACATGGGAACGGAGGATTTTACGAATTCGGCGAGAATTGGATTTGAAACAGGCAAAAAAAATACCGGCTTAAAGTCCGAATTTGAATCGGTAAAAAGCCAGGTGCTGGAAAAATTAAGAAAGAATATGAGGCCTGAAATCATAAACCGGATTGACTATATCGCCGTCTTTAATCCTTTGAGAGAGAAAGAGATAGAAAAAATAACGGCCATGGAAATAAGAAAGCTTGAGCGGCGCCTGAAAGAGAAAAAAATAATTTTTCACTGCTCCCCGCCCGTAATAAAATTCTTGGCGAAAAAAAACATCGCTTTTGACCAAGGCGCGCGGCTGGTGCGAAAAAATATCCAGGAACTGGTTGAGAATGAAATAGCGAAGATGATAGTCAATGGAAAAGTTCAGAATAATAAAATTTCTTTAGATATTAAAAAGGGAAAAATAAAACTTTTTTAGCAATTTTAAATTGCCAAATATTTAAATATTTAAAATTTAGACATTTTAATTTCATTTTAAATTTAAAATTAAAAATTTAAAATTTGAACTCCTTTCAAAAAATAAAAGTATTTACATTAGACACGCTTTTCCCAATACATTGCATTTCTTGTAATTATGAAGGTCTTTGGCTCTGCGAAGAATGCCTGGAAAAAATTCCCCTGAAACAGGAATGGACTTGCCCTATCTGCGAAAAAAATATCACGCCTGGCGGGCGTGTTTGTTTTCACTGCAGAAAAAAATCGTTTCTGGATGGACTGCTGGTGGCGGCTTCATATAAAGAAAATCTAATTTCATCAGCCGTACATTATTTAAAATACCGGTTTGCCAAAGATCTGTATATTCCTTTGGGCAAAATATTGACCAAAGCCCTGAATAATTCCGGACTTCCCCTTCCCGAAATAATCGTTCCGGTCCCGCTCCATAAAAGGCGACTGCGCTGGCGGGGATTCAACCAGTCGGAACTATTGGCGGAATATCTGGGTGAAAATTTAACACCCGGATTTTCCATTCCGATTTTTAATAATTTACTAATCCGGAAAAAATACACCCAACCGCAGATGAAAATAAAAAATTATTTCCGCCGGAAGAAAAACATAGAAAATGCCTTTATGATAGATACCTCATCCATGTCCTTCTCCCCTTTAATAAGGGGAGATGCCCCGAAGGGGCAGAGAGGTCAAGAATATGGAATGAAAAAAGAAAACTTTCTAAAAAATAAAAAAATCCTTTTGATTGATGACATCGCCACCACCGGTTCCACCCTTTTTGAATGCGCCAAAGTTCTGAAATCCGCCGGCGCCGCCGAGGTATTCGCCTCCGTCATCGCCCGGCAGGAAAATAAGAAATAAAAAAAGAGTCAAGCGAGTTTTCGCCTGGCTCTTTAATTTTTAAAAAGTTCTTCGATCCTTTCCCAGGTTCGCTCTTCGCGCATTTCAAAGGTGATTAATATGCAGGGAACATTACAGTGGAGTAATTCTTTTTTTCTATGATACAACTTTGAGATAGTAATTCCGAAATGTCTGACTGATATTTCTCCATTTACCATCATTCTAACTGTAAAATCCTTCCTCTCTCTGTCCTCCGGGCTATTTGGAGCGTTATATTGAAATGAATGCAACACTCCCTCTTCAATTTTTTTCCTTAGAATTTTTTCTACAGTTTTTTCCATTTCCTTGCCGAGAAAAGAAAAGCGATTGCCCCTTCTTATTGAAAAATCTTTTATCCTATCCGATTTCTTTCTGAAAGTCCTGGATTTCAATCTTAACCACCTCCTTCTTATTTATAATATAAAGAATGATATCTGATGCTATTATAAATTAAAAAAAATGTCAACTCAATCGGCAGGCTGGTTTTTGCACTATCACTCCCTAATTATATCCTAAAATAAAAAATTACGTAATTAATTGCGTAATTCCGATTGGCGGTTATTTAAAAAATTTATTCGCTCTTATTATTTTATCTGGCTTTATTAAAATTGATGGTAAATTCTTTTTCCGTTCTTTAATTATTTTTCCTCAATAAACACTGGTTTGCCGCTAAGAGTAATTGTAATTTTTCCAGCGGAAACAGATTTTGTTTCTGTATTAAACGCGGTATTGTAATTCGTCACTTCTTTCCCTGATTCATATTTGGGAATCGCTTCGGTAATTTTGACTTGAGTTGAAGAAATTCCTGAAATTGTAATGATTTGGCTTCCGGAATTATCATTCCACGCTACCCAGATGTTTTTTCCATTGTTATTGAATTTGTAAATATAAACGCCGCCTGATTCTTGAATTTTCTCTATATTGTCCCAGTCGCTTCCTTCCAAAACTTCAGTCATTTTTTTGTAAGGTGTAGTAGGAGAGTTTTTTGTGGGATTGGCCGTCGTTATCGGGGTTCTGAACCAGTTCGTAGCACTGAAAGACACTTTTTGCTGTATTTAGCACTGGCGTCATTTATTTTTCTAAAAATTATTTTTTTGTTCATGTTATGACTTTTGTTTATTTTATCATTCTAAACAATTTCCAGCGATACAGCAGCCATTAATCCACTCGCTGCTAGAACATTTATCTTTTGATGAGCATTTAACTCCCGTTTCTTGACCGACTGTGCAAGTTTCACCTTGGCTTCCGCTTCCATCATTATTTGCTCCGTCACTAATTGCAAATAAACCACCCTTGCCACCACCAGCATGTGCGATATAAAGAGTGCCGTCTGATGAAATTGCTCCTTTTCTGTCAAATTCATCCCCCCACGGAGTCTGGAATCTCCATTTTTCTGTGCCGTCAGGGTTTAAGGCAATAAATAATCTGGCGTCAGTCCCGAAATAGATTGTTCCATCACTGCTAATAATAGAAGGTCCATCAATCGCCCTGGTATTATCATAACAATGTATTAAATTATCTTCTCCACCTGCTTCTTTCATATATTTTACAGGCGGAACATAATATCTCCATTTTTCTTTTCCGTTTGGATTAAAAGCAAAGAAAACACCACTTCCTTTTTCAAGTGACTGACAGGAATTAATATCAACGCTGGGGTTAGCCGTTCCAATGTATATTGTTCCGTCTTTAGCAACCGAAGGAGATGATTCGTTCCAAAAGATATCCGACTTCCATTTAAGAGTGCCGTCATTGTTAACAGCGTAAAGTTTATTTTCTCTATTCGCTGGAAAATAGATGATGTTGCCGTCAGGATTTATTGCCGGGTCGCAACGAATAAGTCCCTTTTGGGTTTGATATACCCACTTGCGATTTAAATCTTTATCCAAAGCAATCAGCCCCTCTTTAGAGCAAACATATACCGTACTGTCTTTAGCAATTGCTGGTGAGTTGTTTTCGCCTTCAATTGGGTAGGCCTTTGCGTCTTTCCCATTTTTATCAAGGGAGTAAATCTTGGTGTTGGTGGTAAAATAAATTCTTTGGTTATAACCTAATTTGATGTCTGACTGAAGTGCGCTGTCAATTGTATATGTCCATTTGAGTTTGCCATTTGAATCAATTGCATATATCTTTTTGGCATTTTCTTGCCCTGAAGTGCCAAAATATATCGTGCTATCGCTGTCAATTGCCGGGGTGTTGTCAATGTTAAGATCATAGAGTTCTCGCGTACCATACATACTGCCACCACATTTATCTCGGGAATAGGCATCAGGAATTGTAAATCTCCAGATCTCTTTGCCTTCTGGAGTTGTAGCAATTAAAGAGCCCTCAGATGTTCCGAAATAAAGATTGCCTTCTTTATCAATTACAGGAGAAGTCATTACTACTTCATGTCCACATTTTGTTTTACCATCTTTAAATTCCCATTTGAGTTTATTTGTTTTCGGTCCTCTAAAAGGGCTTCTCCCTGAATTTTCAGAATCATAGCCAGATTGAGACCATTGAGGTGTGTTGTCTGAAGGGCACGATCCAAATTCACAATCTGGCGGAACCCGACCCACCACAGAACCATCAGGGCAAACCTTTGCATCTTCTGGGCAATGAATTTCTGACTCAGGGAAAGCAAATTTCTGAAAAACAAAATAAGCGCTAATGCCTGCGGCAAGAATTAAGATTACAATTATTGGAATTAATATTTTTTTGTTCATGGTTATTGAGTTCCGTTTGAATAAGTATGTCTTATATCTTCAATGGTGCAAAAGTCAACTTTCCCTTTGAAATTTTCACAACTTACTCAATTAACTTCGCTTTAATTTAATTATACATCCGCCGGATCAAATAAAAAAATTGGCGGTGGAGGAGGGATTTGAACCCCCGATACCGTTTCCAGTATACCGCATTTCGAGTGCGGCCCATTCATCCTCTCTGGCACTCCACCATTTACAACCACTTTCTAATCTGATTATAATATCAGCGTAATAAAAAAGACAACACCCTTCAGAGTGTGTCTGCGAGAGTGTTGAATTTTTCTTTTTTAAAAAAAACTTTTAGTTTTGTTATTATTATAAGGAAACGCCTTGACTTTAATCATAATTTCCTCGGAGCTCATTTTCACTTCTTCAATTCTCATTCTTTCAAATTTCCTAGCAGCTAAATCAGCAATGATATAATCCATAAGTTCTTCCAATATGGCAGTCCCCCATTCCAAATCCTCGATAAGCAGTTTTCCGGCTTCATCTGATTTTCCGATGTATCCAATAATGGTAACCTTCATGTTTTTTCCGTCATCCGACTTCGCTAAAATTTCCTCAATTTTCACATCGTTATAAACATGATTACTTTCCTGATAGAAAAATTTCACGGTCTTTAAGGCCGACAGCGCGAAAAGTTCATTCAGATTGCTTTCTCCTGTTATTGGAATACTGGAAGTGGATTTAATCCGGCAATCATCTTTTTTGCATTCTTTGATAAACCTTTGCTTTTCTGTTAAGTTTAGAAAATTGAAGTCAGTTTTAAAGCTGAAAATTGTGATTTTTTCAGCAGGGATAGTATCTTCCGCAAATGCTGGAATGGAAACAAAAAATAACATTAAAATCGCAAAGAAAAAAGCAAATATGGCTTTCCTCATTTGACTCCTCCTTTTTCAGTCGTCTAGATTGTTTTTAAGTTGCTGTTTTTTTATACATTACGCTTTTAGCAGACAAACGCAAGTGTACTGAATTTGACTAAAATATTCTCAAATTAATTATCTTATATCTGAATGTCAATCAAAGTATTAAGAGTTCTGGCGATTTTTATCATTACTTATTGCTTAAATATTTTACCCGTTCACAACCCGACATTTACTTCAATACTTGGTAACATTGGAGTAAATGCAGATTTTGAAAAATTGGCGGAAGAGGTGAGATTTGAACTCACGGAGCCCTTGCGAGCTCAACACCTTAGCACGGTGCCGCTTTCAGCCGCTCAGCCACTCTTCCATAAATTATTCAAAAAACTGTGCTGAGCGTCTGCCTGGGTTTCTTTTGAAACCCGCTGAATGCTTACTTGCTCGCATCCGGCCCGCTCAGCCACTCTTCCATAAATTATTCAAAAAACTGTGCTGAGCGTCTGCCTGGGTTTCTTTTGAAACCCGCTGAATGCTTACTTGCTCGCATCCGGCCCGCTCAGCCACTCTTCCAGATTATAAGTATATTATCAGACCTGCGCTTTTGTTTCAAGTTAGCGGGGTGTGTAGTTAACTGTACGCGGGGTTGACATCTTATTTGATATATGCTACTCTTATTCCAAGGTGAATATTCGAGTTAGTTATCTAGTTTAAATTGTCAAAAAGTTTAGTTAGGTAGGCTATTTAGAGTAAGTCACCAATAAATCTAAACCCCGTAAAATCCCGTTAAGGCGGGACCACGGGGGCATAGCTAGGAAGGAAGGTGAATTTACTAAAATGGCTTATCAAGATGATAATAATCGCCCCCCCAGGCAGATGTTTGACATCAGCGCTATGGGAATTACCTGCACGGAATGCGGAACGGCGATAACCGAACTTCCGTTTGAACCTACTAAAAGGGAAGATGGAACTTACGGCCGGCTTTATTGCTACGAATGCAATAAAAAAAGAAGGGAATCAAGGCCAAAGAGAAATTTCGGAGGTGGAGGATTCGGCGGAGGAAGAAATCGTTATTAATTCTTTTTAGGATATATAACAGCAAAAAACCCCGAAAAGGGGTTTTTTGTATTGTCAGAACCTGTTGGACAAAATCTTTACCTTGTATTGAAACGAAGTTTCTGCTACTGGGGCTTTTCCGCCACCGCCGAATTTCCCTCCAAAGGCGTGCAGGCGTACCGGTGAAACTGGTGCGCCACACTAACTATAATTTTATCTACTGAACCATTCTCTCCAGTTTTTTGGCCAACCAAGAAGCAATAGCAAGGCAAGTGGCGCGCCCCAGTTTGCCCAGCGTTCCACAAAGTCCCAAATTGGCTCTCCTACAACCGGACGCACAAGGGCGGTCCAAAATCCCCAGAACGCCGCCCATAAAACAGCTATGCGGATCGGGCGTACCAAGATAATCAGCGCAATGAGCAAATCCAATAAACCGATGAGTGTCAGAAGCGTTGCTGCTGTGCCGATTTCTACGCCTGTAAGCTGGTGAATCCAATCAATCCACGCTTTCTTGCCTTGAAGCGCGAAAACACCGTGACCAACAAATTCACCAGCAACGGCAATGCGCAGAATCCATTTAATTTTTTTATTATTTTCCATAAAGTTTGCTTTTAAATATTTTAGATTTTTTAAAGCTCAATCAAAACCATTTCCATAGCCAATATTTTTCAAACAATATTTTGCCCCAATGCCATATTCTTCCCGAGCGTTTCATTTTTATTGCGGGAGCTGGCGCATGATAGAAATTGCCGTGGGCAAAACCGGCTTTGCCAAAACCTGTTTCCAAAAAACAGGAGGCATGACCGTCGTATTTTTTATCGGCCGGAAGCCGTTTTAATTCTCGAGCAATATTTTCCGCCACTACTTCCGCTTCGTAATGCGCAAAGACACCGGCCTTGGGCCTGGGCTTGCCGGAAGCAACGGTCGCGGCAATCACGTCGCCGATGGCAAAAACCGTATCGTACTTTGTTTTCAGGGTCTCTTTATCAACCGGGATCCAGCCCGCCTCATTGCCAAGTCCGGAGTCCTTCATTACTTTCGGTCCCTGATGAGGCGGAATAAAAACGAGCAAATCAAAACTTGTGGTTTTGCCATTTTCTCCGCCAGAGGCGGATCCGCCTTGGGCGGAAAATTGAAGCTCTCTTTTTTGAGGATTAACCGAAACAAGTTTGGTCTCGGGGTTAAAACCAATTTTTCTTTCTGCCAACATTTCCGCGACTGCCTTTCCAATATCCGGGCCAGCCGATGGAAGCGGCAATGTCTCGGGCGTATAAATATTTATTTCCGTTTTTCCACTGATGCCTCTTTCCTGAAAGCGTTCATTAAGTAAAAAAGCGGCTTCATACGGCGCGGCGGGGCATTTGAACGGCAGAGAAGAAACGACAATTGCCACCTTGCCTCCGGCGAAATTTTCTAAATCGTCTCGCAGTTTTTCTACTCCCTTCAATGCGTAAAGATTGTAGCCGCTTTCGGCGAGACCCGGTATTTTCTCGGGAACAAGTTCCGCGCCAAGAGAAACGATTAAATAATCGTATTGCAGATTTTGATTTTGGGTTTTTACCAGTTTGCTTTCCGGATTAATTTTGATTATTTCCTCATTGATAAATTCAATGCCTTTTCGTTTAAGCAGAGAAAGCGGCTTTTGGATTTTTTCCGCTTGGCGCTTGCCCAACATAAGCCACAAAAAAGAAGGGGCGTAAATATGATTTGGATTTTTATCAATCAAAATTACCCGCGCCTTCTCGCCGGCTTTTTTCTTTAATTCATTTGCGGCCACAAGCCCGCCAGTGCCTCCGCCTAATATAATAATTGTTTTTTGCGCGTTCATACTTAAAATGTTATAACTTTATCGTTTTTGCAGGGAAGCTCGTTGATAATAATGGCGATTGTTTGCATATTGTTAAAATTTTTTCAATAATTTACCGTCGGCTTGCAGTTGTTCCTTGAGTGCTTTTCTTAAGGCGTCATAAGCCACAAGAATTTTGGAATTGGCGAGGGAATACAGGATAGCGACGCCATCCCGCCGAGTTTTAACCATATTTTGCTGGCGCATTAAACTCAAGTGTTGGGAAACATTGGCTTTTGTAATACCAAGTTTTTCAGCCATTTCAGAAACACCCATTTCTTTTTCATCACGGAGTAAATCAATAATCTCCAGCCGCTTAGGGTGAGACAAAGTTTTACACACCGCTGCGTGGAGTTCAAAGATTCTTTTTTCCAAAAGGTTTTTTTCAGTCATAATTATCTATTTGCAGAGTTTCGCATATATGATATATTGTAAGTATATGAAATTAAATATTCCCTGTCAAATTTTTCTGCGGCGCATTTCGCAACCTGCCCGCCATCACTTCGCTCAGGCGACAGCAGGCGGGAGTGAAATGCGAAAAATTGCGGCGGCGAAAAAAGAAGCGGCGAAGTGGCAAGACTACTGCTTTAAATTAGCACCAAGGCGGAGAGTGAGGGATTTGAACCCCCGAGACCTTTTCAGGCCTAACGGTTTTCAAGACCGCCGCATTCAGCCACTCTGCCAACTCTCCGCCTTATTGCTGATTTATTGATTTTTTAAAGGCATCATTTCTCTACTCCGCAAAGATACAGTAATAAAAAGACCGCCGCATTTTTACCCGTCTTTGGCGGGCAACCACTCTACCACGCTTCTATTTTCTCTAATCAATAATATCAGCTTGGTATTTACTTGTAAACAATATTCTGATAAAGTATAAGCAGTGATATTTTAATTTAGTCCGATGAAAATAGATCTAAAAACAAGACAGAAAAAGGACGAACAGATAAAGCAATTTTTTGTCAGGAAAAAAAAAGAGCCGGGAGAAGAATTCTTAAAGGAATATGAAGAATCAGTTATTGATGACTATGACAGCCATTCATTATTCCAGTGGCAAGCCGCGGAATTCGAGGTCTTTGAACGAAGCCGTAAATGGTATCTGGCAGCAGCTTTGATTCTCACTGCGATAGTTTCCTACGCGGTCTATACCAACAGCCCCCTAATGGCCATCACTTTCATTTTAATCGGCGTCGTGGGCTATATTCACCTGCAAAAAAAACCAAAAGGTCTGACCTTCAGAATAACCCACGAGGGCGTTATCGTGAACAGGGAAATATATGAATTCAATAACATGCATTCCTTTTGGATATTCTACGAACCGCCCCACATTAAATTGCTAAGCTTGCATATGAAAGGAAAATTCGTTCCGTACATTCACATGCCCATCCACAAAGAAGACCCGGTAAAAATCAGGGAGATTCTTTTGGATTTCGTTCCTGAAGTTCAGCACGAAATGACTTTGGTTGACACGCTGGAAAGATTATTTCGCTTATAACCAATTGCGTCTTCGTAATTTGCTTTTTTTATTTCTTAATTCTATGGTTTTTTAGACATCCGATGTCTAACGACCATAGCGACCGAAATGAAAATCGCGGGAAAAGGTTTGGCCTTGAGGAGAAATTTCGGGAAAAGCCGAACCTTGAGGAGCGATTTTCAGAAAATGAAACGGTATTTCGTAATTCAAGGCAATTCTATTCTATATCGGAAATAGCATTTTTTTGTTCCCATACCTCAAATCTTGTATTAAATTTGCTCTCGTAGCTCAGTTGGATAGAGCGTGAGCTTGCGGAGCTCAAGGCCACAGGTTCGAATCCTGTCGAGAGCGCAAACTTTGGCTTATCTAAGCCGGCGCGAAATTTAATAAATTCCAAAGTGTATTAATATGTAACAATAATTAATAAAAAATATGGTCGAAAAAAAAGAAACAACTCCCGGTGAAGAAATAGGGAAAGTAATACATTATTTCGGAAAGGCCATGGTCGCAGTCGTGCGCCTGACTGGCAATCTAGCCGTCGGGGACACGGTGAAAATCATGCGTGATGAAGAAGAGCGCGAAGAAAAAGTGGAATCAATGCAGGTTGACCACCAGCCGGTTGAGTCCGGAAAAGCCGGTGATGAAGTGGCGATAAAAGTAAGCAGTCCGACCAAAGAGGGGGCGGTTGTTTATAAAATCGCCTAACAATTTTTCACGAAATCACCGAAATCACTCATTAGGACTTCAGTAATTTTCCCAACTTTTCCAGTTCCAATTCTTTTTCCGTCTACTTTTACCACGGGCACAATATCCTTATTAGTCGCCGTCAAAAACATCTCATCCGCTGAATAAATTTCCTCTGTCTTTACCTCCCTTTCCTGAACTTTGTATCCGGCTTTTTGCGCAATTTTTAACGATAAATTCCTCGTCGTTCCTAAAAGTATTTTTTCTTTGGGAGTAATAATTTTTCCTTCTTTAACGATAAAAAAATTGGATGTGGACGCTTCCAGCGCCTTTCCGTCTTTTACATATATAATCTCCAAGGCATTATTCTTTATTCTTACTTCCTGATTCTTAATAGCCATCACATAATTTGTTATTTTGGCATGGGGGATGTGCCTTTCGTATTCCACGGTCATAACTGCCGCTCCATTTTTGAAAATTTCTTCCGGAAGCGGCTGGAATTTCTCAATAATGATGTAGAAGGTTTCTTTTTTGGGAGAATATAAAAATCCATTTTCACTGATTCCGCCGGTCATTACTGTTCTAATGATGGACTCTTTGAAATGATTTTTTTTTAACAAAAGTTCTACTAATATCTTATATTTTTTCTTATTTATCGGGATTTTCAAATTCAATTCATCCGCTGAATTTACAAATCTTTTCCAATGCTCGTCAAATAGAAACGGCTTCCCGTTTTGCGCGCGCATCACGTCAAAAACTCCGTAGCCGCGCAGGACTCCAAGGTCATAGGGGCTGATTTTAATTTTTTCTAAAGTCGTAATTTTTCCGTTGAAGTAGCAGTAATTTTTCATAATGATAATTATACCGAAAAAACAGAAAAATATGAAACTTCACCCCGATCCAGTTTTACCAAAAGCTCAAGAATAATGCATAATTTCAGCCGCAGGCGTCTCCGCGGAGTATTCTGGATATCATCCGTATTTTATTTTGAAACTGGGGCGGGGTTGACAAGCGCAAAAATATCTGCTTTAATGCCATTATCTGGGGATGGAAAGGGCTTTTCATAAGAAAAGCCAAGTTCTTTAAAAGAAAGGAGGTTAAAGTTTTTTGGCAGTAGGGGGAGAATAATTTTTATAAACAATTTAAATTTATTGTTAGGAGGATGAGATGGGATTCACAAATCTCCCCAAGAAGCATCGGATCCATGTAACGTTCAATGGTAATACGCGCTACACTGGAAAAAACGCGATTCTAACTAAAATATCGGGTACTTCTTTCTCAAAACCCGATGAAACAATAGTAATGGCCCGTCTGGATACGGGAGAGGAGGTACAGACAAGGATTCTTGGATTAGTAGATCCGCAATCCGTGATCAGTCAACTCGGATTGTAAAATCTTTCTCTTCTTTGGGGGTGGGGCGCGCTTTAAATCTATAGGCCTCGCCCATCGGGGAGAAAATACTTCACCCTCTGTACTCGGGAGCGGATACCCCTGTCCGCTCCCGCCCCAAATAAAAAGTAAGGCATCGTCTTACTTTTTTTAATTTGCTTTATACTTTATACATAATACTTTATACTTAAATTATGATTACTCCTGATACTCCGATCCAAAACCTTTCCCGCATCGGGGAAAAGTACGCCAAGAAACTGAAAAAGTTGGGAATAGAATCCGCGCGGGATCTGCTTTTTCATTTTCCTTTCCGCTATGATGACTATTCCCTTATTGCCCTAATTTCCCAAATTCCCCAAAGCCAATTCGTCACCATTCAGGGAAAAGTTTCTGATATCCGCACCACGCGCACTTGGAAAAAAAGAATGTTTCTGACTGAAGCGATAATCTCTGATGATTCCGGATCCATTAAAGCCGTCTGGTTCAACCAGCCCTACATCGCCGACACTCTAAAAATAGGGAAAGAAATTCGTCTATCTGGAAAAGTAACTGTGGATAAAAGTAAATTATTTTTTTCCAATCCTGCCTATGAACTGGCTAGCCGCGAGCCGATTAATACCGGCCGGCTGGTCCCGGTCTACCCGGAAACGGAAGGACTTACTTCCCGCTGGCTGCGCTGGCAAATCCAAACTCTATTAAAAATCCAAATTTCCCTTATTGACCCAATACCCCAAATCACCCTGAAAAAATCAAATCTTCCCCCGATTCAAAAAGCTATTCATCAAATTCATTTTCCGGATAATCTAAACCAGGCGCTGGTCGCCCAAAAAAGATTCGCTTTCGAAGAAATGTTTTTAGTCCAGTTGAAATCCCTGCAAGTAAAAATGCTTTGGAAAAATGAAAAAGCGGCAAAAATAAACTTTGACGAAAATTTGGTGAAAAAATTCGTCGCCGGCCTTCTCTTCAAACTCACTGACGCTCAGAGAAAAGCGTCGTTTCAAATTTTAAAGGATTTGGAAAAAGACCACCCGATGAACCGGCTTTTGAACGGCGACGTGGGTTCGGGAAAGACAATCGTCGCTGCCATTGCCTCGCTTCAAACTGTAAACGCCGGATACCAAGTCGCGATTATGGCGCCGACGGAGATCTTGGCG
>Ga0209542_10001783_pt1 | contig 49936 bp, 47 predicted proteins | sample RifCSPhighO2_01_FD_184028 | JGI IMG/M metagenome (GOLD analysis project Ga0209542, IMG submission 184028) | Soil microbial communities from Rifle, Colorado - Rifle CSP2_plank highO2_0.1 (SPAdes) (version 2) | ecosystem: Environmental > Terrestrial > Deep subsurface > Rock core/Sediment ...
TTACGCCCTTGATAAGGTGCTTGATATACCTGAAGGCGCCGATTTGGATACCTTGCAGTCGGCCATTGAGCACCACGTTATAGAGGAGGCCGAGCTCATCGGCCGGTACGACCGCAGGCGTTAAACTTTGCAAAGACGCTGGTTTTTAGTAGTATTAAGTATGAACTAAGCCTAAACGGCTTTTTTAAGTTTTATAATTATTACAGACAGGTCAGACCTCTATCTGACCGAGGTCTGACCTGTGAATTCTATGACTCAAAGTTCAGTTTTGCTTTATACCACCCTTGCCGGGCTCATTACCTTAACTTTTAGCGGAGTTTTAACTTGGTATTTACTCAAGCTTCCGACCGGTAATGACCGAATGAGGGATATTGCCAATGCAATTAAGACCGGCGCCAATGCTTATCTGATTAAGCAGTACAAGGTTTTGGCCGTGATTGCCGCCCTACTCTTTTTTTTCCTGGGCTATTTTATTAATTGGATTACCGGCTTGGGTTTTCTTCTTGGTGCAGTTGCTTCCGCACTTTCCGGATATCTAGGAATGGCTGTGGCCGTGCGGGCAAACGTCAGAACAGCCGAGGCGGCAAAAACGGGTCTGTCGGCGGCGCTAGGCACCGCTTTTCGAGCGGGTTCAATTACCGGCTTGACCGTAGCGGCCATGGCCCTGCTTTCTGTTTCTGTTTTTTACTGGCTGACCGGCGAGCTTGACGCCCTTATCGGCCTGGCCTTCGGTTCAAGCCTTATTTCGGTGTTTGCCAGGCTTGGCGGCGGAATTTTTACCAAGGGTGCGGATGTGGGGGCAGATTTAGTGGGAAAAATAGAAGCCGGCATACCGGAGGACGACCCGCGCAATCCTGCGGTTATTGCCGATAATGTAGGCGACAATGTTGGTGACACTGCCGGCATGGCCGCCGATCTCTTTGAGACTTACGTTGTTTCCGCCGTGGCAGTAATGCTGCTGGGGCATTTATTGATCCCCGGCTCGGCTTTGGCCGCTGTCTATCCTTTGGCCATTGGCGCGGCCGCGCTTATTGCTTCCGCGGTTGCCTCCCTTTTCGTCAGAGGCGGAACTAAGGAAAATATCATGGGCGTTTTATACCGCGGCCTGGTTATTTCCGGAGTTTTATCAGTGCTGGCCATTTACCCCATTACGACCAGGCTGATGGCCAACAACGGACGCTACGAAACCATAGACCTGTTTTATTCGGCGATAATCGGTATTTTGGTTACGGCCGGTATGTTCGTCATAACTGATTACTACACGAACAAGAAATACAAGCCGGTGCAAAGCATTGCCAGCTCAAGCACTACCGGACACGGCACTAATATCATTACTGGTTTGGCCGTTTCTATGCAATCAACGGCCTGGCCGGTAATTCTTATCACCATAGGCATCTTGGCTGCCTTCAGCTTTGCCGGGCTTTATGGCATAGCTGTAGCGGTTATGGCCATGCTTTCCTTGAGTGGCATCATTATTGCCATTGATGCTTTTGGCCCCATTACCGACAACGCCGGCGGCATTGCCGAAATGAGCGAGCTACCGAAAGAGGTGCGTGATGTTACTGATCCACTTGATGCGGTCGGCAATACGACCAAGGCTGTTACCAAAGGCTACGCCATTGCTTCGGCCGGACTTGCCGCTCTGGTTTTGTTTGGCGCTTATACTGAAGAGTTGGCGGCGCGCGGCCGCGAGGCAATTTTTAGTCTATCTGACCCGAATGTTATTGCCGGTTTATTCATAGGTGGATTACTGCCCTACCTCTTCGCCTCAATGGCCATGGAAGCGGTTGGCAAAGCCGGCCATGCCGTGGTTGAAGAAGTTCGCCGGCAGTTCCGTGAAATACCGGGGATCATGGAGGGTAGAAATAAACCTGATTACGGCAGAGCTGTGGAAATCGTTACCGGCGCTGCGCAAAAATTGATGATTATTCCGGCCCTGTTGCCGGTCTTAGTTCCCATAGTGGTATATTGGGCCCTAGGCGCCGAAGGGTTGGGCGGCATGTTGATGGGTGTTATTGTTACTGGATTGTTTGTGGCTATTTCTATGACATCAGGCGGGGCGGCCTGGGACAATGCCAAAAAGTTTATTGAAGAGGGCGCGCATGGAGGCAAGGGTTCGCTTTCCCACCAGGCGGCGGTTACCGGCGATACCGTAGGCGACCCGTACAAAGACACTGCCGGCCCGGCCATAAACCCGATGATCAAGGTGGTGAATATTGTAGCCTTACTCATTGTCAGTTTCCTGAAATAAACTAACATTACTCACAAAATTGTCGCCCCCGGGCGGCTTTTTTGATTTTATAATAAAACACCCGTATAATTATATTGCTCACGTGGTGTTACCACTCAACCATACAACGCCAAACGGAGGCGCCATGACCGTTGCAGTAGCAAATCCAGATTTTTTCAGGCTGAAGGAGCGGGCCAAAAGTCTTCTGGACAGAGCCGGAGACAATTGGGCGAACCTCCCGCGGCAGATCCAACTGGATCTGAAGTGGGCGTCACTCCTCAATCGGCACCGCCCAAATCTTTCCGGTTCAGCCGGAGCGGCGATCGCGGCAATGTACGAGGCAAGGCTTCAAAGGATTGAAGAGTGCCTCGGGCCGGAGTCAGTCGCATGAGTCAGAAGAAAAGGAGGCTTGCGAAGGCGCGGCGAATCCTTCTCACACAAGAACACGCCATGGCCGGAACGGATTATGCGTTTCTTGCCTTCAGTCTGCGGGGGCGAGCCCGCGATTTTTCAAAGGCTGAAGTAAGACGCCTGCTCAAGGCCGCGCGCCGCGTAGTCAGGCGATAGCTCGTCTGGTGAGCACAAAAACCCCGGTGGCAATTGGGCCGCTGGGGAAAACCCGACAGGACCACTGGTTCGTCGGTGTTTTATTTTATAATCGCATTTCCTATTAGTTTGCTGTCTTTGTAGAAAGCTATAGTTTGCCCGGGCGTAATCGCTCTTGCTGGCAATAAAAGCTCCGCCTCCCCACTTACCAATTCCATAGAATTGGTAAGTGATACTATGGCTGGTATGCTTTTTGAGCGGTAGCGCGTTTGGACCTGGCATTGAAAAGATTGAGGCACTGGTATTGACCAAGCCGCTTTTTCAAAGCTTAGCTTATTTGTGTAGAGATTTTCCTCTCTATCCATAATAAGGGTGTTGGTTTTTGTGTTCTTTGAGCTGACGTATAGGGTTTTACCGCCTGCCGCGACCCCTATGTGACGCTGGCCGATGGTATAAAGTTCGCTGCCCTCGTGTTTACCCAATAACTCGCCCGTCGCCGCTTTTACTTCACCGGGAGCAATTTTTAAATTAGCCTTTAAAAAATCTCGTACCGTCAGTTTTCCGATAAAGCAGATCCCTTGCGAATCTTTTTTGCCGGCATTAGGCAGTCCTGCCTTTTTGGCTATCTCTCGGACTTCAGTTTTGGTCAAATCAGCAAGCGGAAATATAACGTTTTCTAATTGCCTATCGCTAAGCGCGGATAAAAAGTAAGTCTGGTCTTTGTCGGCATCTTTTGGCTTTACCAATGCGCCATTCTCCAATTTTGAGTAATGGCCCGTTGCCATATAATGGAAACCTAGGGCTTTGACATTATTCCAAAAAACATCAAACTTGATTTCTTTATTGCAAAGTATATCCGGATTGGGCGTGCGTCCATTTTGATATTCGTTCAGAAATGGGATTAAAACCCTCTTGTGATATTCACTTTCAAAATTTAAAGTAGAATACGGTATTGTCAGGTGATTACAGACCCGCCGGACATCTTCGTAATCTTTTTGCCAAGGGCAATCGTTAGGTATATTGGAAAGTGGGTTCCAGTTACGCATGAAAAAGCCATGCACTTCATAACCCTGCTTTTTCAAAAGCAATGCTGCGACCGCGCTATCTACGCCGCCGGACATAGCAACTGCAACTTTTACCTTATCTTGTCTCATACTCATATTATCACATAAAATTATACAAAGAGCAAAATTAAAAAGCCTACGGCTAGGCTTCGGCAGGGGTGCTTGAGTATTCTAATTAATAGCTTCTTTTTCGATTACAACCTCAACATATTCGGATGAAACCCAGCCTTCCGTTTCGCCGCTCATCTCCTCTTCAAGCTCCACCTGAACCCAACCCGTGGTTTGTGAAATTACCTTAAGCTTGTCGCCAATCTCTAGCTGTCCGAGCTTGGTTGAGGCGGTGCTTGCTTCTGACCTGACATTTAGAAATCCCACATCATTTGAATTAACAATGACATATTTTACGTCAACAAAACTTACAGTCGGCTCCGGTTCCTCATTTTGTCTATCATATACCTGTATTGGTTGACTAGCCTGCTCATTGTTCGCGCTGGACAAGCTTGCCTGACCAGCCTCATCGGTCTTTTGCAAAGTGGGGATTAAAAAACCTATCACCCCCGCCACTAAAATGAAAATCATGGGCAGAAAAGCCCTTAACTTGCCTTTTTTGCCGGGTTTGACTCGGCTAGGCAGGTCGGCGGTTAGTGTTTTTCCGTTAGGGTTGTCTTCGGATAGCATTGTGTCCTCGAGTAATGCGCTTCTTTTTGACATGGTTTTATGAACCCTGATATCAACCTCGATCATTTTCAGTTTAGGTTAATTCGACCAGGAATTATATGACTTTTGTAAGTACTTGCTTAATAGTGCGTACACTGTGGTATTCCTCAAAATGGTTGGAGAATTATCGAGGTTGTATCACAGGGTGAATTATATCTATCAATTATAGCATAAATTATTCGAATTTGACCCGTTCGCCAGCTTTAAGCTTTCTGTCATTGTTCTCTTCTCTATTTTGCGCAAGTTCGGTTTTAGGGGTCGGCGCCGCAGCTGTTTTTTGTTCGCCTTCGGGGTGCGAGGGCATATTTTTTTCCGGTGAAGGCTCGGGACGCATATCTTGCAGTGATTGCGGTTTTACATCTGACTGCTCGATCACACCTAAAAGTTTTTTTAATAAATCATCGGTAACTGGCCTGTCCTTTTTTTCTTGCGCTGTCGTAATATTGTCCCAAATTTCTTCTCCGGACTTGCTCCTTTCTCTAGGAGCCACAACCTGGGCAGGCGCGGGTTGTGTAGGTTTAGGCGGAAGTGCCTTTTGGACGGGTTTAGCTTGAGGTTTTATCGCTTCTGTTTTTGGCCTCTGCTCTATATTACTGGCTGGGGCCGTTTTCGGCTGTTCCATGTCGTGCTTGAAGATGGGGTCAACCTCCTCGTCCTCATCGAGCGCGGCGGTCTTGCCGGCCTCGGCAAAGTATTCTACACTCAACCACTTCGCTATTTTTCGCTCTATTATTTCGCGTTTAACTGAATAGCGTTCGCGCGCAACCTTAATAACCTTATCCATATTATCCGTCGGTTCGGCAATGGGCGGCAGGGTTGCGGCCGAAAAAGGTGTTGAGGCCACGCCGTTTATCATGAGCTTTAGATAAATGTTGTATTTGCTCAAATTCACCAGATCGATTTCGTCAAAAATGGGGGCAAATTCCCTCTCCAAGAACTCGGCATCCTCGGCACCTACTCTGAAAACGGCCAGGGTGCCAACGTTGCCGAATATGGCGTCACGTACGGCCGTACTGCGGCTTTTGGCGTCGATCAATTGGGCAATGTACTGGTGCGCGACGATAAGGTTGAGCTTGTACTTGCGCGCTTCAGACAGAATTGTAGCGAAAGATTCGGTGGCAAAGTTCTGGAACTCGTCAACGTACAGATAAAAATCTCGTCGATCCTCTTCAGATACGTCCACCCTGGACATGGCGGCCAGCTGAATTTTAGTGATCATCATGGCACCTAAAAGCGCCGAACTGTCTTCGCCTATTCTGCCTTTTGACAGGTTAACCAGCAGGATATTGCCCGAGTCCATAATTTCCCGAAAATCTATGGTCGATTTTGTCTGACTGACGATATTACGAATTATCGAGGACGATAAGAATTGGCCTACTTTGTTTTGAATCGGCGCTATGGCTTCTGTCCGGTATTTTTCGCTGTAATTCGCGTATTCAGCCTCCCAGAAATTTCTCACCACCGGGTCCTTGATATTTGCGACAATTTTGGTTCTGAATTTTTTATCGGTGTACATTCTTGGTATGCCGAGCAGAGTGTTGCCGGGGGTATCTAAAAGCGCCAAAACTGTATTATTCAGAATGTATTCCATTCTGGCCGACCAGACGTTCGCCCAGAGCTTTGTAAAAACGGCCATAAGTCCGGAGGCGACCAAGTGCTTCTGGGACGGATCATTGATTTCCAAAACGTTGAAACCTATGGGGTAGTCGGTATCGTGAGGATTGACGTATACTACTTGGTTGACCCGGCCGTTGGGAATGTAGTCGAGCAGTTTTTCTACCGATTCTCCGTGCGGGTCGAAATAAGCCAGGCCTTCGTCGCCCTTGATGTCGTGAATGGCCAAATTTTCCAGCATGGTGGTCTTGCCAACGCCGGTTTTTCCGATTATGTACATGTGCCGGCGACGGTCGTCGCGGCGAATGCCAAAAACCTGTTCGCGGTTGCGAAAGTTTGCTTTGGCAAAATAGGTTATGTCGTCATTGGTTGGATTATCTGCCATGTCTGATACTCTCTATTATACGGGTAAATTGACCGGAGGCTCGCCCTTTCTGGCCTCAATTTTCTCAATTGAAGTTTTGCGTACGTCCTCAAGCGGGAAATGGAAAAGGCTGCCCAATTCTTCGGTCGAGAGATGGTACGTTCGCCCGCCCCACAGGTCGCGCTTTTTAAAATTTTTGATAAGTTCTCTTTTTTTCCAAAGCAACACCTCGGCGTTATGCTTGCCTTCAAACCTTTCCGCAACGCGGGTCGGCACAAGCGTTTCGGTCCATAAATTCTGCTTTAGGCTGTTCATGTCCGCAACCGAAAATTGTCGTATTGAGCCAACTATAGTGGATAAACGAGTTTTTTTTCGGAATTTATCCCTTGGCGCAATATAAAGCACGCGAACTTTTGCCTTGAAGGATAACTTGCTTAACTTTTTTTGAATGCCGTTAATGACTTCCTTGTCCTTTTCCGACAAGTGCATCATAAGGCTGTAGGGCGCACGCTCGAGGTCCGGGTTTTCCGCGGCCGAGCCTTTAATGCCTTTTAAGCGCTCGACTTCCTTTAGGCCCGCTTCTTTCCAGTCTTCGTCGTCAGGTACGGCCAAAATTTGCACGGTTATAATTTCTTCAGGCTCAATGTTGGCCATGGCCTCCAATAAACCGGCCAACGGGTCTAAAATTGTTTCGGCCGCGCGGTGCTCAAAATTTTCAAAAACCTTAATTGGATAGCAATCTGGTTTATCAAGCCTGAAATCACAACCCCAAAAATCATAGCTTGAGTCGGGGCCGTAGGGCGTTTTTATAGCGTCCATATAATCCCCGACTTCCGCCAACTCGGCATCTGGATACTGCGAATATATTGCCGCCTTGGCCGCCTCAACATCTTCCCGGGCGGTACGGATGATATATCTGATAACGCCGCCGAGCGATACTATTTCAAAAGAAAAATTGAGGCGCTGTTCACCCAAAACCCAGTGTTGCCGCCAGTCAATTGGTTTTTTCGTACCATGCATCTGGGTAAACATCTGCTCGGCCGCCATGATACTGGGTGAGGGCATTTCCGGCACTGACACGCGTAAAAATACCCATTCCGCCCGCGCCAAAAATTCGTCGTTTTTATGGTGGAAGCGTATATAAAACATGGCGTAAAACAGGTACAAAGCAAAGAATGCCCAAGCGCCGTGAATTAAAGCAAATTCAAAATCAGACGAAAGCCCAACAAAGGTTTGCGTCATTACGTCTGCCAGAAATTGGCCTTCGAATATATTCATCGGTACATTTTGATTTGCCGGCCTCCTTAGGTTTTATGGCGCGAACAATTTGGCTTTTTATTGCACCAGGGCGTATTTATCTTTCTCTACTTTAGCGAAACGTTTCTTGTTGGACAGACCAACCAGAACGGTATTCTTTTTAACGATACGTTGTTTTAAGACTTCATTCATTATTTCATCGCGAGTAAGAGGCTTGCCTGCCTTCTTCAGAACTTCGGTTATGATTTCAGCAACAATGCCGGGCTTGTAACCCCATTCAGAGAGGGCATAAATTCCGCGGCCGACCAAAACAAAACGCTTGTCTTTTATAAGCTCATTGTGGACGGTTTCCTTGTAGGCGGTCTTGTTGTCAAACTTGGCATTGTTAATAAGCTCCGTGATTTTAGAGTAGTGCTCCGGCTTATTGTGATGTTTCATTACGAGAAAGGCCTTGTCGCCTACGTCTTTCGGCGAAATAGACGTCCAGGCAGAAAGGCCGACGTGGCCGAAGGGATTATATTTAATCTTTTTGGAAATGGTTATGTAGTTGCGCAGGGCCTTTTCGTTGTAGAAAGGCTGTTTTTTCTGATAGTGGGGGCGCTGTTTTACCTTATGAAGCAGCTCATCATCATTCATTGTGGCGGCTTCGGTGTCTAAAACTTCTGTCATTTCATCAATCATCTCATGCAACAGGCTCAAATCGAAGCCGCGCAAGTACCAGGACGGGTGGTAATCGTCATGGCGCAGCTTTTCGAAAGACTCTTCGAGTTCAAGGATGAAAACCACGGCCGACTCTTGCTGTGAGGTGCGGCCTGACATTAACAAAGTCGCAATCATGTCATTTTCATGCATGACGCTACCATGCTCGTTAAGCACATTTGTCAAAAGCTGATGCGCCGCCGTAAGCTGCGGGTGGCGTTTGCGCTCGCGCAGTTTCTTTAACGATTCTTTTTCTATCTGTCTGATTCTTTCCCGCGTAAGGTTTAGTTCCTGGCCGATAGCCTCTAGGGTAGCGCCTTCCGTACCGTCCAAACCATAACGCTTGCGCAAAATATTTTGCGAGCGCTCATCAAGCACCTCAAACATAGAGGTAATTAGAGCCTTTGGGTCGAAATTTTGCAGCTGTGAGAGCTGTTCCGCGCCCAGAATAGTATCCAGGATACTAGCCCGCACGGCCCCCTCTTCGCCTGCCATATTTTGGTTGTTCATAATGCTTAAACTCTCGCTTAATAAGGGTATTTTGAGATTTTATATAGCATAGCATAGGTTTTATACTATGTCAACATTATGGTTAGATTAATAAGGGTATAAAAAGGTATGAAAAAAACACGGCTAGCCGTGCCCTAAAAACACTCTCAAACCCGTTAAATTGTGCTTTAGGAAAGTTTTTTACGGTGAAATACATATAAGAGCGGGCTGGCAATGAATATGGAGGAATAAGTACCGACTGCGACTCCGATAAGCAAAGCCAGAACGAAATATCGGATGCTCTCACCCCCAAAAAGGAGTAACGCTACAAGCACAAAAACTACTGTGGTCGAGGTGTTAATCGAACGAACCAAAGTTTGATTAATACTTCTCGATACCACGCCGGAAAAAGTTTCGCCTGTTAGTTTTTTCAAATTTTCTCGTATGCGATCAAAAACAATTATTGTGTCGTGTACTGAAAAGCCGAGAACGGTCAGCAGGGCCGTAACAAAGAGGGCGTCAATTTCGACCTGCGCCAATTTGCCCAGTAGGGCAAAGACGCCTATCACTATCAGGAGATCGTGGACTAAGGCTATAATTGCCGCTGCCCCAAACCACCACGATGAGAGTGGTCGCGGCACTCTGCGGAAGGCCCAGGCAATGTAAGCCAGTATGCCTAAAGATACCAGAATTAGTTGGTAGAAGGCCCTTCGGGTTACCTCGCCGCTGATGGTCGGGCCTATGCTTTCGTATTTAAGTTCATTTAAATTTCCAAAATCGGCGGTTAATTTGTCCTTCAGGGCGCCGTGTTGTTCCTGGTTGAGCTCGTGACTGCGTATTATATAACTGCCCCTGTCTGTTTTTTGAATATTAACAGCACCTAAATCAAGCCCGGCGATTTTTTCGTGTATCTGGCTGGTCTCCGGCGACTGTTGTTCAAATTTAATTTCTGAAAGGCTCCCGCCTCGAAAATCAATACCTGGGTTGAGACCAAAAAAGATAGCCATCAACAAAGCGGCGGCAATGATTATACCGGAGGCGACAAACCAAATATTTCTCGACTTAACTACATCCAACATATTATTTAGCCATACCTCTTACCCCGTAAAGCCAAGGCCTCGTTAATGCTTTATTTTTTCTTCCCAGGAAAAGGAATAGTAAGGTTCTGGTTACGGTGATGGCCGTAAACATCGAAAGTATAACACCGACTGATAGAGCTACTGCAAAACCGCGTACGATGCTTGTGCCAAAATAGCCCAAAATAAAAGTTGTAATTAAGGTGGAAACGTTGCTGTCCCTGATCGAGAGCCAGGCTCTGGTGAAACCCTCATGAAGGGACTGCTTAATGTCTTTACCCAGGCGCAACTCTTCTTTTACTCTCTCGAAAATGAGAATATTTGCGTCGACGGCCATTCCTATCGATAAAATAAACCCGGCGATGCCTGCCAAGGTCAGAGTTAGGGAAAGCAGTTTAAAGACGGCTAATGACAGCAGAATGTATATGGTTAAGGCAACGGAGGCAATGAGCCCGGGCAGGCGGTAAAAAATTATCATGAAAAGAAAAATAGCGAGAAAGCCTATTAGTCCGGCTAATACGCTTTTCTCCAAGTAGCTTTCGCCAAGCGTTGCGCCAACCGTCTGTTGGCCGATAAGCCTGATTGGCACCGGCAAAGCGCCGGAGTTCAATCGAGTGGCAATTAACTTGGCATCATCAATGGAAAAATCTCCTGATATGATAGCCTGTCCACCGGCTATGGTTGATTGCACAGTCGGTGCCTGGAGCAATTCATTGTCCAAAAAAACGGCTATTGGCCTGCCAACGTTCCGCTTGGTGATGTCTTCAAAAAGCGAGGCTCCCTCACCGTCAAATTGCAATGAAATGACGGGGCGGCCGCTTTGCGGGTCAAATTCAACGGCCGCGCTATCCAAATTTTTTCCGGTTAAGCCTGTTCGTGCCCATTCTTCAGGGTTATCAGAAATGTCACTAGCCTGGCCTGCCGGTATTTCACGGAACTCGAGGAACGGAGTTTGGCCGATAACCTGAATAGCCAGGTTAATATCAGCTAGGCCCGGCAATTCCACAATGAGCCTGTCGTCGCCGGCTATTTGGATAAGCGGCTCGGTAACGCCCAAGCCGCCGCCGGTCTTGCCCTGAATGCGGCGCTCAATGGCCGAGCGTAGGGATTCCATGGCCTCACTCTTTTGTTCTCCGGCAATATCCTTTAAATCTCCTTCGTAGATAAGTTGCGAGCCGCCTTTGAGGTCTAGGCCAAGGTGAAAGTCAAACTTATTTCTCAAACCGGCGAGGGTCGTACCGGCCGGAGTGGCAACAAAAAGACTGCCCGCGATGAGCAGTAATACGAATAAGAACAAGAAATACAGGCGGGTTCTAGACATTTCTACAGCAGTATACTATTTCCTAACTTCTTTATCAATAAGCTATTCACCATGGCTTTTTTTGAGCTCTTCCTCTATTTTTTGCCACATTAACTCGTCATCAATCTGGTTATCCAGGTATTCATCCAGCAGTTCTATTATTTCTTCCTTTAGTCTGCCAGCCGTCTTTGTTGAAAATTGGCTTCCTATTTTTTTTAGCAAAGTGTCTTCACTGCCGTCAAAGGCGTTATTCTGATGCGAAAAACGGCTGCTCAATTCGTCCCGAAGCGAGAGCGCTTCAAAAAGCTCTATCAATTCGCTTTCTTCAAAACCAAAAAGATAAATCTTGTCTTTATTTTGCATTGTTTATCTAACTTATCAATTTTTTAGTTTCTCTGCAACAGCAATTCCCCTGGCAATTAATTTTTCCAAGCTCGCTTTATTTTTCTCATTTATCAAATTTCCTTCGGCATCAAACTGCTTATCCCCTTCGGCAACGTAAACATAGGGCTGTGGTATGGTTAATAAGTCCACCGCCACCAACAGTTTACGCACGTCTATTTGTCCCCGAGCCGTGCCGAAGCGTCCGTCCGATGCGCCCATGAGAATACCGACTTTGCCGCTAAAAGGATTATCGCCATCGGGGCGCGTGGCCCAATCAATTGCATTTTTTAATACGCCGCTTATGCCATGATTATATTCAGGCGCGCTAATCATCAATAGGTCGGCGCCCTGTATCGCCGTTTTAAACCGGATTACCGACTGCGGCAAACCCGTATCTTCTATATCCTGGTTGTAAACAGGGATTTCGCCCAAATCAAAAACTTCGACTTCAAACCCTTGGGCGCGGGCATATGCAGAGGCGTTGGCCAGCAATTTTTTGTTGAGCGAATCCTTTCGCAAACTGCCTGCAAAGGCAAGAATTTTTATCGACATAATAGTATGTAATATTATACCATCAAAAAAAGGGAATTAAAAAAGCCCCGCGTGATCGATTATTATCAGTTGGGGCTTTTGAGTTAGTTTTGGAAGTCTCTTCGCGGTCGCTCTTCGCGTTCGCGGGCTTCGCTCACGACAATTGCTCTACCGTCCATTTCACTACCGTTTAAGGTAGAAACGGCGTTTTGAGCCTCGTCATCCGAGCTCATCTCAACGAAGCCGAAGCCTCGTGAGCGCCCGGTTTGACGGTCGACAATAACGTTTGCCGAAGTAACGGTGCCAGCCGAAGCAAAGTGACTCTTGAGCTGGTCGTCAGTCGTGGTGTAGGGAAGATTCCCTATGAATAGCCTTTTGGCCATGTCTTTAGACCTTTTCTCTTAACACTTCTTGCGAACTAGAAAAAGGGTCAAAGACCAAGCTTTCTTAGTTTCACGAACGTGTATCGAGACTAATACTTAATCTATCTGCGCTAGCAGACAAGTTATATATAGCAGAGAGAGGTTGAATAGTCAACTGTGTTCAAGCATCGAAGAAGTTGCGACCGGTTCGAAAAGCTTCTAAAGAGTATTTAGTGCTTTTAAAAATCGGCTCAGGCAGGTTATCAATATCGTACCAGCCCCAAAACTCCGCCTTTTCCGGTTCCAAAATTTCTGGCTCGCCGCTGGCCCAGTCTGCAATGAATTGGATATGTACGTAATGTTTTGGAGTGTATTCTTTCATGTTCAGTAAGTAATGAAAGCGGATATTTTTTATTTCTATGCCGGCCTCCTCGCGGCACTCGCGACGCGCGTACTCCTCAAAGCTTTCCATATATTCTAAATGCCCACCGGGGTTCGCGTACTCGCCTGATCCGTGGCTGCTCTTCCTTTTGTGAAGTAAAACCTTATTTGTGTTTTTTAGCACCATAACCCCGACGCCTATCCTTGGTTTGTTATCATCAGACATAATTATCGTTTGGTTAATTTATGTGCTACATCAGTTATATCTCCAGCGCCGGTAATTAATACAATATCGTTCTTTTGCACTCCGCCACGTAAAATATTGATTACGTCGTCCTGGGTCGCCGCATATAGGGCCGCTTTTTCTTTGCTTATCATTTTGGCGAGTGCTTGGGCCGAGCGCTTAGGGTTCGCCTCTTCGTTTTCTCGCCCTTTAACTTTGTAGGTTTCTAAAATTATTACCTTGTCCGCCTCGTCAAATGATCCTACAAAATCCGAAAACAGATTTTGGAGACGCGAAGTATGATGGGGCTGGTGCACGCACCATATAGTTTCGGTTGGGTATAACTCGCGCGCGGCCTGCAGTACGGCTTTAATTTCGGTCGGATGGTGGGCGTAGTCATCATAAACTTTTGCACTCTGAAAGGTGCCTTTGTATTCAAACCTGCGCCAGGTGCCTTTAAAGTTTTTTAAAGCTCGATTTCGGATTTGTACCTTTATTTTTAAACATTCCGCGACAGCATCAGCCGCGAGCGCATTAGCTAAATTATGCCTGCCCGGGACCCTGATAATTCCGGCCAGTCTTTCCGCCCTTTTGGAATTTATCGAAAATAATACTTTCTTTACGCCGGATTTGGGAAGTACCTCTTTAAGGAACACATCCTTGGCGTTTGCCACAAAATAGCCGCCCTTTTTAATTTTACCAAAAAACTTTTTAAAGGAATTTTTAACATGAGTATAGCCTTTGTAATAATCCAAATGGTCAGCCTCAACGTTGGTTGCCACGGCCAAATATGGCGAGTAGTTGAGGAAAGCTTCCTTATACTCGTCGGCCTCTATTACCAGCCACTCCGATTTGCCAAAGCGAAAATTATTGTTTCGCAGCTGCGGTATGCGAGTGCCAATAATAACCGTGGGATCAAAGCCCGCCTCGATTAAAATTAGCGCCGCCATGGCGGTCGTGGTCGATTTGCCATGAGTGCCGCTTACGGCAATGGTTTTTTTGGACTTGGTAAGCTGGCCTAATGCTTGTGGATAGCTTAATTCAGTAACACCAAACGCGCTTGCCTTTACTCGTTCAGGATGGTCTGCCGGCACGGCATTGCTGTAAACGATCAAGTCGGTTTTGGCGTCGATCATCTTGCTATTTTCAGTAGCAATCGATACTTTTATTCCTGATTTTTTGAGTGAATCGGTAATTATCGATTGGTCGCCGTCTGATCCGGTTACCTGCCAGCCATCTCGTTTATACCATTGAGCCAAAGCCGACATGCCAATGCCGCCGATACCTATAAAATGCGCATTTTTTGTGGATTTCTTCATGCAGATTAAGTATAATCTTTGTCGTTTTTTGTTTCCAGACCTAGATTAAAAGCCGGCTTAATATACTTTGGCAAACTTTTATACTTGCTGACGCTCCTTGCTTCCTGGGGTTTAGTTCAACCAGCTCAAACGATAAGCCCGGATGATTTTTTACAGCTTCAATGACCGGCATAAAATGCTCTTCAAGCAGTCCGTCTTTTGCCGGTATGCCCGTGGCGCTGACTAATGACCTGTCTAGGCCGTCGACATCAAAACTCAAATGTATATATTCGTACCGCCTAACGAAATTTTCCAGTTGTGCAACAAACATAGCACGGCCGTTACATAGTTGTTGCACGCTCGTATGCCTAATTTTATGCGACTCAAAAAAGTCCCGCTCCGGCCCGTCAAAATCCAAATTGCCGATAAACCACATATTTTGGGGCATAAGTTTTTTTGGGGCGAGATTATTTATTTCCGGAATATCGAAATCGGAAAGCAAGGCGCGCAAGTACATGCCGTGGAAATTTTTAGTACTGCTTTGAGAATATAAAAGCATGTCCGGGTGTGAGTCTATCTGAATATAACCAAGCTGCTCGGGGCTTTGTATTCGATCTAAAAGGGCACTGATGGTGGCAAATGTAATGCTGTGATCGCCACCGATTGCGACCTGTGTTTCACCGGCTTCAATCGTATCGTTTATTTTACCCTCAAATTTGCCGTAAGAATCGGCCAGTATTTTAAAATAACTGCTATCATCTATACCCTCCGGCTTTAGAAAAGTAAATTCATCAATCGCCGCTTCTGGAAAAGCAGATAAAAACTCGGCTGTGAGTATCGCATCCGGCCCGTCTTCAACGCCGATATTAAGTTCAGCCGAGCCCCAAGGCGGATTTTTTAGGCCCAGCCGTGACCCGGATTTATAAAAATGTATTTTTTTCATTAAACGCCTGCGGGTCCTGTTTCTTCGGAGTGATCGTGCTTGTCGTCTTGGTCGCCCGGTTCGGACCCCTTTTTCTTGGCCTCAATTTCAGCAATAGCTTTATTTATCTTTTCACTATATTCTTTAATTTTCTCGTGTTCTTCAGTCAGCATTTTGGCCAGTTTTTCCGGATCAACTTTGAGTAAATAACCTAAAGCCGTGGCTAAAGACGATGTTGACCAAACGCTTTTTGCCAAATCGTCCTGCCGCATGAATAATTCGTAAACCAGTTTTTCGGTTTTGGTGGGTTGTTTTTTAAGATAGTCGTTTGCCATACCGGGTCAGTAGAACTTCAATGATCTTATTGTTTGACTGTTTTTAAGATTATTAAAGCTTTTTAGTTTATGCTTTCTTATTGCCGGTAATTTTACTCTGTTTAAATAAGATTGACTGAAATACAGATTGAAGTTCACTACCCGGCATAAATATTAATTATTCTATAAATTTAAATCTCGGTACTATTTTTCCATCAACCCCAACGTTTTCGATAAACATCTCATAGGGTCTGACGTTTAAACCCATATCGCCGTACAATTTTTTATAAACTACGAGATATTGTCCCGTTTCGCTGTGTCTGGCAACGTCGATTACCTGATAATAGTTGCCTTTGTAGTGCTGGTATCTGCCCGGTTTTATGTATGGCTTGTTTTCCATTATAACATTGGTATTTCTTTACTACACCTCGCGAATGCCCCACGGTCTTGCCGCGGGGAGGGGTTTACCGAATACGCCACCCGCCTGGCGTATTGGCCACTACGGGACTACACTACGCTTGCTTTTTACTCATAAATTGTTGGTGTTCAGTGCTGTTTATCATTCCGCATTTTTTCCATTTACGACCACTCCCACACGGGCAGGGGTCGTTGCGGCCCACCTTGGCTGAAGCTTCGCTGGGCAGGCCTACTTTATTATCGCCTGCCGTATTACGGAATGTATTGCTCACATTCTGCGGCTGTTGGACATCAACTGTCACCTTAAACAAGGTATGGGCGACATGTGTTTCTATAGTATCAAGCAGTCTTTCAAATAAGGCAAAGGCCTCGCGCTTGTACTCGATAAGCGGGTCGCGCTGACCGTAACCGCGCAGACGGACGGAGTCGCGCAAATGATCCATAGTATCCAGATGCTCCTGCCAGAACTGATCCATCATTCGCAACCAAACAAATTTTTCTATGGACCTGGCCAATTTTTCTCCCAAGGTTGTTTCGCGCGCTTCATACGCGGCCAGAGCACGTTCCTGCAATTTTTGCGACAGCAATTCCGGATCTACTTCGGTGGCAATAATGGTGCGCTCCGTATCCGCTATCGGGAAAATAGTATTTATTATTTCCTGGATCTCATTTTTATCTACGTTGTCAGCGCTACTGTGCAGCATAACCGCGCTATTGACGGCACTATTGAGAGCATCAAGACTCGCCGCGCGCAAATCTTCGTCGCCTGTCAAAATATTGCGCCGCTTGGTGTAAATGACCGTGCGATGCTTGTTTATTACGTCGTCGTACTCTACAACATGCTTGCGGCGGTCAAAGTTTAGGCCCTCGATTTTCTTTTGCGCTCCCTCAATAGTTCTGCTCACCATGCCGGTAGTAATTGGCTGATCCTCCGGCAAACCTAAGCGTGCCACAAGCCCCTTTATTTTATCGCCGCCAAAAAGCCTGATAAGATCATCCCCTAGCGACAAATAAAACTGCGAAGAGCCGGGATCGCCCTGCCTGCCGGAACGGCCGCGCAGCTGGTTGTCTATGCGGCGCGACTCGTGTCTTTCCGTGCCTATAACGTGCAGTCCGCCTAAAGCCGTGACCTTCTTGAACTCTTCGCGCCACTTTTTGTATTCTGGCGTAAGTGAATCATCACTGTCTTCTATTTTGATTTTTGATTTTTGATCTTTGATCTTTTGAGGCGGTATTCCGCCGAGCATGATGTCTACGCCTCTGCCGGCCATGTTCGTGGCCACGGTTACCGCCGCCAAGCGCCCGGCCTGGGCAATAATATGAGCCTCACGTTCGTGGTTTTTAGCGTTAAGCAACTCATGCGGAATACCAAATCTTTTGAAAATATCGCTTAGTTCTTCGTTTCTGGCAATGCTTGTCGTACCGATTAACACCGGTTGTCCTGCTTCATGCCGGCGTTTAACATCCTGGGCTACCGCCTCGAATTTTCCCTTTTCGGTCTGATAAATTAAGTCGCTTTCATCAAGGCGGGCTACGGGCTTATGGGTGGGAACGGCCACTACATCCAAGTTATAGATTTTATGAAACTCCTCGGCTTCGGTCGTGGCCGTACCGGTCATGCCGGCAAGCTTGTCATATAAGCGGAACAGATTTTGGAAAGTAATTGTCGCCAGGGTCTTTGTTTCCTGCTGCACCTGCACGTTTTCCTTGGCTTCTATGGCCTGGTGAAGCCCTTCGGAATACCTGCGGCCATACATAAGGCGGCCGGTAAATTCATCAACAATGATGACCTCCCCGTTTTTTACCACATAATCGCGGTCATTGATGAATAAAGATTTGGCGCGCAAGGCCTGCTCGATATGGTGCACCGTGGTTACGCCGCCCTCAACATAAATGTTGTCCACGCCAAGGAGCTTCTCCAGGGTGTGTATGCCCTGCTCGGTTAGAGTTACGGCCTTGTGCTTTTCATCAACGTTATAATCGTCGTTTTCACGCAAACTGCCCACCAGACCCTCGAACTGCTTATAGCGCTCCGTAGATTCGGTATCGGGTGCGGAAATAATAAGCGGGGTGCGCGCTTCATCGATTAGAATACTATCTACTTCGTCAACGATTGCAAAAAATTGCTCGCGCTGCGAAATTTGCGCAAGCTCCTGCACCATATTATCGCGAAGATAATCAAAGCCGAATTCGTTGTTGGTGCCGTAGGTTACATCAGCGGCGTAGGCCTGCGGCCGCGATACGGCTATTAAATTTTCGACGTCAAGAATAACACCCTGGGCCGATTCTTCCGAGACTTCGGGTATTTTTGCCCCGGGGTCGAAAATATATGAAGCCGCATGCTGAACAACACCCGTCGAAAGTCCGAGGGCATGAAAAATTTTTCCCATCCAACTGCCCTGCAGCCGCGCCAAATAATCGTTGACCGTAACCAAGTGCGCTCCGCGACCTGCCAAAGCGTTTAAATACAAAGGCAGAGTAGCCACCAAAGTCTTGCCTTCACCGGTTTTCATTTCAGCAATTTTTCCCTGGTGTAAAACTATGCCGCCTAAAAGCTGGACATCGTAGTGGCGCTGGCCGATAGCGCGTTTGGCGGCCTCCCGTACGAGAGCAAAAGCAGGCACAAGATAATCATCAAGTACTTTTTTTACCTCGCCATTGTTGGCTGCTTTTTCGGTGATCTCTTTTTTCCACTGCTCGGTTTTTTGTTTTACTTCCTCATTGGAAAGCTTTTCAAATTCCCCTTCAAGCGCATTTATCTGCTCCACCAGAGGTTGGAGTTTTTTTACCGGATCAGCGGGAAAAACATTGGAAAATAAGGCCATAACCAGGTAGTAGAACTTTTATAAATCTGTTTATTTACAAGTTCTAATCGACTGAAATAATTTATATAAACTGATTGTGCAAGCGCACCAGGCCATGTACATTTTATGAACCATAAAAGTTTCACTACCTGGCGTAACTGCGTAATTTTACTATTTTTCCGGTATCCAAACAAGATTGGACATAACCAATAAATCAGGCCATAATATCTTTAATAGGCAAACCGGTTGAAATTAAGGAGGCTTTGGGTGAAAACACTCATAGAGGCGGCTGTCGTCATTCTACTCGTTTTGGGTCTCGGTATCCCGCTCGACTTACTCCTGCGAAGGCGCAGCGCGGCATACAAGAATGCGGCGGCACAGCTCGACGAATAAGCGGCCGGGTGAATTCCAACCCGGCCGCTTGTCACGTCTAAAAAATACTATTCCCAAAAACCGCGCAGCATTTCCTTTAGCTTGCGGCCGCCACGCTTAACCGCAGTCTCGCGCTTGTCGCTTTCCTGGTCAATCTGAAGTTTAATTTTAGGCACACAAGTGTCTATTGCCGCGTACATATCCGTTTCCGTTGATTCCGCCCGCAAAACGTGTTTTTCTCGCGGAAAAGCATACATGATTTCGCATCGGAATATAGGGCCGGAGTTATGCCGGGTTTGGTGGTCAAGTTCAACATCGATATTTGTCGGCGCGTTCGGCAGATGGCGTTCAAGGTTTGAAAGTTTGTCTTCAACATAGTTACGCAGAGCCTCGGTCAGTTGCATATTCGTGGTTTTTATATTTACAGCCATATTATTTTAAGCTTTCAGTTAATAATTGATTTTTGGACTTGGCCGCGGCAGAAGCGTTTACTTCATACTGCTCAATAAGCTTAAGAATTTGAGGAATGGCCGATTGGGCCGATTGGCGGCCCTCCACATAGGCTCGACGCAGAGTGTTAAATTCAGTGCGGCCAAAGTGCTTTACTTTTGGCGTAAGTATTATATCGGAATAAATTTTATAATCATTTTTAAGCCCAAAGGCCTTGAAGCGCACCTCTAATACTTTGGTTATTACACTCACCATGCTTTCGTCGTGGCCTGAACCCGGTAAAAAGTCGGATTGTGAGTATATTTGCACGAAATCGCCGATCTTCAATTTGGACTTAATGAACTGTATGAATTTTTTTGCATAGCGGTAGGGTAAGCCGATGCTTTGTAAAATGATAACTAAAGTCTGAAGAAGGCGAATTTCGGTATTCGATAAAATGTATTTTGCCGCGGCAATTTCCACGGAAATTACGATATCCGCGCCCATATCACGGACAACGTCAGCTGGGACAAGATTTAGCAATCCACCATCAACTAATTGTCTATTTCCCCAACGCGCCGGCTCAAAAATAAACGGCACACTGCAGGAAGCGACGATGCCTTTGGCAATATCGCCCATAGAAATGACTACTTGCTCCGCGGTTGCGATGTCAACGCAGACCATGGCCAAATGAGGCCGCACTTCTTCAAAACGCAGGCCGTGGGTAAAGCTTTTCATACGCTCCTCGACTTTGTTCAAGGAAAACAAGCCGCCAGTTGTTTCGGCCGCCTCGAAAAGCCCGAGAAGCTCCATGCGGTTGAACCCACCAAACAAGGTAGCTTTTAGTTGTCTCAACGTACCGCAACTGTAGGCTGCGGCAATAATGGCCCCCGAACTGCAAGCGGCGATGTAGTCAACAGGAATGCCTTGTTCCTCAAAAACATCCAAAACGCCCGCATGAGCTATAGCTCTCCCCGAAGCGCCCGAAAGCGCCAGGCCGATTTTAGGTCTAGACATTTAAACGATGAATCTAGCCAACCCGAAAATTATTAGGGCCAGGCCGATTATGAATAAAACCTTAAACAGCTTAAAAGTTATGTAGAAAAATGAAAGCACGGCGATTATCGCGCCGCCGACGAGTATTGCGGAATTGGGGTTATTTAAAAATTCAGGCATAGTTTTAATTCTGGAGCCACCTCCCGGGATCGAACCGGGGACCTTCACTTTACGAAAGTGCTGCTCTACCGACTGAGCTAAGGTGGCGAGCGGTTTAGTCTGCTTATGGAAAGAGTCGCGGAGGCGACAACTTATTAGACCCAGTTTGCCTGGTCGCCGTAGGCGGCAAACTGACAGATACCACTGTTTTGCCATTAAACTAAGCGGGCGATTTAGACCTTTGCTTTACAATGACTTCAGAGCGGAGCGGAGAAACTCAACATTAGTGCGGCCGGTGGGCCGCTCGTCTCATTGCAGGCTCGCCCGGTTCGCGCGAAGCGCGACGACCCTACGAAAGCATTGCTCTACCAGCTGAGCTACTTCGGCTAAATGATCACTGTCAGCCCAAGGCTGATCCGCCCCTGGCGGGAACTAAGCGGGTACGCTTCAATTATACAATATATTAATGAAAAATTCCAGACTTAATTAGCGGGCTAGACCGTAAACGATGACTATACTTTAGTTGTAATCAACTGGTTGACGATCGTCAACCAGTTGATTAGGGTGCTTCAATTTTTACTTTTACCAAGTCTTCTGTCGCGGTTATGTGATCCAAGTCAATAGCGTCTTTTAAATAAAATTCGCCCACTTTTGTACGCTTAAGGGCGGTTAAGTACCCACCTACATTAAGAGTGAGTCCGATTTCGTTAGCCAGAGCGCGGATATATGTACCTGAAGAAACTTTGGTTAAAATCTCAAGTTTCGGATATTTATATTTTATCAGTTTGATGTAATAAATTGTTACCCGCACCGGTTCGAGGTCAACGGGCTTGCCTTCGCGGGCCAACTGGTAGGCTTTTTTGCCCTTGACTCGTTTAGCGGAAAAAAGCCTACATGTCTGCATAACCTCGCCTTCAAGTGATTTTAACACCTGTTCAATTTGCTCTTTACTCGGCGCTTGGCCCGAAACCTCCGTAAGTTTGCCCTCGGCGTCGTAGGTGGTACTTGTTTTCCCGAAAGTTATTTCAGCTTCATACTCTTTATCCATTCCGACAAACTTGGCAATTTGCTTAGTGTATTCGCGGCCTACGGCGATAATTAAAAGCCCGCAGGCCTGCGGGTCAAGCGTGCCGGCATGCCCGATTGTTTTTTCGCCGGTGATCTCGCGCAATCGGTCAACAACATCATGCGAAGTCGGCCCAGCCGGTTTGTTGATTAAGTAAAAGCCTTGCATTGTTGTTATTTATCATCACCCCCACCGTCTTCTCCTCGCGCCCACCTTTCTGACTGCTCTATACCCTGCTTATACTTTTTTTGATCCCGTTGCACCGTCTCCTCCCATCTTTTTGTCAACTTATCGGAAATTTGCTGATCTCCGTGTTGTATAAGCCACTGATAGAAACGCTCCTCTATTTCTTGATCGAATAAAAAAACGGTGGCGCCCCACGCCTCCCTGTTCGTTTGGATCATTGGAAGCAGACGTTCAAAGTCATAGCAAACTTCGCGGCAGATTAATAATAACCTTGTTTTATCATAATCACGCAACTCATAACCTAAATCCTCTAATTCTTTTTTGATCTTAGGTAAACAAGTTTTGTATAACCGCTCAGCTAACGCTTCACTGTGACGTTCTATTTCTGCATCCAATTGATTAGGTACTTCGATCGACATATTTTTGGAGCGGGTAGCGGGAATTTCACCCCCACACCATGGAGCAGGGTACGAGAATCGAACTCGCACTTATTGCTTGGGAAGCAATCGTACTACCACTATACTAACCCTGCAACTTGGTGTGGGGGCGTGCCTCCGCCTGCCTTAAATATAAATTCTTACCTTCAAACCTTCAATTTGGTCATCAAGCCAGGTATCAAAATCAACCGACTCGATAAGAATTATGCGCAAATGCAGTTTTTCCGGCGAATCGCCTTGGCTACGCTGCTGTTCCAGCCTTTGGACAAACATATAGCCGTCCGGCGTGTTAATAGGCCCGGCCCAGTCACCTTTCTTCAATTCGCGCGAACGATCCCAGACACCGGCGTATATCTCATATTCCGCCACAAAACCGGCATCCCCGCCCAAAGGCGCGGTTACTAAATCATCGGAATAAACTCGCGCCAGAGCGGCAAAATCCTCTCCTTGCCGAAGCTTATTCTCGACCTCGGTAACATCCCCTTCAAGTTTATTTATTTTTAGGCCAAGCAGGTCGCGGGCTACTTCAGGCTTGACGAAAACTTCATCAAAAACATCGTCTGTTATCTTTTTTTCCGCAATTAAATTTAAAAATGAAGTGTTGTCCATATTCCAGGATGTAATCATAGTCTCACGCATATCGGCAACATCGTCATCCGAAACATCGAGGCCGGCCTTTCTGGCCAAGGCTAAAATTGAGGCCTGTTTGATTACAAAATCAAGCGGGTTTTTAATATCAAGGCTCTCTGCCGCAGCCAGCGCCGAATATTTAACTCCCAGGCCACCGACACTAGCCACAGGCACCGGAACTTGCCTGGCAATTTTAAGCCAGACTTTTGCGCCCCAAGGAAGTTTATTGCCCAAAGCGAAATAAGAGGCTGACAGACCGCCCAAAAAAACTAAAATTCCCAGGGTTATAATTAAAGATTTTTGCTTTTTAACTATCATTTATTGTTTGCGCTCAAAAAAGTATTTCCACCATTTTAGCATATTATCTTTTGGGCCGTGGCTCGCCCCATCTATAGTTTCCTGCGAGTCAATACTGCTCTCATCAGACGGCAAAGCTACGGCTACTTCGCCCTCGCTCTTTAAATTGAGATTTTCACGAGCGGCCTTCTCCTTGTACGCCGGGCTGTTCAAGTAACCGACAATATTTTTGAGATCCTGATTTTTAGACTCAAGCGCGCGCGCTTCCTGCTCAAGCTTAGCAATTTCTTTTTTTACTTTAAGCGTATCCGTGATTTCACGAAAAAGCGCCGTTACACTAAGCGTCAAAAAAATGACAAGAAAAAAAATGAAAAGCTTTGAATGAAAAAATTTGTGCATAGTACCGTGTTTAGCGCACCTGTTCACGGCCGTGAACAGGTGCGCTAGAAGATATAATCAAACACTTTCCTGTATGAATTTCGGTTTGTTCTCGAAAATCGGCTGATGATGGTAATTAGCCACAACCCGGGTTATTTCCCTATGAATGTTTTTTGGTTTAGGCACCATTTCAAAGTGAATAAGCGTTTGGTGCCCGGCGGTTTGTACTATCACGTCGCCATAGTTAAAAAGCATGGAAATAAAACCCAAAGTTTTATGGGTTACGTCCTGAACGCGGCCCAGCGGCGCTTCCGTAGTCTGCCTCCTAAAAATTGTGGTGTGCGTTACGTTTATAATGCGTTGGTTTGTAACTATATACACGTTTAAATACCAGCGAAAAAAATCATGCAAAGAAAGATCAAAAGCAATAAGGAGCCAAGTTACAAATAATAACATGCCCAATAATAAATCAAAACGATCTCCGTAATAATACAGCCCAACCACTCCCAGGCTCGAAACCAGCAAAAATTTCCAAATCGGCCAAAGTAAAATTATCCAGTGCTGGCGCACCTTAAGCACAATTTTTTCATTGTCATGAAAATCTATTTCAAAAACTCGCATGGTCTCAATTCTAATCTACCAATCGATACGAATGATACTAATGCAATGCTAATGCCACAAATATTAGTTTCATTCGAATATTTATTCGTATCATCAGTAAGCATTCGTATATTGGCATCGGCTACCTTTATAAAGCGCTCAGAAGCGGAATCAGCGTAAAAACCAGCATCGCCCCGATCATTATTACATATACGGCTATAATTAGTTTTTTGTTTACCCGCCTCATAAAATCATTTTAGACTAAGTTTTATTGATATCCAAGGCCAGCTTGACATTTCTTCAATTATCATATATAATAATATGATCGCCTCTTGCGATCGACCCAATAAACAAAGGAGATCAGATGTCACCGATTAGCATAGTCGCGGTGTGCGCACTCGTCGTTTGCGCCACGATCCTCCAGTCGCTCGCGGTCACGAGGAAGGACACGGACAGGGCGAGGGAGTTAAGCGACAGTGCCCGCAATATCTTCCTGTTTGCGATATTGATCGCACAGGTCAGCAGCCCGTGATGGCAGCGCGGCGCGGCTTGAGGCCGGTCTCACGGAGACCGGCCTTGCCATTTCTATTTTTTCAGTACGGCAAGAAACGCTTCTTGAGGGATTGAAATTTTGCCCACTTGTTTCATCCTTTTTTTGCCAATCTTTTGCTTTTTCAAAAGTTTCATTTTGCGGGTTACGTCGCCGCCATACAAATATCCGGTAACGTCCTTGCGGAAAGCCTTGATTGTTTCGCGGGCGATAATTTTTCCGCCTATGGCCGCCTGTACCGGAATTTCAAACTGCTGTTTTGGAATTAATTCCTTTAGCTTTTCGGTAATTTGCCGGCCAACCATTTCCGCCTCGCTTCTGTGGACGATGGTCGAAAGCGCTTCAACCTGCTCGCCGCCCACCAAAATATCTATTTTCACCAGGTCATCGGCTTTGTATTCCCTGACCTCATAATTGAGCGAGGCGTAACCCGAGGAAATGGATTTTAGCCGATCATAAAAATCTATGATGACCGAGGCTAGCGGGACTTTAGCATGAACATTCACCCGGCCAGCGCTGATATATTCAACGTTGCCGAGTATCCCTCGGCGCGAAGTAATAAGCTCCATTATCCCGCCGACATAAGTTTCCGGAGTAACAATGTTCATTTCCGCCCACGGTTCCTCAATGCTCGCAATAGCGGAAGGGTCGGGCAGGTCAGCGGCGCTTTTGGCAATAATTGTTTCACCGGCCCGCATAATCACCTTATAAGCAACGGACGGCGCCGTGGCAATCACATCCACGTTAAATTCGCGCGACAGCCTTTCTTGAACAATATCCATGTGCAATAAGCCCAAAAAGCCCATCCTAAAGCCGTGCCCGAGCGAGGGAATATGCTCCGGCTCAAAGCTCAAGGAGGCGTCGTTGAGGCTTAATTTCTCAACAGCCTCGCGCAATTCCGGATACTCTTCGCCGCTCACCGGAAACATATCGGCATAAACCATAGGCTGAATTTCCTTGTACCCGGGCAGAGGGCTGGCCTGCGATTTGAGCCTGGTAACCGTGTCGCCAACCCGAGCGCCGCGCACGTCGCGAAGGCCGGTTACAATAAATCCGACCTCGCCGGTATTTATAGCCGGACTCGAAACAAGTTTCGGTTTAAAATAGCCTACATCTATGGCCGTAACTTTCTCGCCGCTGCCGATCATTCTGATATCCTCGTTTTTTGAAATTTTACCGTCAACCACTCTGACATAGGCCACAACGCCGCGGTGCAAGTCGTAAACCGAATCAAATATTAAGGCTCGCAAATTATCACTCTCACTGCCGCGGGGACTTGGTATGCGGGCAATGACTGCTTCGAGTAAAGCCGGAATACCCTGGCCTGTTTTCGCGGAGACAAAAACCATTTCCTCGCGCTTGAAGCCAAAAATTTGCTCAAGCTCGGCCGCCACCTCTTCAGGCCGGGCAATGGGTAGGTCTATTTTATTAATCACCGGAATAATTGTCAGGTCATGCTCAAGCGCTAAATAAACGTTGGCCAGAGTTTGGGCCTGGACGCCCTGGGTTGCGTCAACCACCAACAACGCACCCTCGCAGGCGGCCAAGCTGCGGCTGACTTCATAAGCAAAGTCCACGTGTCCGGGAGTGTCGATAAGGTTCAAAATAAATTCTGAATCTGAATTTTGGATTTGTAATTTATTTGGGTCTTGGGGTTTGACGCTTGGGGTTTGCAGCCGGTACGTCATACGTACCGGCTGCAATTTAATGGTTATCCCCCGCTCCCGTTCAAGATCCATTTGGTCGAGGATTTGTTCCTTCATGTCCCTTTTTGCGACCGTATGGGTAATTTCCAAAAGACGATCGGCGAGAGTGCTTTTCCCGTGGTCAATGTGGGCAATGATGCAGAAATTTCGGATATTTTTCATAAAACTTTACTCTATATATGAAACCAAGGCATCCACCGGCCTGGCTAAAGCCTTAAGCCAGCTGCCCGTGCGCCTGACTACTGTTTTTGCCTCGGGAAGGTTCAAAAGCAAACCGGTTATCAAATATATTATTAAGGCTAAAACTGTGGCCACTGAAATTTGAATAAAAATGCCGAGTGCCGTTCCGGTATTTACGGCCGGGGCGACAGTGTACAAGGCGGCATAAGCGCCGGTCGCGGCGACAATGGTCGATATTAAAATTTTCAAAAGCCGCTCGGTGATAGTTAGCGCCCCTACCCGGCCGACGCGCAGGCGCAGCAGGAACAAAAGTATTATAAAACCGGTTATGGCGGCAATAGTTGTGGCAATGCCTATACCGACCACGCCATATGTTTGGCTAAGCCTAATGGCCAAAATAACGTTTATGGCAGTGGTGATTAAGCTCACCAAAACGGGAATGGCCGTGTTATGAGTGGCATAAAAAGAACGCGCCAAAAGCGGGATCAGGCTTTGGGCAAAAAGCGAAATTAAAAGTACGCCGAGTGTTTGGGCAATGAGGATTGTTTCCTCCCATCCCACCCGCTCGCGCCCGTAAACTAAGCGCACAATTTGCAGGCGCATGATAAACATTAAAGCGGAAATCGGCACGATAAAATAAAGAATCTGCAAACTTGTACGCCAAACGATACTTTTAAAATCCTGGTATTGCCGCACGGCCCAGGCTTGAGAAAGAGCGGGAAAAGCCGCCACGGCAAAGGAAATGGCAAATATGCCGGCCGGCACGCCGTACAAAACGTGGGCAAAAGTAAAAGCGGTAATACTGCCGGCGGCCAGCCCTTGGGCAACCAGCGTTGCAATAAACAAGCTCAAATAAAAAGTGTCGAAAGCAAACAAGCGTGGCAAGTATAGCCGCCAAAGTTCCTTAAACTCAACCAGCTTGGTGTTAAATGAAAAATATAATTTCAGAGGCAGTGTTTTGAGCGGGACAATATTAGCCACGGCATGCATGATTGCCCCGAGGATCACGCCGTAAGCCAGCCCCATAAGCCCGAGGTATTGGCTAAAAACCAAGGCGCCGATGATTATGCCAAAGTTGTACAAAATTGGCGCTAGGGCGGTTGGTAAAAATTTATTAAAAGACTGCAGTAATACCGCCGCCATATTGCTAGCTGTAAAAAGAATCGGGCTCAATAGCATCAGCCGAGTCATTTTGGCGGTCAGGGCCTGCTGTTCCGGCGAAAAGCTTGGGAACAAGCCTTGAACCAACGGCGAGGCAAACGCAAAAACCAAAACCGAAACCACCGCCATACCCGCCACGCTCAAGGCATAAACAGCACCGGCAAAACGTTCGGCCCGCTCCTTATCAACCATCAGATCTCGATTGAAGATAGGCAGAAAAGCCACGGTCAAGGTGCCTAGGATGAAAAAATTGAATAAAAAATCAGGAATGCGGAAAGCGGCATTATATGTATCAAGCTCGGCGCCCACGCCAAAAGTACCGGCCAGAATAAGGTCCCTCACAAGCCCCAGTAGCCTTGAGAGCAGCGTAAAAATCGCGAGGACCAGAGTTGCTCGCGATATGGCGCTCATGCGGTTAATATGTATGCCGCTTGCTGTCATCTGTTATATAAAACACCTAAATAATCATTATATTCCACCGGCCCAAAAGACTGCGAGAAATTATTGTCTGCGAGTTTTTCCAGGCTTTCTGTAGTATGCACAATTTTGCTGCCTAAAGGCAATTTTATCGAGTGCCGGAAGTTGTTTATGATTTGTCCCGGGTTTTTCTCGAGCAGGAAGCGGTAGGATGAGCCGGAAAAAAATGCCGCAGGCAAGACGTAAGAAAGTCGTATTTCCGCCCCGCTGCCCGGCGGCAGCTCAATTGTTGTCGCGAAAACGGTTCGCTCAAGCTCCTCTGAAACATACAGCTCATAATTAGATTCAAGCAACCGGCTGCCGGCGGGCACATAAATTCTCAAAAAATTCTTATTCGTGGCAAGTGGCATATCAGCTGGTGAATTGTTGACGCGAGAGAGAGTTAGGCTGTTTTTTATTTGTCCGTTAGCCTGTATTTCGGTTGTTAACGACACATCCTGTTTAATATACAGGTCTGTTTTCCCGCCACTAACATTGGCATTGGTAATTAATAAATTGTCGAGCCGCTCAAAACTCTCTGGGTCCGCAAGTTCGCCGGTTAAGCCTAAGTTTCGCAGGCGTTCTTGCACCAAGGCGTGTCTGCTGTAAAACATCAAATCCTTTTGTGCGGCAGACTCAAGCAACAAAGCGAAGACCTCAAGCTTTCCTTGTAGCGGCAGTTGCGGAATTTGTTCAAAAACGTGCCTTGAAAGATCGGCCAAAAACTTTTTGGGTTTGTTTTCGGCCAGATCGTAATTATAGGAAGTCTGATACTGCACCACTTCAGAAAAATTTGCCGCGTTGACCTTTACGGCATAATCGGCTAGCTCTATTTCTCCGGTTACGGCCAAAACACGCCGCAGCACCTCCGGCGTAACCGCGACTATCAAATCCACGCTCTGGCCGCCTTCCCATTCATAAAAGCGCTCAATATTTTGGGCAGAGACCCTGAAATCGGGCCACCAATTGGAGTCACGCATAGCCCAGCGGTTGCCGGCAATACCGCCGAGCGGCGCAGGCGGGACAAGACTCTCTTTTAAGCGCCCGTCTATCTCATAAATACTCTCAACCAACAAGGAGGTCGGCGTGCCATCCTTGAGCTTCAAAAGGCCGTAAGAACCGATAAAGCCGCCGGAAGGCCTTGCTTCGGCCGCGTTCTGGAATACGAAAAGCACGTTGGCCTGATACTCGCGGGTAATAGGTTCAAGCGCGGCGGTAAAGCCCAAGATATACTCCAAACTTTGTAAGGCCTCTGTTAATCTGCTCAAAGCCCCATCAAATGAGTCCCTGTAGCGGTCCGGCAATGACTCCTTTGTGACCGAATCTAGCTCGCTTTTCGCAGAGAGCAAATGTTCACGCGCCCATCTGAACTGATTCAGGCTGTGGCCAATCACACTCCTCAAGTTTGCCGAATTGTCTCCTGTGGAAAGGTCATCCCCTCCGCGCGAACTGTTCAGGGTCGATAAGTTGACGAAGGCAAGCGGTAGCTCAACAATGCCGGCTATTCCGCCGGCCAGCAGTTCCCCGGCGAAGGATAAGCTCCCGCCAGCCCGCGCCAGCGCCAAACCGGTTTGCAAATTCGATTCGTCAAGGGGCTTAATTGCGTCCGAAAGTAAGGAAAGCTCCTGCTCCAAATTTGAAAAACTATCGGCCGCATCCTGAAAATACCTTGCGGCAGAATTCACTTCAGAGTCGGCCAGCAGATCCGCGCCCTTTAGAAAATTATCATAGGCTATATTCGCTTCACCCAAAACCAAATTTTTCCGGCCGAGAGCATTAGTATAGAAGTACGAAGTTAAAGCAAGGACGGCCAGGAGCAGAGCCGCAGCCAAAAAAGGGCCGTAGGCAGTGCGGCGGTTTGTCAGGCTCTCGTTTTTATAAAATTTTTGAAGAAAATTCATCCCGTATAGTTACCTCGATAATCTTGGGGTTTTGTGTTCGACCCGAGGTTAACAAGGTTTAAATATATATTCTTTCTTAATTCCCGTATTGCTCTGCTTAGCCCAAGATTGATCGGGAGAATCCCAGTAGTAAGCAAGCTTGCGCCGATAAGTTCTCGCTTCGCTCGCCATCGGAGCCCCGAGGCGACGTAGAACCTTCGGTTCACTACGGGACAGGCAATCGAGGAAGTTATACGGGATTCATCCTGTATAGTTACCCTGGATATCTGCCTCGATATTCTGTTTAATATTGCGGTGATAGGTCAGTACGTACGCAGGTACGTACCTAATTATATAATTAAACCTGTTTCGCTTTAGTTTCTTGCCTGCTGATATTGAGTAAAATTCCGGTTGCCGCCAGCACGGCGATGAGCGAGGAGGAACCATACGAAATAAATGGGAGCGGTATGCCGGTCAGCGGCATGATGGCCACCATAGCGCCGATATTTATCATGGCCTGGATGCCAATCCAAGTTGTTATGCCCACGGCAAGGAGTTTGGCAAAATTATCCGGCGTGCGCTTGGCAATATTCAAACCCGTCCAGATAAAAGCCACAAACAATAACATTAAAAGCGTCACGCGGATAAAACCCAATTCCTCGGCAATAATCGCAAAAATACTGTCGCCCATCGGTTCCGGCAGATAATTGTATTTTTGCACGCTGTTATTGTAGCCATATCCTAAAAGTCCGCCGGAGCCGACCGCTAAAAGCGCCTGGTTAACGTGATAGCCAATGCCTTGCGGGTCGTGGCTTGGATCCAAAAAAGTTATGATGCGCGCCGCGCGATAAGGTGCGGTTTTAATAGCCAAAAAAAGCGCCACCAGCACCAAAGCGCTGGTGCCAAGCAAATGTTTAATTTGACTGCCGGCCGTAAAGAACATGGCCGCAGCGGTGATTGTCAAAACGATGAGCGTACCCATATCGGGCTGAAGATAAATCAAGAAGGCGACCACTCCGGCCATAACCAGGGAAGGTAAAAAACCGGTCATAAAATCCGATAAATTGCGATGGCGCTTATCAAACCAGGCCGCTAAATAAATAATCAAAACAAGCTTGGCAATTTCCGAAGGCTGCACGTATGTAAAGCCCAAATCAAGCCAGCGCCGCGCGCCGCCTATCTCAACGCCAATGCCCGGGATTAATACGGCCAGCAGCAAAATCAAAACCAAGACAATGAGAAGTGGTGCGATTTTTTGCCAAAACCGATAATTGATCTTGCTAAAAAAAACCATCAGCAAGAGCCCGGGAAACACGCCGAATAGTATCTGATGAACCAGATAGTAATAAGTGTTCCCTTGATTATTCCAAGAAACGACCGATGAGGCCGAAGCAATAGCGGTAATACCGAAAAAAATAAGGCCGAGGGTCAGCCCTAAAAGCGTATAATTAGGCGGATTCAGTTTGGATTTTTTTGAAGACTTAATCATGTCGTCAGCAGGCGCCCGCCGTGCACGCCTGTAATTTGCCCGTCGTAAACGCTTATTTTTCCGTTATTGATGACATACTTAAGGCCGATTGGCGGCTGGAAAGGGTTGGCGTAGGTTGCCGCGTCGGAAACTAAAGCCGGATCAAAAACTACCACGTCAGCCTTAAATTCCTTGCGCAACAATCCCCTATTTTTTAAGCCTATAAAACTAGCCGGTCGCCCGCTGATTTTAGCTATGCCTTCCGCCCAAGACATGAGCGGTAGTGAATTGTCGGGAACGTTATCCTGGCGCAACATTCGTAAAAAGCGGGGGAAAGCCCCGAAACAGCGGGGATGGGGCAGTTCTTCCATCTGTATTTTTTTAAAAGGATAGCCAATGCCGTCCGAGCCGATAAATGAAAAGGGGTGCTTCATTAAAACAGTGACTTCACTCGGGTCTACGTCATGGTCGAAAACAATGGCTTGGCCGCGATTGGCCGAAAGAATGGCTAGTATCGCCTCCTCCGGCGTGCGGCTCTGGCTCCGCGAAATTTCAGCAACGGTCTTGCCGATAAAGTTGTTGACCCTGGGGCTAGTCGTGACTAAAAGCATGCCGAGCTTGTCGCGCCGCTCGCTTAACTGAACCAACATTCGCTTTGATTGTTCCTTATTTTTTATCCTCTCAAGCATGGGTTTAAAACCGCCTTCATACGCCCAATTGGGCAAGTAAGTATAAAGAGAGCGCCAAGTAGTGGTATAAGGATAAACATCAAAGCAAACTTGCGTGCCTTTCTGGTAGGCCGACTCAATCATATTTATTCCCTGGCTTAAAAATTTCAGATTTTCCTTGCCTTCTACCTTGAAGTGGGAAATTTTCGTTTTAACGTTGAATGAACCGCCGTATTCCAATACCTCCTGCAAGGCGTTAACGAAATCCGCATCCTGCGAGCGCATGTGCGCGCTGAAAATTCGGTTATATTCTTTAGTTACCGCCATCAGGGCAAAAACTTCTTCCGGCGCTGTTTTTATTTCATGACCGTACTGAAAACCGAATGAAATCCCGAAAGCGCCTTCTTTTAGGCTGTCGCGTAAAAGATTGGCCAGCTGCCGAATTTCAACTTGGTTTAGAGTCCGGGAAATATCTCCTGTAAAATGTCGGCGTAAAGTTGCGTGGCCTACGAAACTGGCAACGTTAGCTCCAAAAACAGACGAGCTCAGACGCTTAACAAACTCTCCATAAGTCTGCCAATCTGCATTAAGTCCCTCTATCAAGCCCCATTTCTGCAATGATTTGATGGACGAAGAATCAGGCAAGGGCGCGAGCGAGGCGCCGCACTGGCCGATAACCACGGTGGTAACTCCCTGGGCAACCAGGCTATCGAGGCCGGTGTGGTTTAAAATCATGCCGTGGCTGTCCGAATGGTTCTGAATGTCTACAAACCCGGGAGCGACGTAAAAACCGTTGGCATCGATGAGCTCGTGCGCGCCCGAGCCCGGTAAATCGCGGATGGCTGTAATAGTATCACCCTTAATGCCAATATCAGTGCGCACACCGCTTCCTTTTCCGGTGCCGTCAAAAATAATTCCGTTTTTTATCAAAATATCAAACATGTTTTTTTATTTCCGAGGCGCAAATACGATATTTATTATACCACGCGAACGTAAAAAAACCGAATTCGTCATTCGGAAAAATTACAATGCAGGGCTTAGCGCTTAGTGGGGGCCAATAAGATAAACCAAAAACGCCAGAACGCTGAAGACTGCTGAAATAACCCAAAATCTCATGGTTACTTTATAGGACGGCCAGCCTTGAGCCTCAAAGTGGTGGTGTATCGGCGCCGCCAAAAATATTTTTTTGCCATGGCGAAATTTCTTGGATAAAAGCTGAAGCTGTACCGAACCTGATTCTAAAACCAAGATTATTCCGGCGATCGGCAAAAGCAATACAGCATTAGTCAAAAAGGCCACTACGGTCAGGGTGGTGGTAAGAGCAAGTATGCCGGTTTCGCCCATATAAAAGCGGGCGGGAGGGATGTTGAACCAAAGATAAGCAAAGGTCGCGCCCAAAAGCACTCCGCAGAATGTCGCTAGGTCGTATTGGCCGCGCGAATAGGCGATAACGGCGTAAGTCAGGAATATGGTGGAAAATACTCCGCCGGAAAGCCCGTCTAAACCGTCCACCACGCCGGAAGAAAAGGTCGCAAAAAGAACGAGTATGAAAAGAGGGCCGTAAAACCAACCGATTTCCACATTCCCGACTAGCGGGACAAAAACGGTATTGAAGCCAAGTTTGGAGGTGAACCACCAGGCGCCTATCAAACCGATAGCCAGTACTAAAAGTATTCGCCATTTTATGGCTATGCCGCCGCCGGCATAACCGCCTTTACCCTTAACCACAAAAAAATCATCAAAAAAACCTATGATGCCGGCAGCAACAAGCGTAAACATAGGCAGCCAGGTTTCGCTTCTATTCAGCAAATTCCAGAATGAAAATGAATCATCAAGTTTGGAAATGAAAAACCCGACCGCGGCGACTACCACCACCGTCAGCCATATTAAAAGCCCTCCCATGCGCGGCGTGCCGCTGTCTTGCTGGGATTGAAGGTTGGCGATAATCGGCACGGCATCACCGTCCGGGCCAAATTGCCGTACCTTGGGTTTCCACAATTTGTATTTATACAAAAAATGCGTCAAAACCGGTGTGGCGACAATTGCCAAACCAAAGGCGATAAAAGTGAAAAGCAGTAATCGAATTAAAGGAAATAGCTCCATGGCTGCGCGCTAAAAATCATATTTGTTAAAAGTCAACTCCAATAACCGGCTCATGTCAGCCTCGCGGTCATCGCTTCCCAAAACCACGGCGGCCATTTGGGTGCCTTTCATGTTTTCGGCAAAGACTACAAGATTACCCCGCGCCTCATCAGTATAACCGGTTTTTCCACCTGTCACATACTGGTGGCTATTGCGCAGAAGACTGTTGGTAGTATTAAAACTATGGCTGTACCGTCCGTCAACCGACGTTACTTGGCCGCCTGTTTCGGAAAGCACTGACACGAGCCAGGGATTTCGTCCGATCTCCAGCACCAGCGCTAAGATATCCTTTGCCGTGGAATATGCTTTCGGGTCATCAAAACCGGTGGGATTGGCATAACTTGTATCCCTCAAGCCCAAATTCAAAGCCAGGCTATTCATCATAACAATCGTTTTCTGGCGATCTCCCCCGCCGATGGCCGCCGCTAAAACTTCGGCCGCATCATTGGCCGAAGCGACAAGCATACCTTCCATCAAAGCTGCCACGCTTATTTGTTCCCCTAAAACCAGGCCAAGACGCGGGCTAGCAATATTGGCGATGTTTTGCTCATTAACTGCAATCACCTGATCCGGAGAAAGATGACGGGAGGCCAGCAGAGCGGTAGTCAATTTAGTGAGGCTTGCCACAGGCAAACGCTTCTCCGCATTAACGGCATAAACCAGGCGGTTGTTGTCCAAATCAAAAACCAGGGCCGCCTGGGCAGTAAGCGCTAGGTCGCTGTCCGACAAAATGGGTAAAGAGTTTATTGTCTCTGCTAATGGCGGCGGGGTGCGTTTTTCGATGTCTATTAAGGCGCCCTGAACCATGCCCCTGGCGCCCTGGTTAACCTCAAAAAAATTCAGTAAAGAAACCAAAGCTAATAGGCACATAATTAAAAGGCCCCGATCGCGTAATAAATAAAACAGCCTTTTTAAATGTCGTTGATTTATATCTTTGTTCACAATTTTATTATAATCAAAAAAGCTGAAAAACCCAAAAAACTTGCCGCTTTAAGAGGTCTGTGTTAGTTTACCCTTACCTTAGAAATAAATCGAAATACAAATATGGCCACCGTCCACATTACTGACCAATCATTCGATCAAGAAGTCATCAAAGCCCCCGGTCTTGTATTAGTTGATTTTTGGGCCCCCTGGTGCGGACCCTGCAAAATAATGGGGCCGGTCCTTGAGGAATTATCCGAGCAATATGCAGGCAAAGCCAAAATAACTAAGCTCAATTTAGACGAAAATTCGCTTATTGGCCAACAGTTCAACGTTATGTCAATTCCGACGCTAAAATTTTTCAAAGACGGCAACATGGTGGATGAAGTGATTGGCGCCATGCCAAAAAATATGGTTTCGCAAAAAATAGAGGCCCAGCTTGCGGGATAGGAACCCGTGGCCCCCTTATAAAACCGCGCGAGCGGTTTTTTTAGTTTCCATCCCTATAAGTGAGTGATGACGCTTTCCGAAAAACATCGCGCAGGCGGTCAGGCTCGGTTCTGCTGACCGCCGAGCGAGAGTGGCAGTTTTCCGCTGGAGAAAACTGACCACGTTTTTTCGAAAGCGATTATCGCGAACTTAACCACTTCTCCGCATCCATAGCCGCCTGGCAGCCAAACCCGGCCGCGGTTACGGCCTGACGGTAGTGGTAATCATGGACATCACCGGCAACAAAAACACCTTCTACGCTTGTTTGTGAGTTTTCCCCGGCTGTTACGTAACCCTTTCGATCAAGCTCAAGCTGGCCCTTAAATATGTCAGTGTTCGGCTTGTGGCCAATAGCCACAAACAAACCGTCGGTTTTAAGCTCCGTGGTTTCACCTGTTTCAACGTTTTTAATTTTTAGGCCCTTTAATTTATCTTCTCCTAAAATTTCGGCGACTTCCGAATTCCAGACAAAAGAAATTTTTGGATCATTCATTGCCCGATCCTGCATTATTTTACTGGCTTTTAATTCTTTGCGACGATGAACAACTCTTACGGAATTGACGAATTTTGTAAGATAAGTCGCTTCTTCCATGGCCGAATCGCCGCCGCCGATTACCACAACATCCTTACCCCGAAAGAAAAATCCGTCGCATGTCGCGCAAGACGAAACACCGTGGCCGATTAGCTCTTGCTCATGCGGCAGCCCAAGCCAAACCGAGGAGGCGCCAGTGGCAATAATGACGGCGCGGGCGGTATAATCAGTCGAGGCAACTTTAACCTTAAAAGGTCTTTGCGAAAAATCCACGGCCTCTACGGCCGAATCAACACTTTCCGCGCCGAACCTTATGGCCTGCTTTTTGAAAAGCTCCATTAAATCGGGTCCTAGAATTCCGTCCGGGAAACCCGGATAATTTTCCACTTCAGTGGTTTGGATTAACTGACCACCCGGCTGTAGCCCGGAAATAACCACAGGCCTAAGATTTGCCCGCGCTGCGTAAATCGCGGCCGTCAAACCAGCCGGACCGGAACCAATAATTATGAGGTTTTTTTGGATCATCAAGGCCAAATCTGGTTTAATAGTATTATTAATCACCGGCAACTGCCCGCTTGTAACCAGTCAAGCAATTATATTATAAATGAAAAAGAGGTCTTTTCAAAACCTCTTTTTGGTTAACGGTCTATCTAATGCTTGCCGAAGCTGAACTGACACCTTTGCCGACATTATCAATAAATGACCCGAAAGTCATATCAGCAAATAATGGCGTGAGCAGTCCTGTTACCAAGTACGCAACCGCGAAGATAGCAGTGTAAACCGCGTATTGCTTTAGTATTTTTTTGTCTATAAGCATAATTTTTCAATAAGACAGCCCCCATACCAGGCCTCTATTTTATAAAAGAGTGGTATGGGGGCTTGTCCCTCTCTTGCAAACCCTTGTTTGCAATTTAAAAACTAGCACCTTTCGCAAAGGTTGTCATCCACATCCCGTATATTTACCCCGATAAATCTTAAAGCTTTGTGTAAAGCCTTGAGTTATCGGTTATTAAGTTAATTCTGTTAGTAAGTATAAGTATTATTCTATTCTGCGGTTTAAGATTTAAAAAAGTGTATTTATTACGCCACGCCTGGGTTTCGAAGGTCTTGCCGATGGCAAAAAACTTATCATCGCAAGCTTTGCTTACGTATTTAATTACGTAATTGGGTACGTATATGCTCAAAGCTGCGACACCAGCAGAATATCGGGGAAGTTATACGGGACACATCCCTTTTAGTGCTTTGGTAAAAAGGCGGTCAAACCCAAAATGACAGAACCGAAAATTAAAAATAAATCCGCAAAAGCGGCGCCAATAGCCTCAAAAACTACGAAAAGAATCATAAATATCGCGGATATAATATAACCCATAGTATTTATGCGGCGGCCGCCCCGGAACGGGCCGAAGCGCGGCTCGGCCGTTTAGCCGGCGGAGTCGCAACAAAGGCCAAAGGCAAAACCTCGTCCATATGATTAACAAAGTGAATTTTTATTTTCTTCAGGATATCCAGAGGAACATCTTCCAAATTTTTTTCGTTATCGGCCGGAATGATAACTTCCGAAACGCCGGCCCGAGAAGCGGCGATTATTTTTTCCTTCAACCCCCCTATTTCAAGCGCGCGGCCTCTAATGGTAACCTCACCGGTCAGTCCAACTTCCTTTCTAAGGGGCACCCGCGAAACGGCCGAAGCAATGGCCGCGGCAATGGCGATGCCGGCCGAAGGGCCGTCCTTGGGGATGGCTCCGGCCGGAACATGCACGTGTATATCCCGCTTCTCGAGAAAATGCTCATCCAAATTAAAACTTCTTGCCCGTGAACGCACATAAGACAGGGCCGCTTGGGCCGACTCCTTCATAATCTCGCCCAGTTGTCCGGTTAAAATAAGATTACCTTTGCCCGGCATAAGGTTTGCCTCGATAAACAGAATTTCGCCGCCAACCTGTGTCCAGGCCAAACCGGTGGCTACCCCAACTTCGTCGGTGGCTTGAGAAAGAGTTTCCGGAAATTTTTCGGCGCCAAGACTGGCATGAATGGTTTTTACTTCAATTTCGGCAGGCACCTCTTTTTCCTCAACTTTTTTCTTGGCCAGCTTTCTAGCGACTGTGGCCAGTTGCCTTTCCAAATTGCGCACACCCGCTTCTCTGGTATATTTTGTTACAAGCAAACGCAAAGCCGCCTCGCCCATGGCAATTCCATCCAGGCCGTGATTGACAAGCACCTTGGGCCATAAATATTGGCGGCCAATTCCTTCCTTTTCCTCAATGGTGTAGCCGGTAAATTCGATGACTTCCAGACGATCGCGCAGCGCCGCCGGAATGGTATCCAATGTATTTGCCGTTGTTACGAATAGCACCTGGGAAAGATCAAAAGGTACTTCTAAATAATGGTCGCTAAAAGAATTGTTTTGCTCCGGATCCAATGCTTCCAAAAGAGCTGAAGCCGGATCGCCCCTAAAATCAGTGCCGACTTTGTCAATTTCATCAAGCATGAATACCGGATTTTTTGTACCCGCATTTTTTATGCCCTGAATGATCCGGCCCGGCAGGGCGCCGACGTAAGTTCGGCGATGGCCGCGGATCTCGGCCTCATCGCGTATGCCGCCAAGCGACATCCTGACAAATTTTCGGTTTAAGGCCTTGGCAATAGATTGGCCGATGGACGTTTTACCCACGCCAGGCGGGCCAAAGAAGCAAAGTATGGGCCCTTTAAGCTTGCTGTTGAGCTTTTGCACGGCCAGATATTCCAAAATTCTCTCTTTTACTTTTTCCAGGCCGTAATGGTCTGCTTCAAGTATCTCCCGCGCTTTTTCCAAGTCTATTACAACCTCCGATTTCTTGTTCCAAGGAAGATCCACCAGCCATTCCAAATAAGTGCGAATATAAGAAGCTTCAGGCGAGGCCGAGGTCATCTTGCGCAATCTGTTCAGCTCGTTATTTGCCTTTAGCCCAACTTCTTCCGGCATCTCCGCGGCCGTTATTTTTTTGGCCAGCTCCGCGTAATCCTCTCGTTCATCCTGAATGCCCAGCTCCTTTTCAATGGCCTTGAGCTGCTCCCGTAAAATAATCTCGCGCTGCATCTTGCTCAATTGCTCGCTTGTTTCTTTCTTGACTTTTTCCTGTACATTTATGACCTCAAGCTCTTTGCTTAAAAATTTCATTAACAGCCGCAGCCGCTTGGCCGTATCAAGGGTCTCAAGCACCTCCTGCTTGTCTTCAACGGTCAAATTTAAAACTTGCGGCAAAATATAACTCAAACGCTCGGGCTCAACACCTTCCTTAAGGATGCCAAAAGTAAGTTCCAAGGGCACTGTTTTGCCGATAAATACAACTTCTTGAAAACGTTCTTTCACGCTCCTGGCCAAGGCCTCAATCTCCGAATCGTTGTCTTCCCGCGGGCCGCGCAAAATTTCAAAATCAGCCTCGGCGTAAGGTTCAAAACGGGTAAACCTTAGAATTTTTACTCTCTCGGTAACTTCGACATAGGCCTGAACGGGCTCCTGGTCAACCGGTGAAACGTCTATGACTCTGGCTAAAACGCCGATATCGTAAACGTCGGCGAAATGGGGATCCTCAACGTCCGGCTCTCTTTGACAACTTAAAACAACCTGCTTGCCGGCGTTTAATGACGCCTTTAAAGAAGCCAGCGATTTGTTGCGGCCGACCACTATTGGTATGGCCATTTGCGGAAACAGGACCGTATCGCGCAAAGGAATGAGCGGCAAGTTGTTTAATCTTTTTGACTTTTCCATAGAAAATTTATTTAGTCTTTTGCTGCTCTACAGTGTAGCCAACCGTAAGCACTCTAGTCAATAGACTGCTAATCTTACTCTCCATAAAAATTATAAAGTATGAAAGCCGGTAAGGCATTGTTATTATTCGCTAATATAAGTGCCGAAATCATAAGCCCAGGCTGCCCCCGGCCCACTGCTAAACGATGTATCGGCCAAACCAAAATCGTAAATAAGCACGGCATTGTTGTTCATATGTACCTTGTAAGCCGTTACCCCGCTAAGATGGGCGTTATTAGCAATATAAACCAAGCCGTTGCGAGCGTAAAATAACGCGGTATTGGCATTATTGCTGACCCGCACCGCCGGATCGCCATTGGTGAGCTTGTTTGAGTCAACGATAAGTATAATATAACTTCCCTCGGTGCCGGAGCCATCAATGCGGCTGTTGTTATTTAAGCCGGCTGAACCGTCCACCATCAGCACTTCGGAATTATCTAAATATGACGGGTCAATCTCCAGTACGGAATTGTTATCCATCAGAAAATCTCCGGTAACCCAAACCCGACCGGTCAGGGTCAAGGTTTGTACCGACAATCTTTTGCGGGCCCAGGCTAGTGCCGGTGCTTATGGTAACATTGCCGGTGGTAACACCGCCGGCTTCAGCCTCTGCTTTCCAGTCAATGATTTGCTGGTCTGTAAGCGGGAAAGGAACAACTGGCGGATAGTTGCCGCCCATCACGGTCTCGGTGCCATTAAAGGTACAGCTACTGGTTGTGTTGTATGTTGCGTTGCCGCCGACCGTACAGTTTCTTAGGGTATTTGCGCGCATATCAACCGTGCTCGTTATACTATCAATAAGTCCGTTCTGATCGGCTGAAACGGCCCCTCCGGTAACAATGTTGCCGGATGAACCGACAATAGTGCCGTTGGCATAAATATTTCCCTCAATTATGGCGTTGTTGCTCATAGTCAGGCCTCCTTGGCCAACATGAACGCCGTAATTGAAGGCCACCAAGGTTCGGTCAATCGCGGCCGTTGCCTTTACCTCCCGTACAATGGCCTTTGGGTCATCGAAACTAGGCACGGCCGCCCGGGAGATTATCTGCTTGCTATTGCCGTTTACATCGCTTAGGGTAACGGTCAGCTGGCCCGCGCCAAAATTTGTTTCAGTTTCTCCGGCATAACTTTCATCCTGGTTTAGCTGCCAAATGGTGCGTTCCAGGCCGGCTTCTGCCAAGTACTTGGCAGACAGCGAGTTTTGTATGGCCTGCGCCGCGCGGTGCGATCCGAAAACGAAATTCAAAAACGCGAACGACAAAAAAATCAGGATGAAAAGGAAAAACGTAACGATAAACGTTGCGTAACCCGATTGATTTTTTTTATAAACTTTTGTCATTGTTTGTTTTTTAAATGCACCCTTACCGTTTGGGATATGGTTTTATCGCCGGCCGCTGTGGCGATAATTTGGGCCAGCTCAAGCTCAAACCAATCGCTTGCCTCGGGGTTCAATTCGTCGGAATAGTTAATTTCTGCCGATTCGATATCCTCAAGCAATGCGGTTTGGCCGCTTGCCCGCTTACTGCCGACTGCGGCCGAAACTATCGCGACAAAATCACCATTGGCGTCTTCGCTAAAAATTAGAATATCACTCGAATCGCTAATTACGTTGTCCTCGCTATCAATGGTCGGCAGGCTCAAAACAATGGTGCTGTCCGAACTGGTGTAATTGACCGAGTCGACTGTAGCTTGATCGAGCACTTCGGCCGCTTGATTGGCTAAGGTCAGAACGCGGCCGAGGCTGGCGCCTAAACGGCCTTGGTGCTCGCCCAGTTTCGTTTCCGTGCCGGCAAGCTTGCTATGGCCAAAATAAAGCGAAACAACGGCGATTAGAATAATACCAAAAAGGCTAAGCACCACCAACGTTTCGGCCAAAGTAAAGCCTTCGGCTTTGCTGCGATAGGTTATACCCTTCGGGTATCCATCGGAGCCCCGAGGCACAGTGAACCCTCCCTTGCCGTGCAAGGTCACACCCAACTTTTTTGGTGTGAGGGTGAACCCTCCGTTATTTATCTTTGTCTTGAATAAAATCATCGTGCCAAGCCATATTGATAAGAAAGCGAGGTCAAAAAATAACTGCGCGACTCGCCTCTTATTTCCCAGTTCAGGTTGACCGTAATTTCCTTAATGTCTGTTTCATCAACCTCATCGTTATTGATGTCATAGTAAGTCACGCTATAATCGGCCGAAACATTTTGCAGTTTTGTAAAATCCGGATCGGAAAACGGGGCCTCTTCGGCCAAATCGAGTGAATCAAATTGGATATATTTGAGCTCCTCCATCTTTTTTTCGGCAATAGCCGCGGCAACCATATACGAACGGCTGATTTGCGAAAGCTTGAGCGCAGGATAAATCAAACTAAAGGCCGAAAAGGCCACGCCTATTAAAAAAATTGCGACAATCGTATCAATTAAGGCAAAACCCTGACTTTTTTTTATTGGCATTTTGTTTCTAAAAAGGCTTGTCCTAAAAAATATACCGGCTTATAACCAGTATATCGCTATTTTATAAACTTATAAAGCGCAGGTTTTAAGCTAGATGTTTTTGCACGACATTCAGCACGTCATTGATGTCGCTGTGGCTTTTAATCATAAAGCCGTCGGCACCCATCTCCAGAGCCTGGGTCAGGTTAACCTGCGGGCTGTTCGTTAAAACTATAATCGGCCGCTTAAAACCATGCTCGCGGTAAAAACGCAGGACTTCAAGTCCGTCAATCTCGGGAATGCGTATATCAAGCAAAACAAGATCAATATCGTCTAAGGTGCGCAGCAGAGCCGCGCGGCCGTCTCGAACATGACTTACATTGAAGCCCTCGTCCTGCAAAATCATGGTATACATTTCCGAAAGAAGCGAGTCGTCTTCCACCAGTAAAATATTTTTTGACATATAATTATCGGTTAGCGGAAAAAACTCAAAACCTTTCATGCCGCAGAATTGGCGGCTGGCAGTATCAGGGTAAAAGTGCTTCCTTGGCCCTCTATCGAATTTACGGAAACGCGCCCGCCGTGCATTTCAGCAAACGACTTAACAATAACCAAGCCTAGACCAGAACCTCCCACGCCAACCGAACGATTGTTTCTAATCCTTTGGAATTTATGAAAAAGCTTGCTCAAATCGCTTTCGGCAATACCCACGCCGGTGTCGATGACCTTAAGCTCAATTTCGCCCTGTTTTAGGCGAGTCTCAATGAAGACTTGCCCTCCTTCCGGCGTGTACTTAATGGCATTGCCCACCAAATTGGTAATTATCTGCTCCATTTTCTCGCGGTCGCCCGATATCGGCGGCAACTTTCTGGCCGACGGCAGAGCCATCAATTTAATGCCGCAGCGATCCGCTTCTCCGGCCAGTTCCTGCACCACTTGCTTGATTATCTCGTCAATGTCCAGCAATTGCGGATTGTAGGCTGACTTGCTTTCCTCGATGCGGGCCACCAACAAAAGGTTATCCACGAGCTTTGACAGCCTTACACAGGAAGCCAGGGCCTTACCGACGATCTGTTTCTGTTTTTTGGTCATGTCGCCGTATCGGCTCATGCCGAGAAGTGATATGAAACCCTTAACCGCAGTAAGGGGCGTACGCAGCTCATGGCTGGCGATTTGAATGAACTCTTCCTTGGCCCTGTCTAAGTTATGAATTTGGGTAACATCCCGATAGCTTGCCGCGACGGCAATAACCTTGCGCAACCTGCTGTAAACGGGCGAAAGCCTAACTTCGATAATCTGGCCTTGATTGGGGCCTTCAGCCGCTACCAGCCTAGTGCTCACATCATTCCCTCTCAACACCTGGGCAATTAACGCGTCTGCTTCAATGTCTGTTTTGTAGCCAAGGCCGAACATTATGCGTGCATGATCTCGCATGGCCAGATCCGTGATATTGAGCAATTTTAGAGCGGCCGGATTAATGTATAAAAGGCGGCCGTTGCGACCAAACACGGCCAGTCCATCCGTCATGTTTTCCTGCATTATTTGCATCCAGCGCTCCTGCTGCCGCAACTGTTGCCGGGCGGCCTCAAGCGCGCGGTAGCCGCCGATGATAAACCTGTTTTTAAGGCTAAGGAGAATAAACCCGTATATAGCGACAAAACCTATAATGGCGCTTACCGCCTCAAGCCAATGCCAATTTCCCTTTGATTCCAAAAAAATCTGCGGTAGGTAAGTTAAGGCCGTGGCGGCAAAGACAAGAGCCGCGCCAATTCCCAGCAGATTTCCGCGCAAAAATCCGTTGCGGTATAAATTTGTGAGCAGTACCAACCCGGCCAAAATATAACCGGCCGCCAAAATTGACAAGACAAAATCAAAAGACATTGGTAATAAGTCAGGCACGGATAAAATTAAGGCTGTTAGGTCCGGCAAGTCATTGTTTTATTTTGGTTTATGTTGTCATTTTTGCAATTTTAAGGCTAAAAAAACTTGTATTATCTAAACAAAAAAACAGACACAAACCTTGAAAATTTGTGCTGTGACCTAAATGGGCTCTGCCTAAATTAGCCGATTGCCGCCTTTATAAACTCAATAAATAAGGGGTGCGGGTCAAGCGGCCTTGATTTAAATTCAGGATGAAATTGGGTGCCTAAGTAAAACGGATGCACCTCCTTGGGCAGTTCAGAAATTTCCATGAGATTGCCGCTTTGATATTTACCGGAAAAAACTAAGCCCGCTTTTTCAAGCCTTTCCACGTAATCATTATTAACTTCGTAACGGTGGCGGTGTCGCTCGCTGATTTGTTTTTTGCCGTAAGCCTGCGCGGCGATCGACCGGTTTTTCAATACGCAAGGATATGCGCCCAAGCGCATGGTAGCGCCGTAATCCTTATTTTTTATCTTTTCCACTTGATCTTCCATAGTGGCAATAACCGGGTGGGGCGTATTCGCATCAAACTCGGTTGAATTGGCTCTCTTCAATCCGGCCATATTTCTGGCGTAAGAAATAGTCATAATTTGCATGCCAAGACAAAGGCCGAAATAAGGAATTTTATTTAATCTGGCGTAGTTCGCCGCCAAAATCATACCCTCTGTGCCGCGTGCGCCAAAACCTCCCGGAACAATTATCCCGTCAAAAACATCCAGCTCCTTAATTTTTCTGCGGTCTTTTTCGTACTTTTCCGCCTCAAGCCACACGATATTCGCCCGTCTTCCCTCGGACCAGGCGGCGTGGTTAATTGATTCAATAACCGAAATGTAGGTGTCTTTACACGACTTGAGATTAAAATATTTTCCAACAATACCTATTTTAACTTGTTTCTTTGTCTTTCTGATTTTATCGGCTAAGGCCAGCCAATCTCTCAAATCCCTTTTCTTGGCCTTTAAACCCATGGCCTGGAGCAAAGTTGCGCCGAAATTCTGGTTTTCAAAACTAACCGGGATGTCGTAAATCGAATATACGTCAGGCGCGGAAACAATTCTTTCGACGGGCAAACTGCAAACATTGCTGATGGTGCGCTTTATGTCTGGCGTGGCCGGGAGTTCTGAACGGCATATTACAAAATCGGGATTTATGCCCGCGGAATGAAGGTTGATTATAGCCTGCTGGGTAGGCTTCGATTTCTGTTCGCCAAGCAGGGCCGGCATTGGCAGATAACTTACTAAGACGAAATACACACCCTCGGGGTTTCTGGCTTTCATCATGCGCGCGGCCTCCAGAAACGGCAATAACTGGTACTCGCCCACCGTGCCGCCGTATTCGATTATCGTAATTTCAGATTTGTTCTTTTTCTGACATTGCTCAATACGCCTGATTATTTCTTTAGGAATATCGGGATAAACTTCAACGTCCTCGCCGCCATATTCCAAATTGCGTTCGCGCCTTATGACCTCCGCATAAACCTGGCCGGTGGTGATGTAATCCGCGGCCGTGCTAACCTGATTGGTAAACCGCTCGTAATTGCCCAGGTCCTGGTCAGCCTCAATGCCGTCCTCGCCAACAAAAACCTCGCCGTGTTCGGCGGGGCGGATGGTGCCGGCATCAAGGTTTACGTACATGTCGGCTTTCAAATTTGCCACGCGATAGCCTCGCGATTGCAGAACTTTCCCTATTGAAGCGGCGGCGACTCCTTTACCGACGGATGACATTACTCCGCCTACCACAAATATGTATTTAGGTCTCTGCTTTTTCGCCATATCTAGACATCAGTATACAACAAATCCGGATAGGAGGCGAGCAAGACCTGTTTTACCCGTTTTGCTATTTTTTCATGGCCGGAACCGGCAACATGCAGACCGTCCGGCAGGTCATCGATCTCTAAAAGGTCAGAAACTGGAATATAAACAAGGCCTATTTCCTCGGCAGTGTTTTTCAGGACCTCGTCGTATTTTTCAATCTCTTCGTTTGTGTAATGGGTATTGGTAATTTCATAAATCGGTCGGGTCTTTCGCTCGTCCACACGGCTTAGGCCTATCATTAAAATTTTATCTGTTAAGCCGCGCGCTGCACTAATTAAATCCTTGATGTTACTCCTGTACTCTTCAAGACTGACGGGATGATTATCCGGATCGCGGTAAAATTGGCTGTCGTTTATTCCTATGGCGAAAATAACAATATGGGGCTCGCGCTGGCGCGCCTCAAACTCAAATCGCTCAAGCAAAGTTTTGGTGGTATCGCCGCCGACTGAAACGTTGGTCACCTCAAGGAACCTATTGAGCCGGTACAACTCAATTTTAAGGCGGTTGACCCAACCGCCTCTCACCAAATCGCCTTTGCCCCAGGCTATGCTGTCGCCAAAGACATTTATTCTGACAAAGGGGAGCTTGACCACTGCTTTGATTTTCTTTTAGCCGCTAAATAAGTCGCAAACTCGTAGGCCCCAAATAAAACGCCGACATAGAATAAATCGCCCAGCAAAGTGTTGCGGAAAAACGGCAAAGCGTTGATGTAAGACTGAAAAACGCCCTGCCAATTATGCGGGTACATAATCGGCGCGTAAAAAAAAGCAAAATTTGTAATAAGATAAAAAGCCAAAGAGCCCAAGACCGAGCCGCCAAGCACTGTTGCTAAATTTTTGCGCCGCCTGACCAAAAGGCCTATGAGGCTTATGAGCATAAAGGAGCCGTAAACCGTCAAGCGCGAACTGAATGAATCAAAGCCGATAAAGATATCGGATAAAACCATGGCCAAAAGCGGCAACCAAAGGGCTTCCTTTTTACTCAAGTAAACGCCGCCAAAAAGGGCTATGGCGGCGATGGGCGCAAAATTATCGGGGTGCGGAATAAGCCTGAAGGCCGCTCCGAAAAATATGAACAAATACGGCAACATTTCAAAAATTGTTTCTACCCTTTAAACGGGTAAGTTTAGCTACTTAATTTCTTCCAGCTTCCAAACTACCCGGTCGCCCTCGCGAGTAACATATTGATCCGCTCCAACCTGCGCCATTTGGTCATTTACGTAAAAGGCCCAAAAATGGCTACTGCCCGCTTCGACTCCGTCAATGGCGGTAACAAACTCGCCAAGTCCCGTGAATTCCTTGGTCGTTACTTGATGGCCTTGCCTTAAAAGCGCCAAGGCGGTCTGGCCTTGGGCCCCGCGGTAGCTTATTTCGTTTACAGTTTGGCTTGCGGCCTCTTCGGTTTGGTTTAGGCCACGGTCGGCAACCCGTCCATCCGTAACAAACAGCAAACCCAAAATAACGGCTAAGGCGATAATTCCTGAAAGTACTCTTTTGTCGTTCATCCTGTATAGTTACCTCGATAATCTTGGGGTTTTGTGTTCGACCCGAGGTTAACAAGGTTTTTAATATATTCTTTCTTAATTCCCGTATTGCTCTGCTTAGCCCAAGATTGATCGGGAGAATCCCAGTAGTAGAACCTTCGGTTCACTACGGGACAGGCAATCGAGGAAGTTATACAGGATTCATGGTATTGACCTCTTGTAGCATTACTTGATTACTTGGTTATGCTAATGAAACATTGAACACTTGTCGATAGCGTATATAGCGGCTACCACACTGGGGATAGGGTCTGTGGAAATCCTAATTTCGGTTATCCCCTAACTACAATTAGGACTAGGTAAATAAGGTACAACAAGAGAAACATACCTCCCTCCCAGCGGTAAAGCGTATGTTTGCGTCCGATGAACATAAAGGCAAAAAGCAACATGCTGGCAATAACAGCCACGAACAAGTCAAAATTTAAATTTGGCTGAAAAGGAAGGGGCTTAATAATGGCGCTAAGGCCTAAAATCCAAAAAACATTGAAAATATTCGAGCCCACCACGTTGCCCACGGCTATGTCGGTATTTTTTTTGTAGGCGGCAACGGCCGAAGTGGCAAGCTCGGGCAAAGACGTGCCTATCCAGTTTCCCCCGATTACCAAACCTATAAGGCCGAGCAGTATCAGCGCGGACGAAGACTTAAGCGACCGGGGCTTCGTGTTTTTAACATTAGGCTCTTCGCCCGAGGCTTTGGCAATGCCAAAAGTGTAATAAAGAAAAATAATAAAAAAAGCAAGCAAAGCCAAACCGTCGGTGCGCGTAAGGGCGTTAAAGACCAGGCCGTCAAATAAAACATCATTGGCCATGGCAAAAATCAAAAGCGCCGCCAGGAAACCCAGAGGTATTTCCTTCCAAACCGTTCCCCTGCCCACCTTAAGCGGGTAAATTAGCGCGGCTATTCCTAATATGAGCAAGATATTGGCTATATTACTGCCGACGATATTGCCTATGGCGATATCCGAGGCGCCGCGCATGGAAGCCAAAATATTAACGAACAACTCCGGAGCCGAAGTGCCGAAAGCAACAATGGTCAGGCCGATAACGAGATCCGAAATCTTGAGCCTGCGGGCGATTGAAGAAGCCCCTTCAACCAATAAGTCCGCGCCTTTGATGAGCGCGCCAAAACCAAGAATTAAAAGTATGTAAGTCATGTGTTTTAAATTGCTAATTCAATACGCCGCCCGGGTGGCGTATTCGTCCTATTTTAAACGATAGGTTACAGTGTGGCCCACCTTGCCCACTTGCTCCACCTTGCCCGCTATTTCCAAATCTTCCAAATAACGCACAGCCGTGCGGCTCGATACCCCGAGCGCCTTGCGGACTTCGGCGTTCGACAGCTTTTTATCCGCCTCGGGGCCCTCAAACATAGCCACTATTTTTTGCTTGCGCGCTTCTTTCTGCGAAGCTGTTTGCAGCGCTGTTTTGCAAATCCCCGCAAATTCCTGGCCGGCTCCCGTACCGTGCTTGCCAGCCTCCTGGCGCGCGTAAACCGCCAGCCCCGCGACCGCCATAAGCAGAATAACAATGATGAAAACCAAAATCAGCACCATATTGTTATTTTACAACATTTCGCATAAACTTTCTCGAACCGGTTTGCTTGCAGTCAGCAGGGTGATGTAAAGCCTGCGGCTCGGCTCTGATGGTTATACCCTTCGGGTATCCATCGGAGCCCCAAGGCGCAGTAAACCCCTCCCCGCGGCAAGACCGCGGGGCATCAGGGCGGGTTTGCAACCATTAGTTGCGGCTCCGCCGCTC
>Ga0209542_10001784_pt1 | contig 49923 bp, 36 predicted proteins | sample RifCSPhighO2_01_FD_184028 | JGI IMG/M metagenome (GOLD analysis project Ga0209542, IMG submission 184028) | Soil microbial communities from Rifle, Colorado - Rifle CSP2_plank highO2_0.1 (SPAdes) (version 2) | ecosystem: Environmental > Terrestrial > Deep subsurface > Rock core/Sediment ...
GCGGAGCTCGCCAAGCGCGGGCCGGTGATGCGCGAGGCGATCGCCGCGGAGCAGGACGCGGCCAAGAAGGTCACGCTCCAGATGGAGTTGGACGAGCTCGCCGAGCTTGCCAACACCAAGCTCACCTTATACACCAGGGCCGGTGCCGATCGGAAGATCGGCGCGATTGCCAAGGCCGCGAGCAAGAACTCAGCTCTCGTCGACCAGCTGAAGGCCGCGGGCGGCCGCATCGGCGGGTCGCGTTACTCGGGCCCCCGGCAGTCCAAGATGGACCGGCTCAACGTCCGGTTCGCCAAGCGCGGCAACTAGCCGCAATCCCCGCCCACAAGGCGGTTCCAGGGCGGAAGGGGCGCGCGAATCCCACAAGGGTTTGCGCGCTCCTCCGCCCTTTTTCATTTCTGGTCCAAATCTTTGATTTGGCGACCAGAAATAGAACCCCGTTCTAATTTTGCCAATATTTTACTAACTACGTCCGGCAGATTGATTTGATGAATTGCATCTGCAAACCGCGCGCCGCGAATAGCGGCATCCTAATTAGGGCGAAGCGGTTTGCCGCAATAAATGTTACAAAATTAGAGCGTGGGCTTTTTACATTAAAAATTTGACATAATACAAAATTCAAGGTATAGTATCATTATAAAGGTTTGATAAATGGTAAGCAGAACGACATATCGAAGTTTCGATATATAGCATTGAACTGATTATCATTTATTAGGTCTTTGTGAACTGAACAGAAAACCGAAAACCCCGCCTGCCGGCAGGCAGGCACAACCCTTTAAAACAGGAGGGCAAGTCGTGAAATTCACAGCGCTTGGAGGAGGGATTCCGCTCGGCGGATCCCACCATATTCTGAATTTAGAAGAAGGTAGGCGCGTCGCTTTTGACTGCGGCGCCATTCAGAGCCAAGGCGGCAAGATTTCCGCCCCGCCGATTGCAGAAGGCAACATTGACGCCCTTTTCGCTACCCACGGTCATTTTGACCACGTAGGGATGCTTCCGCTCTTTGGGAAGATGCATCCCGAAACCCCGATTTACGGGACAGAGGTAACGAGGCGTTTCGCTTCGATGCTTCTCGGGGACTCGCTTAAGATCACCCGCAAGAAGATTGAAGCGGGTGAGAAGAACGCCCAGGCGTATTTCAACATCGCGGACGCTATCCGGGTGTTGACACGCCACGAACGGTACAAGCAGGTTCTCCGGCCAGAGTGGTTCGAACTGAAACCCGGCTGGAAGATTCGCTTCTGGCCCGCCGGCCACATCAACGGCGCAGTCAGCTCCCAGATCATAACACCCAAGGGACTTAAGATAATGCACTCGGGTGACATCAGCTTTACCAACATGCCCACTATCAAAGGGGCGGATATTGCCCCGGATTTTCGGCCCGACGTGCTCATTACGGAAGCCACTTACGGCGACCGCGACCTGCCGAACCGCACCGCCGAAGAGCAGCGGTTTGTCAATCGCGTGATCGAAGTGCTGCGGCGCGGAGGTCAGGTATTGATTCCGGCTTTCGGTATCACTGGCCCGAACATCGCCATCACTTTGGCGCGGGGCCTGACTGCAGCTGGCATCGATACCCCGATCCACATTGATGGGATGATCCGCAAAGCGGCCCGAATTATTTACGGGTCGAGCGAGTGGAATGCGGAAAATAAGTCGGTACCATTCCCCGATAATATCATCTGTATGCCCGATGGTCGCGAGGGCTATATCCATCGCCAGCGCCTTTTGAGCGGTCCGGCCGTTATTCTGGCATCCCACGGGATGCTTGAGGGCGGGAAGATCATGGAGTACCTGCCTACGGTTCTCTCCAATCCGCTCGGCGCGATCCTCATTCCCGGCTATCAGGCCGAGGGGACCGGCGGCCGCAAGCTCTTGGAGCTGGAGCGGGGCGCGAACTTCCTCATCCCCGGCTTCGAACGAAGGAAGGGAGAAGTCGTTTCGATCTACTGCGATGTGGAGCGGTTCTATCTCAGCTCTCACGCCTCCGGCCCGGAACTCGCGAATTGGATCGAGGAGCTTGATCCGAAAGTCCTAATCGTGGTTCACGCCACGGCCGAGGGCTTCGCGGGCCTGAAGCGGCGGTTCCAAGAAAGAGCCAAGCGTCCGTTGATGATCATCCCCGCTTTCAACGGCGAGGAAATCAGTATTGACGAGTGCCTCGCGCGCCGACGAGTTTAGCCACCACCCCCGCCCGGGGACCATAATGTCCGGCCGGGGGATTTTAATTTCACGCATCGCAATATTATGCTATAGCATAGTAATGCGATAGACATTGACAGATTCAAAATAAATCACTAAAATATTACAATTGCTATAATTATTAAATTTTGATAAAATGAAATCACAAAAAAAGTCTCCCTACGGGGGATCTCCCGAAGGGAGAAAGAACAAGCCCATGAAAAAACTCCTGAATCAATTCCTAATAGCGCTTATGGCCCTTTTTCTGCTGGCCGCGGTTTTTGCATATGTGAATTCAACAATTCAGGCGCCAAAGATTATTACCCTTTCTGAACTCGTCGGCAATATAAACCAGGAAAAAGTGGAAAAAATCGTAGTCAAAAACGATAATCTGGAAATAACTCTAAAGGATAAATCCGAACTTCTAGCGAAAAAAGAGTCCGAAGCATCGCTTACGGAAACTCTTAAAAATTATAGCGTTGACCCGGCAAAATTAGGCGCCATCAACATTGAAGTTAAAGAAGATCTTGGGTTGGCTTTTTGGCTCGGAAACATTTTGCCGATTGTTTTGCCTTTTGCGTTAGTCGGCTTTTTAATCTGGTTTATGTTGAGACAGGCTCAGCATTCCGGCATGCAGGCTTTTATGTTCGGCAAATCAGGGGCGCGCCTTACCGGTCCTTTTGATGGCAAAAATAAAATAATGTTTTCCGACGTCGCCGGAGCCAACGAAGCTAAAGAAGAGTTGTGGGAAGTGGTGGATTTCCTGAAAAATCCCAAAAAATTTCTTGAAATCGGCGCGCGTATTCCCCGAGGCGTACTTCTTATAGGCGCTCCGGGAACCGGTAAAACACTTTTAGCCCGCGCCGTGGCCGGCGAGGCCAATGTTCCCTTTTTCTATATTTCCGGCTCTGAATTCGTTGAAATGTTCGTAGGCGTAGGCGCTTCCCGTGTTCGCGATTTATTTAATAATGCCAAAAAATTCGCGCCTTCCATTATTTTCATTGACGAGATTGACGCGGTCGGCCGCCAGCGTGGCGCGGGCTTAGGCGGAGGGCACGACGAGCGCGAACAAACCCTTAATCAGATTCTGGTTGAAATGGACGGCTTTGACCGCGATACCAATGTCATCGTCGTCGCCGCCACCAATCGCCCCGATATTCTTGACCCGGCCCTTTTGCGTCCGGGCCGTTTTGATCGGAGAATTATCATAGATGTTCCCGACATTAACGACCGCGAAGCAATTTTGAAAATCCACGCCATCGGCAAGCCATTGGATAAAAACACCAATCTCCGCCGCGTCGCGGAGCGCACGCCCGGATTTTCCGGTGCGGATCTGGCCAATGTCATCAATGAGGCGGCGATTTTAACCGCTCGCCAAAACAAAAAAATCGTTGAGCAGGAAACGATGTACCATGCTATTGAAAAAGTAATGCTGGGTCCGGAACGCCGAAGCCACATCCTTTCTAAAAAAGAAAAAGAAATCGCGGCTTACCACGAAGCCGGACACGCGTTGGTTGCCGGAGTACTCCCCAAGGCCGATCCGGTCCATAAAATTTCCGTAGTATCGCGCGGCCGAGCCGCCGGTTATACAATGAAACTTCCCGTTGAGGACCGTCATCTTCACGCCAAGGGAGAATTTTTGGCGGACCTCGCGACTTTGATGGGCGGCTATGCGGCTGAAAAAATTGTATTTAAAGAGATTACCACCGGCGCCTCCGACGATCTTAAAAAAGCCACAGACCTCGCGCGGCGCCTCGTTACCGAATTTGGCATGTCCGATAAATTCGGGCCGATCGCTTTGGGCGAAAAAGAGGAAATGGTGTTTTTGGGCCGGGAACTGGGAGTTGAGAAAAACTACTCCGAATCCGTAGCGCAGATGATTGACAGCGAAATTAAGAACTTTCTTACCTCGGCCTATGACACGGCTAAAAAGATCATCACTATCCGACGAAAGAAACTTAACGAAATCGCCACGCGGTTGATAGAAAAAGAAACGATAGAGCGGGATGAATTTGAAATAATAATGGCGGCCGCCTAGAGACACAAAACTTGAATCGTGAAGCGTGGAACGTAAAAAAATAGAAACAAAAATCCTCTCCCCCACCCTTGCCTTCGGAGGCAAGGGTGGGGGACCAAAACAGAATCCTCCGGTAGACATCGGAGGATTTTTGTTGTAAATTAGTACCATTAAAATGCGCCCGTAGCTTAGCGGTTAGAGCACGCGACTTATAATCGCGGGGTCCTTGGTTCGAATCCAAGCGGGCGCACAGACGATCTTTTATATGTTAATAACTCGTTAGTGCACGTTAGTACATTTGAGAGTATCATTTATACATGAAGTCGAAGTGGTACGGTCTAAAAGAAAAAGCGATAAAATTGCGTAAAAGCGGTTTATCTCTCGGCAAAGTTGAGAGAAGGTTGGGTGTGCCAAAATCAACTCTTAGCAGTTGGTTCAAAAATGTCGAACTATCGACAAAGCAAAAAGAGAAATTAAATAACGATTGGAAAAATGCCCTTGTTAAAGCCCGTGTGAAGGCGGTTCTTTGGCATAATGCACAAAAAGAGAAAAGATTGCTGGAAGCCAAAAATTCTGCGTTGAAGACTTTAGAGAAAATAAATATTAAAAATCAATCCATTCTTGAGTTAGCATTAGCCATGCTTTATCTGGGAGAAGGTTCAAAAATTAATACGGAAACCGCTCTTGGTAGTTCTAATCCCTTAATTTTGAAATTCTTTTTAAAGATTATTAAAGACATATATAAAATAGGAAACAACAAAATAAAATGTGAATTAGGGCTAAGAGCCGATCAAAATCCTCAGAAAATGAAGATATTCTGGGCCAAATCGCTTAAACTGCCTATCAAAAATTTTTATCGTATTAACGTGGACAAAAGAACAATAGGATTCAAAACTTATCCATATTACAAAGGAGTGTGTCATGTAAGGTGTGGCAATTCGGCAGTCCAGCGGAAATTAATATATTTGGCGAATCTGTTCTGCAACAAATCAATAGAAAATATTCAGGGCAATTAGCTCAATGGTAGAGCGCGTCGTTGACATCGACGAGGCTGCTGGTCCGATTCCAGCATTGCCCACCAAGTAACATTACTTGACTGTTTAAAACCAAAGTGAGCCAAAATTATTAATGTGATTTACAGAAAAAATATCTTCGATTAAATATAAAGAACCTCGCAGTTTTAAGCTGGACGAGCTTCTGTCAAGCAATGTTACTGGGCACACATGTTTAAGATCGAACCGGATTTTTCCATCCCTCTTGAAATTGTCTATGAAGACGATGATGTTATTGTGATAAACAAACAACCGGGTATCAGCGTTCACCCTTCTATTAACGAAAAGAGTGGGACGTTGGCCAACGCTCTTGTAGCGCATTACCCGCCGATGGCCGAGATCGGAGAGGACCCTGCCCGTCCGGGCATTGTCCATCGTCTGGACAAAGACACTTCCGGACTTTTAGTCGCCGCTAAAAATCAAGAAGCTTTTGAATTTCTTAAAAACCAATGGCAGAAAGGCATGGTTACGAAAAAATATCTAGCGCTCGTTGTCGGACGAATCAACAAAGAAAGAGGCGAAATAAAATCCGAACTCGCCCGGTCAAAAAAAGATTTCAGAAAGAGAATGGTTGTTATGCCGAAATTTGAGAGTAAGGTAGAGGGGAAGATGGCAATTACCGAATACAAAGTTCTTCAGAGATTCAAAGATTACACTTATCTTGAGGTCTATCCCAAAACGGGGCGCATGCACCAGATAAGAGTCCACTTTGCTTCAATGGGAAATCCTGTAGCCGGCGATAAAATTTACGGGAAACAAAAGAAAGTCCCTGTGGGGCTTGCCCGTCAATTTCTTCACGCTTATTATCTGAGCTTCAGCCTACCTGCGCAGGCAGGTTTGCCCGGCGGAAAAAAACTGGCGCTTGAAGCCGACATTTCCGGCGACTTAGCCGAGATACTTGCCAAATTGGAAAAATAATGATACAAAACATAAGTAAAAATATGGACAAATTTGCTTTACTAAATAAAATCGGTCTGCGCACCGACTTGCCTATTTTGAAAGCAGGCATGAAAGTGCGCGTTTGGCAGAAGATCAAAGAAGCCGACAACAAAGAGCGTCTTCAAGCATTTGAAGGTATTGTTATCGCCATGAAACACGGCTTGGGCAAAACCGCCACTTTTACCGTAAGGAAGGTTTCATCGGGCATTGGCATTGAAAGAGTTTTTCCGATGCACTCGCCGATGGTCGCGAAAATTGACGTTTTAAGCCAAGCGAAAGTCAGACGAGCCAAACTTTATTACTTGCGTGGCCGGATCGGCAAGAAGGCCAGAATTAAGCAGAAAGAATTGGCGGAGGTGATAGCTGTGCCGGCAACGGAAGAACAAAAAGAAACCGAAGAAATAAAAGAAAAGAAATAAGATACAAAATCCCGCCATGGCGGGATTTTGTAAAAAGATATTTGGTATACACTAGTAACTCGAGGTTAAATCCTTGAAATTATTGCCAAAAATGTATTATAATGGCGACGTTGTTTGTCTATCTAAAAAGTGTTTTAAAATAGAAAAAGCTTTAAATACGGTGGATAAAAAACCATAGAATATGCGCGGGTGGTGAAATCTGGTAGACACGCAAGGTTGAGGGCCTTGTGGGAGCAATCCCGTGGAGGTTCAAATCCTCTCCCGCGCACCAAGGCAGTAGGGCCGACGCTACGGTCGGCTTACCGACTTCCGACAAGGTCGGAGCGCTGGGACTCGGTAGTCAGCGATCGTCGACGGCGACAGGTCGTAGGTTCAATTTCTATATCGCCCACGCACAAATTGCGGGAAATAATTTGCTGATATAAAATCTAATAATGCCGCGGTAGCTCAGTGGCAGAGCGCATCCCTGAAGAGGATGGCGTCGGGTGTTCGATTCACCCCCGCGGCACTTTGTAGATAATCTTTCAAAAATTGCGAGAGTGATTTTATTCCTTAAAAAAAATTCTACTTCTCAAATCCTATTCTTTATCTTCGTGGATTACGCTGATTTTCTTTGTTTTGAGTTTCGCGGCCTTAGGAAGTTTGATGGTCAGGACGCCATTTTTTAAACTGGCCATGGCCTTATCGGCTTCAACATCCACGGGTAGGATTACCGATCTTGAAAACGGCCCCCAGTAACACTCCTGGTAAAAATAGTCGTCGTGAGAAATATTCTCGTCTTTATCGCGCCGTCCGCGAACCGTAACCATGTCATTGGTAATGGCAATATCCAGTTCGTCGGGTTTTACGCCCGCGATCGTAGATTTGATTACAATGTCGGAGGGTGTCTGGAAAACATCAATTGTAAGCTGGCCTTCCGCATCAGCGCCTTTCCAGCCCCTTTGAGAGTCCTTTGTTTCCGGTTCCGCCGATACCCTTGGCTCTTCTTTGTCTTGGCCCAATACTCCGCCGGTCAATTTTTCTAAAAATGATTTCTTCATACGCTTATGCTATACGATACTAATATACTAATTTTACTAATCTATACGAATATTAGTATTTATTTGTATCATTAGTACTCATTTGTATATTGGTATCATATCACGGGTTATTTTCAACATCAACTGCCGAGTACTCTGTGTGATATTTCAGGCGATTGAAAAGATAAAGCACCAAAACTCCTACTCCTCCCAAAATCACGCCCACTGCGGCCAATAATCGCGGCTCGTCTAAACGTATTATAAGCGAGTTATAAACGCCATGCAAGGTGATTGCGAAAATCAATCCTAAAAAAATAAGCCATACATTTTTTCTTTTGAAGTAATACAGAGCGAAGAAGTAACCGACAATAGCCGAGGCAAAACCATGCAGCGCCACGGCGCTGACGAAACGAAGCGACATAAAATTGATTGTTTCTCCGAAGACATTCGGAATAGTTGGCGGCAAGTTCCCGAAAATCGCGATTACGTTTTCAATAGCCGCGAATCCCAGAGCTGAGACGATCATATAGATCATGCCATCGGCCGGCTCGTCCAGAACCGGGTTTTTATTCAAGGTCAAATGGACTATCCCGTATTTTGTAACCTCCTCCACAAGAGGCGCTACCAGAAAAAGAAGCAGGCCCCCGCTCCCAAGCAGTAAACTTATCGAGTCGTTATCGGTAAATTTAATTAGTAGTGTTTCCAGGAAAATTACCAAAGGCGCTGAAGTGACCCCCATCAGGAAGATTATAATAAGCCAATATTTCGGTTCGGGGTGGAGGTCTTCTTTGAGGTAGAAAAAAATCCAGACAAGGCTCGGCGCCAAAGCTAATGCAATAGCCGTAACTAAATAAGAAAGGTCATATTCCATGGTCATGGTTTAACCAGCTTTCAATGATAAGCAGGTCGGTTTTAAAGCCGTAATGACTTTTCAGCGTTTGCCAGATTTCTTCAGTGACGAACGGTATAAATGGATGGAGAAGTTTCAAGATATTCGTGAAGACGTAAAACAGGGTCTCTTCGGTTTCGAGGCCCGCCTGTTTTTTTGAAGTTTCTATATATTTATCAGCCCACTCATGCCAGAAAAAATCATAAAGTTTGTGAAGCGCTCTGCCGAACTCGAGGACTTCGATATCGTCGGTAATTTCTTCGGAAACTTTTTCAAATGACGCGTGTATTTGCTTATCGGCTTCCGAAAGATTTTTCTTGGTTGTTTCCGGGAAGTCAGCTGATTTTACTCTTGTCATAACGAATCTGGCTGCGTTCCAGATTTTGTTGCAGAATTTTTTTCCGGCGACCACGTGTTCCTCGCTGAAACGTATGTCTTGGGTGCCGAGGTTCTGGTAAATCAACCCGAAACGCGTGGCGTCGGCGCCGTATTTCTCAATCAAAAACAGTGGATCAATGCCGGTGCCCAAAGATTTGGACATTCTTTTCCCTTCGCGGGTTAGGATGGTGGCGTGAATGTAAACCGTTTTGAAAGGAACGGCCTCCATGAACTCTTTTCCGGAAAAAATCATTCGGGCGATCCAAAGATTAAGAATTTCCCGCGCCGAGGTGATGAAGTCTGTCGGATAGTAAGTCGCAAGATCCTCGGTTTTTCCCGGCCAGCCAAGAGTCGCAAACGGCCAAAGAGCGGATGAGAACCAAGTATCCAGCACGTCTTCTGACTGGACGAATTTAGCGTCGCAAAACTCGCATTTCGGTTCTGTTATCGAGACCGCATATTCTTTGCATTTTACAATATCGCCTTCATGTCCTTTTCTCGGTATGCATTTTGGTTCATGGAACCAAACGGGTAATTGGTGGCCCCACCAGAGCTGGCGAGAAATATTCCAGTCTTTGATATTTTGCAGCCATTCGGTTAAAATGCCGGCCCACTTTTCCGGATAAAAAACCGTTTCTTTTTTTTCTATAGCCTCTTGCGCCAACTTTGCCAGTTCGGACATTTTTAAAAACCATTGCTTTGAAAGTCGCGGCTCGACAATCGTGCCGGATCGCTCGCAATAGGCGACGTTGTGAGTATAATCCCCAACTTTTTCAAGCAATCCGAGTTCCGAAAGCTTATCAACAATCTTTTGCCGGCACTCATCCGTTTTGAGGCCTTCGCAAAACGCGCCTGCCTCTGAAGTCATGACGCCCTTCCCGTCTATTATCCGGAATTTAGGCAGGTCGTGGCGCAGTGAGATCTCAAAGTCTGTTACGTCGTGGGCTGGCGTGATTTTTACCGCCCCGGTTCCAAAAGTCGGATCAATGCTGTGATCAGCGATAATCGGAATTTCGCGTTCTTGGATCGGCAGGATTAACTTTTTACCTATAAGTTTCTTATAGCGTTCGTCCGAGGGGTGCACTGCGACAGCCGCGTCGCCAAGCATTGTTTCCGGTCTTGTTGTAGCGACCGTGATAAAGCCGGATTTATCGGTCAGAGGATATTTTATATGATAGATCTTGCCATTTTCTTCACGATACTCAATCTCAAGATCAGAGATGCCCGTTTCACATTTTGGGCACCAATTAATTACGCGCTCGCCTCGGTAAATCCAGCCCTTTTCATAGTAGTTAATAAATGCCGCTTGGACCGCTTTAACGTAACCGGGATCAAGCGTGAACCTGGTTCGCGACCAATCGGGCGAGACACCAAGTTTTTTGAACTGGTCAAAAATCAGGCCGCCGTATTTTTCTTTCCACTCCCAAATTTTTTCAACAAATTTTTCCCGTCCTAAATCTTGCCGCCTGATATTTTGTTTGCGAAGTTCTTTTTCAACGACATTTTGGGCGGCAATACCGGCGTGATCAATCCCCGGCAGCCAAAGAGTTTTAAAGCCCTGCATGCGTTTGGCGCGAACCAAAATATCAACGGAAACGTTTTCCAACGCGTGCCCCATATGAAGCGAGCCGGTAATGTTCGGTGGCGCCATCATGACCGAAAATTTTTTCCGGTGTTTTCCGGGCAATTTATCGGGATCGAAGTAACCGCTTTCTTCCCAAAGCCGGTAGATTTTTTCTTCAACATCTTTTGGGTTGTAAGCGGGGTTCAACTCTTTTGTCATAGCTTAAGATTAGCAGACATTTTTATTTTTTTCCATGAGTCTCTGCTGGTTTTTTTGGCCAGATGCCTGAAGTAGCCGCAGGCGGCGATCATTGCCGCGTTATCGGTCGTATAGGGCATTTCCGGAACTAAAAACGGTATTTTTAGAAATCCAAAAGTCTCTGTCATTTTTTCTCTCAGATTTTTGTTTGCCGCCACTCCTCCGGCAATCATTACTGTTTTGGGTCTGTATTTTTTGGCGGCTTTTAAAGTTTTAGCGACGAGCACTTCCGTTATCGCTTGCTGGACTTCAAAGCTCATTGCCGGCCTGATAACTTTGGGCGCGTATTTTTTTATCAAATCTTGATAAGCATAAAGAACCGCGGTTTTTAATCCGGAAAAAGAAAAATCAAAATCATTAGAATTAATCATCGGCCGAGGTAAAGTAATTTTAAATTTTAAATTTAAAATTTTAAATTTATCGGCTTCAGCCGCGATAGCAGGGCCTCCGGGGTATCTTAGCCCTAATAGCCGCGCGGTTTTATCAAAGGCCTCGCCGGCCGCGTCATCTCGCGTCCAGCCGATGATTTTGTATTTGCCGTAATTTTGCATCAGGACCAATTCCGTGTGCCCGCCCGAAACAATAAGTATTAAAGCGGGGAATTTAATTTGTTTCGGATTTCGTGCTTCGGATTTCGGATTTACTCCAATTGGCTCAAGCCAATTGGAGTAAATGTGTCCTTCAATGTGGTTCACGCCGATAACCGGTTTCTTCCACGCGTAAGCAAGGGCGCGGGCGGTATTTATGCCTACCAAAAGCGATGGCGCCAAACCCGGTCCGCGGGTCACGGCAATCAAATCAATTTGTTTTTCTTTTAGGCGCGCCCGTTCAAGGGCCGTTTTTATAGTTGGAATTATTTTTTTGAGATGGTCGCGCGAGGCGAGATTGGGTACTACGCCTCCGAATTTTCTGTGGGTGGCAACTTGTGAATAGGAGAGGTTCGATAAAACAGAAAAAGACGGCTTTTTTAGTCCGCCTTCCGCCTTGATTACTGCCGCCGCAGTGTCGTCGCATGATGTCTCAATGCCAAGGATATACATGTAGCGCCAACGGGATTCGAACCCGTGTAACAAGCTTGAAAAGCTTGTGTCCTAGGCCTCTAGACGATGGCGCCAAGATATTTTGAGCTCAAAATATCTTGATATATTATATTATTTTTTTGTTTTTGACAAATCGGGGGTTTTGAAGTTTGATAATAATCAATTGTTCTCTAAAAACACAACTGTCGCGGGCGGGGACAAAGATGCCGCCATGGGTCGCATATCTTTTTTTAGTTATTACCGGTCTCACTGTTTTTATAGTTTTGCGGCTTAAAAGAAAATTTATCGCCGCTTCAAACCTTCATCAAGCGGTGAGAGCCGCCGAAAGGCTTTCTCAAGAAGGATTTACGCCTATCATAAATTTGCTCGGTGAGCACTATCATTCCCGTGAGAAAATAGAGCGGACCGTCGATCAATACCGTTATTTGATTGATCTTTTGGCGCAATCCGGCATCCAAGGAAAGATATCCATAAAGCCGACCCAGATAGGTCTCGCTTTTTCCAAAGACCTCTATCATCAAAATCTTATTGCGATCCTACGGAGGGCCAATACTCACAATCCGAGAATTCAGGTTGAAATTGATATTGAAAACGCGCGGTACAAACATGACACACTCGGCGTTTTCCTGGAAATCCCCGGCGAATACGACGCGCGTCAGGCCGTCCAGGTTTATTTTTACGGTTCCAGCGAAAAAGACATCGAGAAGCTTTTGAGGCAGAACAGGAAAATTCGTTTGGTCAAAGGCGCTTACGCTGAAGGCGATCTGACGCCCGCACAGGTTGAAGATCAGATGCGTAACTGTTCCCAGCACCTTGTGCTTTGCGCCAGAGATCCGGCAATTGCCACGGTGCGTGACGAACATTTGTTAAGGACCATTATTGAGTTTGTAACTGACATAAAAACCATCCAAAGGGACAGTTTTGAAATCCAAATGCTTTACGGCCGTCGGGACGATCTTAAGCGGTTTTACAAAGCCCACGGTTATCGGGTGGCGGTTTACATGCCGGTCGGCCCCGCCTACAAGGCTATTCCTTATATCTGGCGTCGGGTTAAAGAATTAATTAAGTCTCGTTTTAGATAAACCCCAAATCGGGGGTTTAATTTTTTATAAGACCTGAGGCGAAAACCATGGCCGTAAGGCCATGGATGAAGCCAAGCCCCGGAGCGAAAGGCGGAGGGGTCTTAAGCAACTCCCCGTCGCTATAAAGCGGCTGAATAGCCGCGCGACGGAAGGTATCTCTTGCGGCGCCCGAAGGGCGTATCAAGAGATATCACGGGCGTAAGCCCGTGGAGTTTCATAATGATATTTAACGATGCCTATTTGTGTGCCATTACTGTGATATATCACAGTAATGGCACAAAGGAGATAGGAGATTTGTTATTTTTTCGGCTTTGACAAAAACCGAAATCTTTTTTATATTATGGAAATTATCCCGCACTTTAAAAATATGATTTCTGCTGTAAAGAACGGAGGCCGGTCATGCCTGAACGGAAAACCCGTAATGAGCTCGAGTCACAAATCAAAGAGCTTGAGGCCAGGGTAAAGGAATTATTGGATTTACGTCTTGCCGAAAGCGAAGATGCCACCCCGGTTGAAATCAAGAAGCTCAAAGATCTTCTGCACGCCGCCAAGGACCAAATTGCCGCTTTGCGCGAGGAAGTGGACAAATTGTTGGCTCCCCCGCAAAGTTACGGCCGCGTCAGGCGCGTTAATAATGATGGGACAGTTGTCGTTTTTATCGGGGGACGCGAACTTAAGGTCAATTTGTATCCGGCTATTAGTGCCGGCAGTCTCAAGGTGGGCGATAAGGTAGCGCTCAATGACTCGCTCAACATTGTTGAAGTTGATGCCGAGTCGCCAACCGAGGGCGAAGAAGGCAAAGTTGTGTCACTTCGCGGTGACCTTCATGTCGCGCGCGTTTCAACGCATGCTGATGAAATGCGCGATGTGATTCTGGCCCAATGGCTTTGGGACAAAAAGATCCGCGAAGGCGACCCTCTGCTGATTTCCGGCCAGATCGCCATTGACATTCTGCCTAAGTCAAAAGAAGTCGAGCATCTGTTCTTGGCCGAGTCTCCGACCGCTACCTACGAACAGGTTGGCGGCCTTGACCGTGAAATTAAGCTTATCCGTGAACTCATTGAATGGCCTTATTTGTATTCTAAAGAGTTCATAGAGCACGGACTTAAAGCGCCGAAGGGCATTTTGTTTTTCGGCCCTCCGGGCTGCGGCAAGACTTTAATTGCCAAAGCCGTGGCTAACGCTCTCGGCCAAAAGGCCGGTGGGCGAAGCCATTTCATGAACATTAAGGGCCCGGAACTGTTGAACAAGTTTGTCGGCGAGACCGAACGGTTCATTCGCGAGGTTTTTGCCCGCGCCAAAGAATTAGCCACCGAGGATGTGCCGGTTATCGTGTTTTTTGACGAGATGGACGCCCTGTTTCCGGTCCGTGGCAGCCAGATTTCATGCGATACCGCCGGCACCATTGTACCGCAGTTCACGACCGAAATGGACGGCGTTGAGGGTTTCAAGAATATTATCGTCATCGGCGCTACCAACCGTCATGACAGAATAGATCCGGCCGTAATCCGTCCGGGACGTTTCGACCACAAAATTGAAATCGGTCGTCCGAATAAAGTTGAAGCGCGCCAAATTTTCAGGATTTATCTGACAGGGAAGACCATCTTTCATCCGCAGTATTTCGATCCCGCCAATTATGAAGGCGATAATTATATTCCGAGGAGCAAGGACGGAAAGCCCCGCCGCAATGACGACGGCAGTATTAAGAAGTACAAATTGGCGCGCGATCCCGAAAAGATTCTGGATTATTTGGCGGATACAGCCCTTGACCGGCTCTTTGATCCGGGCAAGGAGCTCAACCAGCTTCTTGAACTGACGTTCAGGAACGGTCACAAGCAAGTTCTTTACGCGACCGATTTTATTTCCGGTGCCATCATTGAAACCATCATTAACAAAGCTAAGATGCTGGGTTTCGGGCGCTACATCGAAAGCGGCCTAAAAAAGGAAGAAAAGGGTTTGAAACTTGGCCATTTGATGGAAGCCCTGGAAGAGGAATTCGCCTCTCAAGAGAAATTGCCCAGCGTTTCCAATCCTGAAGAGTGGGCCAGTATCGTCGGTATTCGCGAGCAGATTGTTCACGTTAAACCCTTGGCCGAAGAGCGCAAGCGAAGAGTCGAAGAAAAATCTAAGGAGCGAAAGGTTGAGACTCAGACTCCCGGACACTATCTGTAAAATTTTACAGTCCCCGCATTCGTAAACGAATGCGGGTTTTTATTTTGGTTTTGACAAATGCCGGTAAAAATCGCTAAGCTAAATCCAATACAGTTCTTTAAAATAAACTCGGACGAGCGATGAACGAAAAGCCCAAGATCAGTGACGATTGGGAAAATGACATTTTTACCGAAGACCGCGAGGAAGAATTGATTTATCCCTATATTTTAAGGGACGCGCGGGAAGAAGATGACGATGACAGCGGTATTATCAAAACTGTACTCTTTAAGAAAAAGATGGGTCGTTATTACGACTGGGATGGGAATCTGCCGATGCTTTTTGGCAGTGAAACCGAATTGGGTTTTCATATCGTCAAAGAGTTTGACTTGCAAAAATCGCGCCGCATTTATTATTGTCCGGAAGCAATGTATCCGTTTTTCTTGAGAAGGGTTGCCGAAGCGGCAAACGCCTTCAGCCGCGATCCGGAAACGCCGTGGTTGCGCTCGGCTCTCAACCATTTCGACATTGCGCGCGCTAAGCTTATGGCCAAGGCGGCCGTCGAAGAAAGTGTAAGCGGACTGCCCGACGCAATTAAAGAAAAAATTTCTGAAAAAGGGCTTTCGGCGAAAGATTTCTTTTTTGGCGAGGTCGGCGTTTTTCTGCCGAACTCATCGCGCTTGTATATTGACTGCGGTCACCTTGAGTATTCAATAGCCGAATGCCGCGAACCAAGGGACGTAATTTCACTTGAAAAAGCGATGGAATCCTGGATTATGCAGGTTAAGCCGGAGATTGAAGAGTTCAGCGGCAGGCGAGTCCGTTTGCTTAAGGATAACACCGACCGGAAAGGCAACAGCTACGCCTGCCATACCAATTTTCTGCTGGGCCGAAGATTTTTCGAGGAAATCTACAAAGGTAATGTCTGGAGCAAGTCATGGGCTAGTTTTCTCGTGACAAGCATCATTTATACCGGTGCCGGCAAAGTCGGCTCGGAGCGCGGTCAGGAACCCTGCGAATTCCAGATTTCCCAGCGCGCCGATCACTTTTTCCAGATGTTCGGAATGGATACGATGGCGGATAGGCCGATCATTAATTTCCGCGGCGAAGCTCTGGCGGATGACGAAAAATGGGGCCGCCTGCACGTCATTCTTCACGATTCGAATATGTCGGAATGGGCGATTTATCTGAAAATGGGCGTTCAGGCGCTGGTTTTGAACATGATGCAGGCCCATTTTTACAACAAGATTGCGGACGATGATTACACCAAATATATTCTCAAACATCCGATAAGTGATCTGTGGGCGGTTTCGCGCGATCTGACTTGCAAAATCCCTCTGTTTCTTGAAGCCAACGTTCTTGACGCTGACGGCATTGAGACCGAATCGGTTTCACCGATAAAAATACAAAAAGTCTGGCACGATTGCGCCAAAAGATTTTACGAAGCGCGCCGTTATTATCCCCGCTGGATTCATGACGTTCTCTGGAAATGGGGACAGGTTCTCAATTGGCTGGAAGAAGATAATCCTCAACTCGACCGTGTTTTAGACTGGCGGATCAAGAAAAATATCTGTGAACGGGTTATTGCCCGACGCGCCGAAAAGGGTCAGGAGCTTTCCTGGCATGACGGCAAAATCAAAAACATTGACGGTCTTTACCACGACCTCGGTCCCGACGGTTATTACAACAAAGCCTTGCGCGCCGGATTGGTGGAGCGCATTGTTACTGACGCCGAGATTCAGAAATTCCGAGAGAACGCCCCCGAAGACACCCGCGCCTGGGCGCGCTCACAGTTTATCAAGCATTATCTTCCGCATCTTCTTGACGTCAGCTGGGAGATGGTCTCTTTCCTTCTCAAAAAAGACGATATTTTTCAGATTCCGGTGATCGTTGAGCTGGAGCCTCTTAAGGGAACCCGCCGGCAAGTCCAAGACATGTTTTTCAGACATTTGTCGTTTGAAGCCTTTTCCTGGGATTATCTTGAGAAATTCTTGAACAAGAGAAGCCCCTTCTAAAATCCGACTTGAAGTCGGATTTTTAAATTCGAAATTCGAATATCGAAATTCGAAACAAATTCAAATAATTAAAATTAAAAATTCTAAACCGGTTTAAGTTTTTGAATTTATAATTTAGGTATTGTTTCGTGTTTCGGATTTCGTGCTTCGGATTTAATCTTGTGTTATCTTTGGTTTGTTCTTTGAAATTTTAATCCGCCAACCGGAGGAGTTTTGCGTGGACCGGAGGATAGTAGGAGAAGAAATTGAGTATTCCAAAGTTTTAAGAGTAAAAGATTCTGAAGGTAAGTATGTTTATCGGGAGGCGGATGATGAATTTATGCGCCAGATCTTCAAGCAGATTGTTGAGCCCGAACATCCACTTCAACATGTACAGGACGGGTTTTTTATGGGAAACGGCGGCCAAATTAGGCTTGAACCCAGCGGTCAGCACGTTGAGATAAACACGCCGGAGTGTCTCACCTTGCGGGATATTGTAGCGCAGGATAAGGCGACCGAGCTTACAGCGCTTCGGCTTACTGCCGCGATTAAGACCAAATTCAATACCGATGTGGTTTTCCACAAAAAGAATTCCGATTTTCAATCTATTTTTTCAATTGAAGACCGTATCGTTTTGACCGCGGGTAATACAAGGGGATGCCATGAAAATTATTGCGTCGAATCGGAATTAATATCGGAAATCCAAACGGCGTACCAGAAAACGATCAACCCAAGTTCGTTTCCTGGTTATGAGCAGTTAAGTCTCCGACACCTTTTGCTTTTTATGGAGACCCGCCAGATTTTAAGCGGCGGCGGTGGTCTCAAGCGCTTGGCCCGCAAAAACGGTCAAAGCGAGATTATTTATTGCGTTTCGCCTCGCGCATTGCATACGCATCTTAACTTCGGCAGGTCGACTACCGTTGACGAAACACGTGGCATCATTAACGCGGGCCGCGCCAACGAAGCGCTCGCCGATCCCCACCGATTCGGTCGGCTCCATATAGACAGCGGCGACGCCAATATGGCAGAGGTCAGCACTTTTTTGAAATTCGGCACGACCTCTGCGGTACTCGAGATGATCGAAAACAAATGTTGGGATGAAACACTTTTGGGCGAAGATCCGGATTATAACGCTTCTTTATTTAGGGCCATCTCGCGCGATCTAACTTGCCGGAGCATCCCGATCCGGTTAACGAACGGCGATATCTACGGCGCAATAGACATACAGAAGTTATTTGCCAAGCGATGGAAGGAATATGTTAAGACGCTCGGTTTCCCGGAAGAAAAAGCGCGGCTTTCCGAACTTTGGCTGGAAGCGCTGCGGTGTCTTGAAACCGACGACCCCAAGGCCGGTCGCTTGCTTGACTGGAAGATAAAACTTCAGTTTTTCAAAAAATATTGCAAAAAGAAATCCCTGCCGATTGAGCATGAACGGATCGCTACTCTTGATTTGGAGTATCACAATCCAGATCTGCAAAATGGCATTTACAACCGTCTTAAAAATAGAGGTTTAGTCGAGCGACTGATTTACGATAGGGATATCGAAAATGCTATCTTGATACCGCCCCAAAATACCCGCGCGAGGCTTCGGCGGCATTTGTTTGACATTTTTACCGCTTTAGATGTAAAATTCAGCGTGAGATGGGACTTTATCGGTTTTAAATCGGAGAGGTTCTCCGAGTTCGAATTCCAGTCAACCACCCCCATTGATCTATTAGACCCTTTCGTTTATAGCGTTGAATCCCTTGACATCACCAAAAAAGAAAAGATTATTGTTGAACTTCTGGAAACCGTTAAAAGAAAACATGACGAAACTAGGGTAGGAGGATCGGACCATGGCGGAGCAGAAGCGGGTTAAGAAGGGCAAGAATGAAGAGGTTGAGCCGGAGGAGGCCAAGACGGTCAAGAAGACCGTCGAGCAGAGTGCTAAAGAAAAGGAGCGCGATAAAGCGCTTGACGCGCTTGTCGACGAGATCGACGATGTCTTGGAAGAAAACGCCGAGGAATTCATGAAGTCCTATGTCCAGCGCGGCGGACAATAATAGATAAAATATAAAAAATAACCGAGTATTTACTCGGATTTTTTTATACATAAATTTTGCATTTTGATTTTTGATTTTTTATGTTATCTTTGGGGCGCTCTTTGATAATTTAAAATCAAGGATTGGACATGCAGAAGCGGCTGTTTGGCTTGGAAACTGAATATGCCCTTGTGACGGACGAAGAATTCGACTGGCTAGCTATCCAAGAACTTTTGGGCTGTCTCCAGAAACTACCCATTGATCTTTTCGGTCAGAATACCGACAACTACATTGTAGAGTGCTGGCTTGAAAACGGCGCGAGAATTTATCGCGATCAATCGCATCCGGAATATGCCACGGCCGAGTGCGAGAATGTTTATAATTTAATTTGCCACGAAAGGGCGGGAGACGAACTGCTTAAAGCCGCTTATGACATTTATTTGCAAAAGCATCCGGAGGCTAGGGGGAAGATTAGACTTTTAAAAAGCAATTTTGCCGCGCCGAAAATTGATGAGCATACTTCCGAAAGATCCGAGGAGGTTTCTTGGGGTTCTCATGAAAATTATCTTGTTGCCAAAAAAGCGAAAATTCGTTTACTGGAGGAGAATCTCCCTCCAATGCTCGTAAGTCGTCAGATTTTCAGTGGCGCAGGCCATATCCAGCCTCTGCTGGAAAGGTTTGTGCTTTCGGGCCGTCCCTATCATCTGACTCAAGTCGGAAATATTAAAGACGGCGGCCACGCCAAGCAAGCCTTTTTCGTGCGCGCGCACAGCGAAGCGTCCGATATTGACCATGATCGTTGGTGGCGAATACAGGTCAGCTCATCGGAATCAAACATGCTTGAATTTCCTGTGTGGTTGCGGTTTATGACTACGCACTTTTGTTTGAGAATGGCGGAAGAAGGTCTTGGTATCAGTAAAGCAAGATATCTCGGTCAGAATTCCACGGATGTTTTCAAAAAGATCGGTGAAGATATTCTGCTTAAGGCCACTATTCCGACCCGTTCCTACCATTACTACAGAGCGTTAGAATTCCAGCGCTATTATCTTGAACGCGCTAAACGCCTCGCACCATTGAACGCTGAAGAGCAAATGGCGCTTCGGGACTGGGAATGGATTTTAGGGCTTTTGGATTGTGATTTGGAACAAGATGAAAATTTATTCCGTCTTTTCGGAGTTTTGGACTGGGCCACTAAGCTCTGGCTAATAAAACAGCTGATGAGGAAGAATAATCTGGCGCTCGATTCACAGAAAGTCGCGGCCTTGGACGCCTGTTATCATCTTTTGGGAGGGGCGCCGGGAGAAAGCGTATGGCTGGCGCTTGAGGCCAAGGACAGGATTGAGCCTTTCATCAAAAGATTTGTCAGACCCGAAGACATTAAACGCGCCATAAATACCCCTCCGGATTCCAGGGCGCGACTTCGCTCGGATTTTCTGAAATTATCCAAAAAAATTAAAGCCGAATCTCCGGAATTCGAGCTTTCTGTCACGCGCATGGATTGGGGAAATGCCTGGTTTTATACCGGCAAGAATAATAATCGGGGATGTGTTGATTTTGGCATTAAAAATCCCTTTTTGAAAAAGTCAAACTCGTTGGAACGTTTTCGCGAGAAATATGCCAATGGAACGTAGGCTGATGGGCGAGGAGTTAGAGCTGGGTTTGTTTGTTGCCGAATCCAAAGTCGGCGCCACCGATCATCCATCGTCTTATTTGCTATCGCATCTTCAAGACTGCGGCATTAAATTAGTCGTTTTTAACGGAATTATTGATAATTTTGGCGAAATACCCTGCGCGGAACTCGAAAGAATTTATTATTATTGGCTTGAAAACGGAGCGAAGCTCTACACTGATACCGGCGATCACCCGGAATATGCTACTCCGGAGTGCCAAAGCGCCAGTGAGGTAGTGGCTCATGATAAAGCCGCTGAAATTATATTAAGAAACCTCGCTTTATCGGCGCGCGATAAAGTGAAATTAAACATTATAAAAAATAATGTTTGCTATGCCCCGGGGCTTAAAGCTATCGATGTTTTGAATGGCGAAACTTCGTGGGGATTGCATGAAAATTACCTGGTATCGTCAAGTATTTCACCCTTTGTTTCTCGCGAAGATCAGCCCATAAACGATTTGATTCCGCATTTAGTAAGCCGTACCGTTTACACGGGAGCCGGGCATATCAAGTTTGACGGTTCCGATTCCAAATACGTGCTTTCAAGCCGCGTTTCATTTTTGGGAAAAGTTTTTGGCGGTTCAACGGGCGCCCTAAAACCTTTTATCATTAACCGATCGGAAGCGCATACTGACGAAAATAATTTTGGGCGCGTTCAGATTGCTTCAACCGAAGCTAATATGCTGGAATTGCCGATTTATTTAAAGTTTTTGACAACCCATTTGTGCTTGCGGCTTCTTGAAGAAGGCTGGCGCTTGCCTGAGGGCTTTGCGCTAGCCAGTCCGATCAGCGTCTCCGCGTTGAATGAAGATTTGAACTGTAAACTCAATCTGCCGCTTGTGAATGGCGACTCGGTTTCCTCCATAGCGATACAGCGGATGTATTTGGAACAAGCCCAAAGACTTTCGCCGCAGAGCGATGAAGAACGTCGCGGGCTTGAATTATGGGCCTGGGTTTTGGATCTTCTTTCCCAGGACTTGACCCAAAAAGAAAATTTCAAGGGGCTCGTCGGAGTTTTGGACTGGGCGACTAAATTGTATCTGATTAAAGAAAACGCGGCCCGGCATAATCGCTCGCTTGGCGATCCCAGAATTCTCGTTAAGAATTTCAGTTATCATTCTTTAGACCCTTCTCCCAAAGAAAGTTTGTGGAGTCGGATTTGCGCTCAAGATAAAGAAAAGCCGTTTATCTGCCGCATCGTAACACCCGCTGATATTGAAGAGGCTATCCGTAAAGCGCCCAAAGGGCGCGCCGCTTTGCGGGGGGAATTTATTAGGCTCGCACACGATTTCTCTAGTGAGATCGTATTAGGCGCTATCGATTGGCAGGAAGCCAGATGTCTTGTCAAAAACATTAATCAAGTGCTGAAAATTGATTTTGGCTATTCCAATCCTTTTGCCGAGTTCTCTGAAACTCTGGAATTTTTAAAACAAACCTTAGGAAATACCCCGAACCATTAGGTCTCGGGGATTTTTATTTTTATGTTGTTTGTTGTATGTTGTTTGTTGTATGTCCGATAAGTATTATTTAAAAATCGGAACGGCCGGCGATCTTAAAGACAAGCGGGGAAGGGTATTTTACCGGTTTCTGGAAATTTTTTCAGGACTCTTATCGTGGCTGACGATTGCCGCGATTATTTTATTTTCGTGGCTTGCGCCGTTTTGGGCCGCGATTTTTATTATCGCCTTTGATATTTACTGGCTTTTCAAAGCAATCTATTTATCGCTTCATATGCGCGCTTCATTCGGTAAGATGAGAGCCAATCTAAAAAAGGATTGGCTACAGGAACTTCGCCAAGTTGAGGCAAAGTCTGAAGACTTAAAAGATTTTAAATGGCAAGATATTTACCATCTAGTTATTCTGCCGATGTCCAAAGAGCCCTTTGAGGTTGTCCACGAAAGTTTTGCCGCTTTGCGCAATGTCAACTATCCGCTTGATAAATTTATAGTCGTTTTGGCGACAGAGGAACGTGCCGGCGCGGTCGCCCAAGAGGTGGCTAATAAAATTGAAAAAGAATTCGGCCATATTTTTTTCCGCTTTTTGGTGACCGCGCATTCCGACGGCATGGCGGGGGAAATCCCCGGAAAAGGTTCTAACGAAAACTGGGCCGCGCGTAAAGTAAAAATAGATGTTATCGATGTATTAGGTTTAGATTACCGTCAAATAATTACTTCCGTTTTTGACGTGGACACGGTCGTGCCGTCAGATTTTTTCGGATGCCTGGCCTGGAATTATCTTACAACGCCCGTCCCGCTCCGATCTTCATTCCAGCCGATTCCTCTTTTCACGAATAACATTTGGCAGGCGCCCGCTTTCGCGCGCATTTTCGCTTTTTCCACCACTTTTTGGCAGATGATTCAACAGGTGCGTTCGGAGCGCCTAATCACTTTTTCTTCGCAATCCATAAGCTTCAAAGCGCTTGTAGACATTGATTTTTGGCAGACTAATGTTGTGTCCGAGGACTCAAGGATTTTTTGGCAATGCCTTTTGTATTATGATGGCGACTGGCGGACGGTGCCGCTTTTCTTTCCGGTTTATATGGACGCCAATGTCGCGTCGACATTCTGGCATACGATGAAAAACCAATATAAGCAAATTAGGCGCTGGGCCTATGGCGTGGAAAACAATCCCTATTTTCTGTTCGGTTTCCATAAAAACAAAAAAATACCGCGCTATAAAAGATGGTATCTTAGTTTTTCAATGATTGAGGGCGCGCATTCGCTTGCCACCAATTCTTTTATAATATTTTTCTTAGGCTGGCTGCCGACTTTTATAGGTCGGGGTGAGTTTTCCGGCACCCTTCTTTCTTATAACTTGCCGAGAATTACGCGCTATATTATGACATTAGCGATGATTGGCCTTGTTTCGTCAGCTGTTATTTCCGTAATGATTCTTCCGCCAAGACCTAATCAATTCGGACGGATTAGATTTATCTGGGTGGTTTTACAGTGGATATTATTTCCTATAAATCTAGTCTTTTTCGGTTCAATCCCCGCGCTTGACGCTCAAACCCGCCTGATGCTCGGAAAATATATGGGATTTTGGGTAACGCCTAAACATCGTGACAATCCTACGAATTACGAATAAGATCGAATTACGAATATTCGTAATTCGCAAAAATTCGTAATTGGTAGGTAAACTTTTATTCGAAGTGGACTCGCTTTTTAAACTCTACAAGTTTTTGGACGAGCAGGGGATAATCTTTCAGGTTCACGTCTTTAATTAGCAGTTTTTTGGCGCTTTCCCGCGTTTGTTCTATCAATTCCAAATCTGATAGCGAAGCTATGGCCAAATCAGGCAAACCCGATTGGCGAACGCCGATGAAGTCGCCTGGTCCTCTGATTTCCAGATCTTTTTCCGCCAGCTCAAAACCGTTTTGAGCGGTGGAAACTGCTTTCAGCCGCTTTGCCGTATTAGCTGATGACGAGTCGGTGAACAGGAAACAATAGGATTGATGTTCGCCCCGACCCACGCGACCTCTGAACTGGTGAAGCGAAGCCAAGCCGAACCTGTCAGCGCCTTCTATTACTATGGCCGTGGCATTAGGGACGTCAATGCCGACCTCTATCACCGATGTGGCAACTAAAATCTGTAGCTTCCTGCCGACAAAAGCGGCCATCACAGCCTCTTTTTCTTTTGGTTTGAGTTTGCCGTGCAAGAGGCCGATTTTGAATTCCGGAAATATTTTATAAAGTTTTTCGTATTCCTGTTTTGCCGATTTCACTTCAAGAACGTCGGACTCGTTGATGAGTGGGCAAATTACAAAAGCTTGTCTGCCGTTTTTGATTTCTTTTCTTATAAATTCATGGGTTTCTTCGCGCGCGGCACGCGGCACTATTTTAGTGATTATCGGCTTGCGGCCTCTGGGCATCTGGGTCAATCGCGATAAATCGAGATCGCCCCAAATCGTAAGTCCCAAAGTTCTTGGTATCGGCGTTGCCGACATGCTCAAAAGATGTGGAATCATGAATTTTGAATCATGAATTATGGGTTTTTTACCCTTCTCATAATTCTTAATTCTTGATTCATTATTCTGTAGTGCCGCCCGCTGGTCAACTCCAAAGCGATGCTGTTCGTCTATGACTACCAGCGCCAAATTCTTGAATTCGACGTTTTTTTGTATCAAAGCGTGCGTCCCGATGACAATCGGCGCCTCGCTCGATTTTATTTTTTTGCAAAGCGCGGCTTTTGTTAGAGGTTTGCCCGAAAGTCCCGCTTCTGAAGAAGTCAGCAAGGCGACTTTAACGCCGAAGTTATCCAGCATCGGCCAGATTTTTTCATAATGCTGGCGGCTTAGAATTTCGGTCGGGGCCATAAACGCGATTTGCGCTTGATTTTTTGCCGCCATAAACGCGGCCAAGGTGGCTACTATAGTTTTTCCCGAACCCACGTCGCCCTCTAAGAGCCGATTCATCGGTTCCGGCCGCTCCATGTCACGAATGATTTGCCAGGCCGATTTTCGTTGGTCTTCGGTCAGTTTATAGGGGAGAGAATCGACAAATTCTTTGGCGAGATTTTGATAAAAATTTATTTTTGGGGCTTTTTGTCTGGTTATCATTAGGCGTTTTCTCGCCATGAAAAGCTGGAGCACAAACAGTTCGTCAAATGCGAATCTTTTTTTCGCCAATTCCGCGTTTTCAATATTTTCGGGAAAATGGATTTGATCCAGAGCCCATTTTATGGCCGGCAGGCGGTATTCTTTTTTCATCGCTTCGGGTAGGATATCGGGAACTTTATCGGTAAATTTGAGAAGCGGTTTTATAATAAAACGCAAAAATCGGGAGGACAAACCGAATGTCTCCGGATAAACTGGCACTAGGCGTCCAGTGTGAAGCGGTTCTTTGGCAAAGGTATTTTGGTAGATTATTTCATAAGCTGGATTTGAGAAGCAGGCGTCGTTTTGAGCCAATACTACTTTTCCGGACAAATTGACGAGAGTGTCGCGCCTAATATTTTTTGCTAAATACGGCTGGTTGAACCATACGGCTTTTATGACTCCGGAGTTGTCTTCGACAATCGCTTCCGTTACATACATTCTCTTTTTCCAAGTCCGGATATTTTTTATGTCAAGAATTTTTCCTTGAACGGTTACGGAGGCGCCAATAGCAATATCGGCTATCTGGCAAATAGCGGAAAAATCTTCATAGCGGTGGGGAAAATGGAACAAAAGATCGCGGACGGTCTTTATTCTGAGTTTTTCAAGTTTTTTCCTTGTGCCAAGCCCAATACTTCTTATATTTTCTATTGGAATTTCGAGAAACATAATATGCGCGCCCGCGAGGAATCGGACCTCGATCTTGGGTTCCGCAAACCCACACTCTGTCCATTGAGCTACGGGCGCAATTTTAAAAGTAAGCCTTTCTTAGCAAATCAACCAGCGATTCTTTTTCCTCCTTTTCGGGGAGGTGTTCCAGCATAAGTTCTCTTAATCTGTTCGCGTCAATACTGTGCGGTATGGGAATAAGGAAAAGCGGCGAAAAGCGTCTTTCACTGCGCAAAGCCAATTCCTGGCCGTGTTCATGTTCTTTGCCGAAAATCCAAAAAGACTGGAAGCTGTCATAGCGGTATGGTTTGCCGTTTATCTCTACGCCGTCTTTTTCAACGGCAAAAAATAAGCTTTGAATTCCTTTTTGTCTTTGCATATAAAGAATAAATCCGACAAGAACTATAATTACCACAAATAGATAATTTTTGGTAATTATTCCAAAAAACAAAAGTCCCAAAGCGATAATAGTTAACGCCAAAGAAATTTCCGGCGAACGGGGCGCCGAAAGAGTTTCTTCGGCCTGCCATTCCAATCTTTTCTCCGATCCGTCTTTAATCACTTCGGGCCTGATTTTATAAATTTTTTGTTCCATAAAAATTTCTTAGCCCACTTTTGCGTGGCGAAGGCGGAGGGTAGAGGACTCGAACCTCTAAGCCCCTTGCGGAGCCCCAGTTTTCAAGACTGGTGCCTTACCATTCGGCGCAACCCTCCAATAGTAACTATGTTTCAGTCCAGAACCGACAGTATCAAGTATTATAGCCTTTTTCAGGCGATTTTTCCAGAGGAACGCACTGTGTAGTACCGCGAGTAAAATTATAGTATCTTTAAAAGATATGGCAATTAATTGGGAAATAATAAAAGAACCTTTTTGGTCTATGGACGCCAAGGAGATTTTTGGTGTACTTAAAAATTCTCTTTCCGGCCTGAACAACGAAGAAATCGCATCGCGTCTTAAAATATTCGGTCCAAATGTTATTAAAGAATATTCAAGGTCTTCCAAAATAAAAATTATCCTGCGTCAATTCCAAAGCTTGCTTATTGTTATTTTGGTCATTGCCGGCATTGTCACTGTCTTTTTAGGCGAATGGGTGGAAACGGGAGTGATTTTTGCCGCGGTCATAGTAAATGCGATTTTCGGCTTTTGGCAGGAGAATAAAGCCGAAACCGTCCTTGAACTTCTTAAAACATATATTCGTGTTCGTGCCCGTGTTCGCCGTAATGACGAGGAACACGGAATTGATGCTTCCGAACTCGTGCCGGGCGACATTATTCGTATTACACAAGGCGATCGCATTCCTGCCGACGCGCGGCTTTTATTTATAAATAATTTGGAAATAGATGAATCAATTCTTACCGGCGAATCCCTGCCGGTAGAAAAAAATATTTCATCTTTACCCCCCGCGACAACCCTAAGTGAAAGAAAATCAATGGTATTTAGCGGTACTTTGGTAATGCAAGGTTTTGCCGATGCTGTGGTTACTGCCACGGGAAATGAAACTGAATTCGGGAAGATTGCCGGATTGATCGCGGAAAAAGATCGGAAATCAACCCCTCTCCAACGCTCCGTCGGGCGTTTCGCGGCATATGTGGGAATAACGCTTTTAATTTTCACATTGCTGCTTTTTGGCCTTGGAATTTATTTTGGCAAAGACATCTATGATATGTTTATAATTTCCGTCGCCGTGGCGGTTTCGGCCGTACCCGAAGGATTGCCGATAGCGCTTACCGTGATTATGGCTATAGGGGTGCAGCGCCTCGCGACCCGCAATGGAATCGTTAAAAAACTTTTAGCCGTTGAGACATTGGGGTCAACCAGTATCATTCTTACCGATAAAACCGGAACACTTACGCAAGCCAAAATGGAACTTACTTCCATAATGCCGTATAAAAATAATAACGCGGAAAATAAAAATAATCTTTTAAGTTACGCGCTGATTAATACCGATGTGGTTATTGAGAACCCCAAAGACGTTCCCGAAAAGTGGTTAATGTCAGGTCGCGCGCTTGAAATCTCTTTAGTGAAAGGCGCCGCTAAAAACGGCATATTACTCTCGGAAATTTTGAAAGAGGCAAAAATCATTGATCGCTTGCCGTTTGATTCAAAGTATAAATTTTCCGCGTCAATCTTTAAAACCGATTCCCACGTTCATCTTATTCTTTTCGGGGCTCCCGAAATTATTTTGCGCTTTACCGTTCTTTCGCGCGAAGAACAAGAAAAAGTGACCGCGGAAATTGAAGAAAGAGCCTTTGCGGGGGAACGCGTGTTGGGAGTGGCCTCCAGGTTTGTCAACGCGGGTCATGAAAACATCTTGCGCCAAAAAGATTTTAATAATCTCAATTTTGACGGTTTGATAACCTTTCGCGATCCTTTGCGTCCCAACGTATCCCGAGCTATTGGTGAAATTGCCGCGGCGGGCGTTAAGACTATTATTGTGACCGGAGATCATCGCGGAACGGCCGAAGTGATCGCGCGAGAGCTGGGTTTGGTTGATGGAAAAGGAGCGATAATTACGGGAGATGATCTTATGTATCTCACCAAAGAAGAGCTTGAGGCGCGCTCTAATGAAGCGACCGTATACGCGCGCGTGACGCCGGAACAAAAAGTAATGATTACAAAACTTTTTCAAGAAAGGGGAGAAGTAGTCGCGGTAACCGGCGACGGCATAAACGACGCGCCGGCGCTTCATGCGGCCGATATAGGCATTGCCGTCGGTTCGGGCACTGATGTTGCCAAAAGCGCGGCTGACTTAGTTATTCTAGACGATAATTTTGAGACGATCGTAGCCGCTATTAAAGAGGGAAGAAGAATTTTGCGTAATATCCGCAAAGTTATTATTTATCTTCTTTCCGATTCATTAGATGAAGTATTTTTAATTGGAGGCGCGCTATTAGCCGGAGTCACTATACCAATCAGCGCTCTTCAGATTCTTTTTATCAATCTTTTTTCCGATAGTTTTCCCGCCATTGCCTTTGCTTTTGAAGACGGTATTGATGACCCTGGAAACCATCCTTATAAATTGCGCAAAAATCTATTTGATGGCGAGATGAAATTTTTTATCTTGATTATCGGCGTTTTAAGCAGCGCTTTCCTTTTTATTTTATATCTTATTTTGCTTAAAATCGGATTCGCCGAAGAATTAACGCGGACTTTTATTTTTGCTTCTTTCGCAAGCTATACGCTTTTTCTAACTTTTTCGCTTCGCAGTCTTGGGAAGAGCATTTTAAGCTACAACCCTTTTTCTAATAAACCTCTAACTGTTGGCGTTGGCATTGGGCTGACGCTGATTGCCGCGGCAATATATTTTCCGTGGCTCCAACAGATTCTTAATACGATTTCGCTTCCGCCCGTTTGGTTATTGGGAGTCGCCGGCGTTGGAATTCTCAACATTTCAGCGGTTGAATTCGGCAAATGGTTTCTCCGTAAGAGAATCTTCAAGTTTGTTTAATTGAAATAAAGAAATTTATTTAATATGGCTTTTACCATTTTTCTCTTTTTCATCGGATTTTATATCCTCATTAAAGGGGCGAACTTTTTAGTGGACGGCGCTTCATCTATCGCAAAATTTTTCAATATTTCAAGTTTTGTGATTGGACTTGTTATCGTCGGCATCGGTACTTCAATTCCCGAGTTCGCGATTACCTTGGTTGATCATATTACCGGCGCGGGCGATATCGGTCTCGGAACCATTATTGGAAGCAATACTTTTAATATCCTTTTTATTCTCGGCATTACTGCGATTTTTTTTACCCTTCCTTTCAAACAGGAGTGGGTCCAGCGCGACCTTAAATGGAATATGGCTGCGATCGCGGCAGCGGCTCTTTTTGTGTTTCTCTTCAGTAAAGGCGAAATTTCGCGATTTGAAGGGAGCGCTCTAATAGGTCTTTTTCTTTGGTGGCTTTTTGTAGTCATCAAAAAAACTAACCATACTGTCGAAGACGAAAGACCTGTTAAAGTTGTCGCGTTCCCATTGGCGTTTGGCCTTATACTTGCCGGTATTGTGGGAACAATTTTGGGCGGGGAGTGGGTTGTTGACGGCGCGATGGTAATGGCGCAGGCGTTCGGTGTCGGCGAATCGCTTATCGGACTCACTATTATCGGAATCGGCACTTCGCTGCCGGAACTTGCAGTTACCTTTACCGCGGCGTATCGCGGCCGCTCGGGTATCGCGATAGGCAATATTATTGGTTCAAATATCTTTGATTTTCTTATGATTTTAGGGGTGGCATCAGTAATATACCCTGTCTCTGTATCTTCGGGGTTCACAATAGATATTACTATGACAATTTTGGCCGCTGCACTGCTTTATGGTTTTATGTTTATTGGCAAGCTATATACACTAAAAAGATGGCAGGGATTCGTTTTCGTCTTTCTTTACATAATTTATATTCTTTATCTCTATGCCACCATAGCAGCTTGACCAAGATTGTATTATTCTAGCGGCGATAGTCTTAAGCTGTCGTACAAGCTTTAAAATCTTAATCAGTAAAAACATACGGCTTATAAATGTCCAAAATGTGTTCATATTTCAGACCAGCCTGGGAACTGTCCTACATGTAATTTGAAATAGCTGAAGAAAAAGAAAAAACTGCTGCCTAATTTTACAAGACGACAAATTAAAATGACTACACAAAATTAAAAACCCTTCATTTTAAATGAAGGGTTTTTAATTTATTTTAATTTTAAATACACACGAAGCATTGTGGGTCGCACTGCAACCTCAAGATGTTGGATCATGCCGATAAAAAGTTGTCAATGCGGAGGCGGAAGGATTCGAACCTTCGGTACCCTTCCGGGTACAACATCTTAGCAGGATGCTGCTTTAAGCCACTCAGCCACGCCTCCGTATTTTATATGTTTGATTGATATATTTTACACTAAAATACGCATTTTACAAATTAAAGTTTTATGACTCGAAGCAATCTTTTATATGTTTGATTGATATAAGTCATTTAAATATGTTTCACACAAAATTATGATATATCATAATTTTGTGTGAAACATAGATATATATTTAGACTTAGATAAAAATCTAGATAAAGATCTAGATATAGAGATTTAGATTTGGAAAAGCTTCATTAATTTTTTGTCGCCTTCAAAATCGGAAACATTCATAATAAGAACGTGATCCCTCACATTAAAAATAGAAGAGATGAATTCTATTTCTGCTTCACATGGAAACGGATAAATGTAGATACTTTTCTGTAATTGATAAAGCCCCAATTCTTTGCATTTTGCCCTCAGAGCGTTGCTGGCCGCCCTTTTCCTATCGGGGATGTCAAAGACTATCAAGCGCCATTTTTTGTCCCATTTTGGAGGCCTATTTATCCTCATATTATCAATCTCGTAACGCAAAATTTGCTTTTTACCCGCGCTTTTTAATGATATTTGGAGCTCTCCGGTTGGCAATGTTTTATAATCCAGCAGTTCCCTTTTTTGTAATCTTTTAAGATCTTGTAATAATCTATCTTTCTGAAATTTTCTATTTTTTATATATGCTCGCAGTAATCGATAAGGCAGTTGGGGACTAATTAAGGATATTATTGCGATTGCTCCGCCGGCTGCAATATATTTCAATAATAATTTAGTTTTTGCGGCTTTATTATTCATAATCTATGAAGTGATTTCAAGTGTTATTGATGATAAAAGTTAAGGTTTCACACAAAATTATGATATATCATAATTTTGTGTGAAGCAAATACTTAGTAGGCTCGGAAAATACTACTTAAGTCCGAAAAATTACCACTATTGACAAAATGCCTGTTAATTTTATAAACTCTCCCGAAAGGGTCGGTATGCCTCCACAGCCGGCTCTTTTTGTTTGTCTACTGTTTGGTTTTTCGTTACGTTTGACAGACATTTAGATCTGTGCTATTATATACGCTATATTAGACTGGGCATGGTGCCCGGTCTAAAACCGCCCGCCTATGCCAAAGGCTACGGCGAGGCAACGGAGGAAAACGTGAAGAAGCTCGTTTTTTCCATCATTGCGGTTCTGTTGATCGCCATCTCCGCGTTTGCGGCCACCGAGGACGAGACAGCCGTGGCCAAGGTCTTGGAGACCTTTGCCGCCAAGGCCGCTGAGAGGGACTCTCGCGGCATGGCCAACCTCTTCGTCGAGGACGGCGTGATGAAGTACTTCTACGGTACCGTAAACGAGCCCAAGATCGCGGAAGGCCGGATGAAGATCTACATCGTGTTCTCATTCGGCAACGTCACCGGCTACAAGGTGGAAGACATCAAGGTGACCAAGGTGGACGGCGACAGCGCCCAGGCCACCGGCCGGGTCATCGTACGCGCCACCGCCTTCGGAGCGAACTTCCGGCGTGAGTCCGAAGTCGCCTGGCGGCTCAAGCGGGTCGAGGGCGCCTGGCAGATCTCGGCCTACGACTTCAAGCTCGCTCCCATGATCAGGGAGTAGCTCACTAAGCCGATCTACGGCTCCCCTCGCGCTAACCCGCCAACAGGCGGGCGCGCGAGGGATTTTTTTTATCGAAATTTTTGAGAAAGCCCTAAAAGTTATCAAGCGCTATCATGTTTTCGTAATCCTCTTTCCGGCGAATACATTTAACACTTCCATTTTCTTCAATCATCACCACCGCCGGCCTGGTGTTTATCCACTGTTCGTTTCTAATCATAGAATAGGCGCCGGCATTGTAGAAAATAAGAACATCTCCGGCGCGCAATTCTGGGAGAGGCGCTGATTGGGCAAGAAAGTCATTGCCGATGCAAGAATTGCCACCGACCCATGTCTGGATCTCATCATTATACCTAGGAGCATTTTCTTGAATGATTTCAATAATATTTTTTCTGTAACTTGCTGTTTGCAGTTGTGTGTAAGCGCTCGAATCGACGTTCGCTAATTGTCCCAATTCTATTTTTTTTTGATTCATCACTGTTGTTAAAAAAACACCTGATTCATCAACCAAATATCTTCCTGGTTCAAAAAATAATTTCGGCTTTTTACCGGGCCATTTCTTTTCGATGACGTCAACTATATCTTTTATGTATTCTTCAATTTCTGGCACAACCCAAATCGGATTGTTAAGCCAGCGCGATCCGGGTACGGCAAAGCCGCCACCCAGATCCAAATATTCTAGATCAATATCAAAATTATTTTTGATTTTTGAAGCAAAATCCGACAGCTTTATCACTGTCTCCGCGTATCGTTGAGGTTCGTCAAGATTTGTACCTATGTGCGCATGTAAGCCGGCAATACAAATGTTTGAATGCTCGTTTAACATTTTGACGACTAAAAACGCCTGACCATTTTCTAAATCAAAACCGAAACGGCCCCATGGATTTTTACCGATTTTCATATTAACTCTCAGGCCGATTTTGATCGGCCGATCAAAATTTTGGATCAGCGTTATAACCCGCTCAAGCTCATTTTGATTATCAATGTTGATCAGTGCGCCGTCTTTTAACGCTCGTTCGATGTCGTCGGTTTTTTTATCGGGGCCGTTGAAAATTATTTGATTGCCCGGAAAATCCAGTTTTTTGGCCAGCCAATATTCAAAACTGGAGACGGCCTCTGCCCAACAACCCAGCGTTTTCATCGTGTTAACGACTCCGGGCAAATAGTTGGTTTTTACCGAGTAGGCGATTTGCGAATTGGGATAGTATTTTTGGAGAGCTTCCGAAAATAGGCGGTATTTTTTTTTTATAATCCGCTCTGAAATTACAAACATGGGCGAGCCGTATTGCTTCAGGAGACCATCAACGGAAACACCATCGATTGTCTTTTTATTTTTATCTAGCTTGGGAAATAGGGGAATCATTTTTGTTGTAATTTATCGTTTTAGAAGTCGGGACAGGACTTCAACGCCTTTTTTAATCATATGGTCTGGGCTGGCGAAAGTTAAACGCATCCAGCATTCTTTCGTGTCGTAGCCAAATCCGGAAACCGGCATCATAGCGACTTTTTTGTCAATCAGCGCGTTGAACAAACTTAAATCAGTCTTAAACTTCCAACTACTGAATTTGAATGTCAGGTTGAAACAAGCGTCGGGTTCCAGCACTTTTTTTACCGCGGGGATTTGTTTCAACAGTTTCATAGCCAAGTTCTTCCGCCGCGCCATGATTTTATCCCATTGTTTTGGGTAATCGGCAAGAGTGTTTATAAAAAAATAATTCAAAACCGGCGGGGGATTACCAATGTCGTAACCGACTAATTCTATTAAACCGCGGTGATTATCACCGATTATTTTTTTGTCGGCGATGACATAGCCAAGCCGGAATTCCGCTAAGGTAAATAGTTTTGAAACGCTTCTGATTCTTATTACATTAGCCGACCGAATCCAATTGCCGTATCGGTAATCTTTTTTCAGGAAACTGAAAGCGTCCTGCACTTCGTCTATGATAAGGAAGACGCCAAGACGATTGAGATTTTCAGCGATTTTTTTAATTTCGCTTTGGGGGATGTATTTTCCAGACGGATTGCCTGGGTTGCAGAAAAAAACGACTCTCGTTTTTTTACTGACTTGAGAAAGAATATTGTTTGCCGTCGGAACAAAATTCTGGTTTGCCGGTATGACGATGCTGCGGAACTTGCAAAGGCTAAACGCCCGGTACAGTCCTTTATAAAATGTCGGAGCAACCGCCAATACCTCTTTTTCTGAGTTGTTCCTAAAGAGAATTTCCAAAATCCGGTTTGTGCCGTAAGTGGCCCCGGCCACTAACGCGACATTTTCCGGCGTATAGTTTGTTTTATGTTTTCTATTTTCATAACGCGCTATGGCCTGTCTGACTAAAATATTCCCACCTTCAGAATCATAGCCGGGGCGTTCTTTTTGGCCACCGGTAGAATAATAATGGGTGAGATTCTCGGTGAATGATTTGGGAAGCGGTAAAAGACCGGGGACGGGGTAGCCGCCGCCGAGTCGTATTACTCGGTTTTGGATTTTCGGGTCATAAATCCTGTCCAAAACATAGCGGAATGTTTTGTAGGCTAGTTTTGCGGTTTTATCCTGTTTATTTGAAGCCATTTTTACTCTCAATATAGCATAAAAATCGCGTTTATTACATACTCTTGACAAAGTTCTTATCTTGGTGTATAATAGAGGCATAGGGACAGGTCTTTTTGTTTTAGTAGGCTAATCACCGCCTTTTAGCGGGACCCCGCCGTAGGCGGTGGAAACAGAAACTCTCAACAGGGTCTGGCGACCCTATAAGGAGAAGGCTATGAAAACTCTGCGTTTGTTGTTCTGGCTTCTGATCGGTGTAGCCCTCTCGCTGGCCCTCGCGGTTCCCGCTCGGGCCGAGTATCTGCCCAACGCCGAGTTCCTGGCCAAGATGGAGAAGATGCTCGCCCTGGCCGGGGGGCAGAATTTCGGGGAATTCTACTTCAGGGAGGTGAAAGCCGGTAAGACCTACCGCGATGGCGATATCGCCTACTTCACGGCAGCGGCTTCCGACGATACTCCCGATGGCGAGATGTTCATGCAGTTGGAGGAATGGCGGATTCAGCCGGACGGCAATTTCAAGGTGACCTATACCAAGATGTGGCCGCATCGCGCAGTCCGGTGGTCCCTGACCCTGACGCCAACTGGCACCAGAGTTGACTCCGGCGGCATCTACGAGGAGTTACTCTGGAACATCAGAACGATGCCTGAACCTCCGTCTGATCTGACCGAGAAGTCCGAGCGGGCCCAGGAGCTTCTCCGTGACCATGGCCGGCCGGTCATGATCGGCGGCGTGGCCATCTAAGCAAGGCCCACAGCGACCCCGCTTCGCGCAAACCGTTAACCGACGGACGCGCGAAGCGGGGATTTTTTTTGACATAATCCGTTTTTTAATTTTTAATATCGGCAGTGAACTTTTAAAATCTATCGCTCGCGAGGCAAACATGATCGGTTTCTCGCTTACCCAAGAGCAGAAAGAACTGAAGGATTCCGTGAGGAACTTCGTGAGAAAGGAAATCATGCCAAAAACTTTGGTATTAGACCATAAAACAAATCCCGAGGATTGTTTCTCCTGGGAAATAATCGGAAAACTTTCCGCTCTCGGCCTCAGGACCTTTATGCTGCCGGCGAAGGAATCGCCGGCAGACGCTTTGACTTCGATAATTTTGCTTGAAGAATTGGCTTACGGCGATATCGGCATTGCCATCGCTTTGGGCCAAACCTGGAAGGTTACCCGTTTGATTATGAAGCATGGGACGCCGGTGCAAAAAGAAAAATTTCTGGCGGATTTTTATTCCGATACAAGATTTCTTCTGGCAATTGCTATTACCGAACCCGACTTTAGTTCGGACTATATTCTCCCTTACGGCAAATCGGGCGGGCCGGGCCTTGCTGCTAATTTTCACGGAGATTTCTGGCGTCTTAATGGAACCAAACATTTTATCGCCAACGGCGGCACTGCTTCGCTTTACGCGGTATTCGCCAAGACGAAACGGAGTAAAGATTTCCGAAATGGCACAACGGCTTTTCTGGTGCCTCGCAATTCCCCGGGTTTCAGCATTGGTAGAATCCATGATAAATCTGGTAAACGGCTCATAACGAACGCCGAATTGATTTTTAATAACTGTTATGTGCCGGTGGAAAATCAGTTGGGGGATCTCCATCGGGGCTATGAAATTCTCACTAACTTCTTTCCATTGAGCAACGCTTACGCTGGGGCCGAGGCGATAGGTCTTGCCCGGAGAATTTACGATGAATCCGTGAAATGGGCCAAGGTCAGGGTCCAGGGCGGCAAGCCGATTATCGGGCATCAGTCGGTAGGTGTGATGCTTTCGGAAATGAAAATGCTGATTGACGCATCGCGCGCTTATGTCTGGCAGACAGCATGGTCTGCCGAGACGCCGGAATATTTTGATCCGACGTTTATACCGCTGGCGAATGTCTTCACGTCCAGAATGGTAATGCGAGTGGCGGAGCTCGCGCTCGAAATTCACGGTGGTTATGGTATGATGCGTGAAATGGAAATTGAAAAACTCTTTCGGGACGCGGCCATGTGCCTGCATTCCGACGGAGCGAATAACACCCTTCTTTTGAAGGCACTGGACTTTATAAAAAAAGTTTAAAACCCCCGAAAATTCCGGGGGTTTAAATATTTTTAATAAAGCTCGTTATTTTATTTCCTTTTTGTTCGATTTTATCAGTGTATTCAAAATCCAGTTTCACTTTACTTCCGAACAATTCATCGATAAGCATCTTTAATCCCAGTTCGTCCGTTTTTGAAAAAATTTTATGCGGGACTATTAAAAGCCGGATTTTGTCAATTTTATCTTGAACAAACTGGAATTGTTTCATTTTTAAATAATAAGGAGTGAATTGAATTTTCTGCAGAATGATTTTGAGAGGGACTTTTTTTTCATCTGGCATTTCAAAAAAATGATTTGATCTGCCTTCTACGAAAAGCCGCGGCAAAGTCAGGCCACAGGGGCACGGCTCGCGGGTTATCTTTCCCAGATCGCCGCTGTCATACCGGATAAAAGGCATGGTCTTATTGTCAAAAACGGTAATTAAAATGCGTCCCTCGGCATTATCCGGCAGGCTTCGGCCGTTTTCGTCCGTCACTTCCACATACATATATTCCGAGTTGATATGAAAACCATTATGGTACCGGCATTCATGCGCCGCGTGTTTTGACTCGCGCATGCCGTAAGAGTTGGAAACAGGGCAGTGAAAAGTTTCTTCAATTAGTTTCCGATCAACTGGCCAGAGTTTTTCGGTTCTGCAAAAAGCGCCCCTAATGTCGAGATCAACTTTGTCTTCTGCCGCCAGTCGGGCCAATCTTACGATCACCGACGTTACGCCGAATAAGATAGGGGGCGAATTGTCTTTGATAGTTCGGTATATTTCTTCTTTGCGCTTTTCAAGTTCCTCAAGGCCGCGTGGGAGATTAATAAGCGGTCCGTGATCTTGTCTCCAATGCACCGGCAAATTCATAAAGATATAGTTGAATTTTTTAAAATTAAGTCCGAAAAAGTCAAATTCTCTCGCGTTAGTCGCTATTTCTCTTATAAAAACCAAATAGCGGTCATAAAAAATTTCTAAAGGATGGCCGGTTGAGCCCGACGTGGTCGTCCTGAACCTAAGGTCTTCTGGCTGGACGCTTTCGCGTATTAATTCTTTCACCGCCGCCTGACTTAAAGTGTCTCGTGTGGTTATCGGTATTTTTTTAAAATCATCAAAGGTTCTGATGTCTCCGGGTTTTATGTTATTTCGGCTGAAAAACTTCTTCCAAAAAGGCACGTTTTCATAGGCCTGACTAATGGTTTTTTTTAGTCGATAAAACTGGAGACCGGCTAAATTCTCTTCAGACCAATATTGACTTTGTTTTAAAGCCCACAAATTAATTCCAGTCAGAAAATCTTTTGTCTTTCTGCTAAGTAGCCACGGTAAAGGTGTTAGATCGGTTAGTGCCGGATGTTTGATTATCTGTTTTGCCAAAAAATCAATCATGATAATTGAAGCTTACAGTCTTTGCCAAAATAAGTAAAAATGCTATATTGTTTCCGTTCTTTGATAATCCGATAGGAACAGGGGGCGGCTCGCATGGCTCTAGAAAAACCGGAACGCTTTATTATCACTTGTTACGGTCACAATACCGCATCGGAGCTAACCCGGGGAAAGTATTACTGGTCAAATAAGCTTTTTACCGACGAACGTTTTCCTCTTGAAAAACACGCTTCTTATAAGCGGGTGATTGAGCCGGTGGAATTTGACCATCATTGCAGCACCGAAGATGTGGTTAATGAATGGAGGCGGCGCGAACTTTTGCGACCCACTTACGAAGACGCTTTGTATTTCGGGGTTCAGCAGCACGAAGCGTACGCCAGACGGCCCTGGATTTTTCTGCATCATCCCGTTGATGCTCCGGGTTCTGGTTGCACGGGCAGTTTCCCGCGGTACATCGTGCTTTACAGCTTCAACGGCATGCGGGTGATTGACCTTTATGTGGACGACGGTTGGATTAAATTCTGTCTCTTTGCCGGCATCCGAGTTGAGAATTAGCCCGGGAGTCCAGAAAATGCTTGTCAAACTGAAGCGGCTGAAAGATATTTTGCTGTTGCTGCCCAACGCTTTCCGTGGCGGCCCGATCTGGTCGTTTGTCACCGTTACCAGAAAGTGTTTCCAATTTTGCGATCACTGTTACGAATGGGACAATAATGTACCGCATATGTCCGCGGAAACTCATCGCGGAGTAATTGACAAACTTTGCGAGCTTGGAGTCAGCGGCGTGTCTTATTACGGCGGCGAGCCGACGCTTCATCCGGAGCTTCCCGATTTTATCCGTTACGCCAAGTCCCGCCGCCGCCAGACCTACATTAATACCGATCTGACAGCTTGTTCGAATGAAAAATTGAAGGCCGTTGTTGACGCAGGGATTGATTTCATAAGCTTTTCGATTGACAAGGTTGAGCCGGTAAAGCGCAATAAGCGTGCCATAACCAGTTTGCACGATAAGCTGATAATGTCCAAAGAGCTCCAACGCCAGGGTTACAGTTTCGCACTGGAGGCGAGCTTGACTCTGCACAAAGGCAATTTGAGCGAAGGGCAGGCGGTTATACAGTACATCTTGGATTTGGGGAGAATAGGACTAACCTTGAGGCCGGCGCTTTTCCCGATACCTTATGGTGACGTAAAAGCGAGAACCGCCGCTCTTTTGACCAAGGAAGACATTCCCGAAATTGAAAGGCTGATGGCTTGGACAGCCCGAAAGAAGAAAGAGGGACATCCGATTCTGGTTTCCTATGAATATATGCGTGATTTCGGCAAGTTTCTGGCAGGCGGCCACCGATGGGATTGCGGCGCCCAAAGAGACATTCTTTTTGTGGAATGGGACGGCTCTCTTTCAAACTGTTCTTTCTTTATCAAAAAGGAAACGCCCAAGCCCTTCATCCCCCTTGATATGACTTTTGAAGATTTGGGTCCGGGTCACTGGCAGAAAGTAAAACCGATCGTTGACCACAATCTCTCGCACTGCAATGAACGATGCTATACTTCCGCTTATCATATTACCGCCTATTACCGCCATCATCCTTGGGAAGCGCTTTGGAATTATTTCAAGATTTAGTCCCGACGTCACGTCGGGACTTTTCTCTAACGGGATTTATTGCATAATGAGTATGAAAATGTTTTTATAAAGTTGATGAAATTCATCTCCGATTACATTTTCAAATATTATGATTTGCCGGCGCGTTTTTTCATAAAACCGTGGAAAGATTTTTACGCCAAGCAGGCTGTAAAGTTATACGTCGGGGCGCTTGAAGCGGGCGATAGGGCCGACTTCCGAGAACTTGAAACTCTTTCTTACAAGCGCGCCCGGCGGCTTTTAGAATACGCCGGCCGCAATGTGCCCCATTGGCGATCCTACAAAAACGCGGCCTGGCAGTCATTGCCGATTATTTCCAAATCCGATTATAAGGCCGACCCCGAATCCTTCTTAAGCCGCGACCCGTATTTTTCTTCGCATAGGAAATCTTTCAATACTTCCGGCTCTACCGGTTCGCCCCTGAATTATTTTTATGAGCACTATCGGTACGAAATTCATCACGGCGGCGCCCTGTTACACGCGCTTCGGAATTTAAAAGCGCCGATAGAAGACCGGGCCGTTTTAACGACGTTTCGCGCCGCATTTTCTGGGTCGTTCGCGCTGTTTGGAGTCAGGTATGAAGACCTCGATTTCGTTGACATGCTGCCGGCGCAGGGAATTTTGGGCAGTGAGAAGATGAGATTTTCCAACTTTACCACTAATCTACTGATGATGGACGAAGAAAAACGGCCGATACTTATTATGCGGCCGTCTCAGGCATTTCTTCTGGCCCATTGGACGGTAGCGAATGAAATCAAATTACGATTGCCTTTTATTCTCCTTGTTGGTGAGAATCTTTCCCGCGACCAAAGAAAATTCATCGAAAATACTTTCGATTGTCAGGTAAGGATGATTTATTCTTCAAGAGAGTTGAGCGTCATGGGCTACGAATGTCCGGCCAACCTCGGCTTTATTCATCTGCTGCCGGAAAGTTATTTCATGGAAATACTTGATAATGGCGACCTGGCCGTAACTTCTTTTGTGAATTTGACCATGCCTTTCATCCGCTACCGCATCGGCGATAAAGCTGAAGTCAAAACCGCCACAGGCAAATGTCCATGCGGGGTTTGGCGACCCTTGATTAAAATTTTGGGCCGCGATAATCATTTAATCAAACTCGCGGGTAAATCGATATCCTACAGCGCTCTGGAGGCCTATTTATACAACAACCGCGCCGATAAAATAAAACAGATGCAGTGCGTTCAGGAAGCGCCGGATTCTTTCAGGGTCAGATTGTGCCGGTCCGCTTCTTTTAACGAAGCCGACGAACAAAATATGCTTGCGGTTTTCAAAAACGCTTTGGGGAGTACCATTAAGGTCAGATTCGAATATCTCGACTTCATCGAACCTGGCGAGTCGGGGAAATTCATTACATTTCGATCATTAATTTAGACCTTGCGATGTTTACGGCGCTGAAAGGGAAAATTCTCTATAAAATATGGCTGGCGATTAACGAAATGCCTTATTGGTTTGTCGCTCAGTGGCAGTTATATCGCCTGAAGGTTATTTTAAAAATCGCCTCAGATTTTGTCGGCATGTATCAAGACCAATTCGGCAAATCGGGGCTTGGTAAAATTAAGCCGGGGAATCTCCAAGATCTGGAACGTTTCCCGATCATAACTAAGTCCATGATTAAGAGTTATCCTCCGGAAAGCATTATATTAAAAAGCTCCGATAATTTGTTTTACGAGCGCGCCAATATCTGCACAGTCTGCCGTAGCAATGGCGAGCCGTTTAGGTTCTGGATCGACAAAAATTTTTGCCGCATGACAGGCGCGCTCCTCGGCAAGATCGGATTTCGGGACATTGATTTAAACTTTGAGCGGGCATTATTCGTTAGCAGGGAAGCGCAACCGCTTTTTTTATCGAAAAATCTTTTAGTCTTGCCTTCAGCCGACCTGAAAAGCAATGCCGCTGATTTCGTCAAATCGGTTGTTGATTTCAATCCGCGATTCGTTTTTTTCAGCGACCGCGGCGCCATGGCGATGTTTGAAGCGGCTTTTGCGGAATATCGGCTGTCGGAGCGTCTGAATTTGAAAGCTGTATTCGTTTTCTGGCCTAATTTATCGGTCGAAGAACGTCTTAAATCCAAGGCGGTCTTCGGCTGTGATGTGTTTTTGTCTTTGTATCACGTTTTCCATGAGATTCCGCTTTTGGGCTGGGAGTGCGAAGCGCATAACGGCTTTCATCTTAATCGCGAATCCTATATTTTGGAAATCGTGGATGAGAAGGGCCTTAATTTGCCGCCGGGCAAAGAAGGCAGAATCGCGGTCACGAATTTTGACAACGAAATTATGCCTTTTGTGCGTTATCACACGGGCGACCGGGGTTATTTTCTGGAAAAACCCTGCTCCTGCGGCCGCCGGTCTCCGATCTTTAAAGTTACGTCAAAATATCCGAAAGATTTATTACTGGGCGGCAAGAAATTTGATTATAATGAAATCGAAACCGTTTTCCGCTATTACTACAGCATCGTAGACCGATTCCGCGTTGAGCCCATCGACAATGATACGGTAAAAATCCATATCACGCCGCTCAAGAATTGGAGTGAAGATTTTAATGCCTATCTAAACGAATCACTCACGAAACTTTTTGGCGATTCGGTGAAAATTGAATTTATCATTGATGCTCAAACACAACAATATAATTAGAAACTCCGAAAAGTACCGCAACGAAGTGCGTCTTTATTGGGAACGCATCGGGCCCGATTTTTATGTAAACGGAGCTCCGCCGGCTTACATTTCCGGCGAAAGCAAAGCGATTTACGAAAAAATATTCAAATCCAAAATCAGTCAGGGCGATACTACTTTGGTTCTAGGCACTACTCCGGCTTTGAGGGATTTGCTCGGTTCTTTCGATTCCGCCAATTGGGTCGCCGATTTTTCCGACAACGGGTTTTCAATGACCGAACGAGTGTTAAGCCCCGCGGTCAGGGCCAAAGAGGATTATTTTATCGGCGATTGGCTCAAGCTGGAGACGCGCTTTGCAAAGGAGAGCTTGAAGCTTGTCACCGGGGACCTGATATTCCGGCAGATGCCGCTTGAGGACGGCAAAAATCTCATTTCAGTCATTGATGCGATTTTATCTTCGGATGGTGTTTTTGTCTTGAGGTCCAGCTCCAGAAATCTTCGTTGGAGAAGCGTTTCCTGCGGGGAAATTTTAAATCTCGGTTTAAAATTGGACAGGCGGAGCGATATTAAAAAAAGATTGGCCGTGACCCTGACCGTTTTCCGTTTGAGAGACAGGTGGACCGACGAATCCGGCAGGGTAAGGATAAATAAACTAAAGGCCGAGCTTTTTGACACATTAAACGCCAACGGCAACCCGTGGCTGGCAGAATTCGGTTCCGGCGTTTTAAATTATATGACCGAACCCCCGCTGGTCAGCTGGACGCATCTTTCCGAGGCGCAGTTTATGGAATTAATTAGCGATCGTTTCATTATAGAACACGAGTTTCATGCGATGGACTATCCTGACGCCGAATTTTTCCCGATTTATGTTTTAAAAAAGAAATAATTACCATGCGCTTTCTCAAAGAATTTTTTTCCAGAATTGCGGCTGACATCCATGCCTTAAGCGCCTGGGAGTGGGGCGCGTCCTCTTACGGCAATATAATGGTGCCTTCGCGGCCTTCCGAAGGGGATCTTAAAAATTATGAGCGCGTGATCGACGCCGCGATTGACAATTCAAATCGAGTTGTTGTTCTTGGCACCACTCCCCAGATTCGCAATATGCTGGCCGGTTTCAACGGCGAGATTATGATTGCCGACTTTTCCCAAAAAATGTACCGCGTTACCGAATCGCGCGTTACCTCCGCCGTTTTAGCCAAGGAAAATTTTATCAGAGCGAATTGGCTTCACCTTAGCAGTATAGTTCCCCGCGGGTCGGTTGATCTTGTGGTAGGTGATCTTGTCTTTAATAATATTCATCCCGAGGCGCGCGATAAATTTGTAAATATGATCGGGTCGTTGTTGAAACCCGGCGGCATTTTTCTGACGCGGGTTAAACTTCACAATTCCAGATGGCACTCCGCTGATCCGATAGATATTGTAAAATTGTGCCTGCGATCAATGCCGGCCGGTTCCTTGTACAGTCCCTTTATGATATATCGATTGGGAGATAAAATTCTCGACGGCAATAATTTTTCTTTCAGAAGCCGCGATTTTGAACCCCTATTGCGCGCCGCGCTCGCGGTGGCGGTTGACTCCACTGAACACGCCCATATTCTCCGCAGTATTTGGAACTATAAAAATATAGACATGACAAGAAGTTTTTATCCAAAATCGTTTTTTGAATCTTTAGTGGAAAAGCAATTTAAATTAGAGAACGCATTAATCGCCAATGATTATGAAGAATCTGAATTTTTTCCAATTTATCAGCTTCAAAAAAAATAGGCCATTATCATTTTTTTGGGATCAAATTATAAAACGCCAGAGATTCTGGTCTAATAATTTTTTAAAAGATTTAGCCGGTTTTCGTCTGACGCAGGATTTAATTATTGATATAGATGCTTTGGCATTGCGCAAGAGTCAGTGGCTTTCCGGCGACGAATTGAAAAAAATTCAAGTTGCCAGAGTAGGCGCCCTGTTGTCCGGAGCCAGCAGGCTCAGTCTTTTTTGGCGGGAACGTTTGAAAAATTCCCGCATAAATCTGAAAATTTTTGACGATTTGAGTCTTTTAGAAAAAATTGAAGTTCTGGAGAAAGAAGTAATTCAGAACGATCTTAAAAAGATCGTAAGCCAATATAAAAACATTAGCGATTGTTTACAAGACCACACCTCCGGTTCATCCGGTACGCCATTCAATTTTTATATTGATCAGAGTTACATTTTACGCAGTTTTGGTTTTTGCAGGAGAATCTTTGACTGGGCCGGTTTTCAGTCGGGAGACAAAATAGTGCGTTTCGGCATACGCGATAGGCATGGTTTTGCCAGAGATTACATCTGTTATCCCTGCCAGGTAGCCATTAACGATGTTGCCGCCGAATATGAAAGGCGACTGAAAGATTTGGCGATCTTAGGCAGCGGGCAAAAATTGGTCGTTTTTAGTTATGGTTCGTCACTTCTGAAAGCGGCTGCACTTGCGACTAAAAATAAAATCAAACTGAATTTACGATCAATAATATATTCCGGCGATTCGCTTACTCAAGACGAAAGGAAAACTATAGAAAACACTTTTGGCTGCCGTTTATTTAATTGTTATGCTTGCCGCGACGTCGGCTGGATTGCCCAAGAGTGCGAGAAAGGAAAACTGCATGTTAATTCTGAATGGTGCTATGTGGAAGTGGTAGATCAAAACGGCAGAAATTTGCCGAACGGCGAAAAAGGCAGAATCATTGTCACTATTTTTGACAATGAAATTATGCCTTTTATCCGGTATAATACCGGAGACATTGGCACTCTTTTAAATAAACCATGCGCTTGCGGCCGCACTCTGCCGGTTTTGGAATTCCAAGGGCGAACCGGCGAATTTTTACGATTATCCGATGGTCGGAATTTTTCTTTGACCGATTTGAGTTATTTTTTTGAAAAGTGGTCGGGGTTTGTCGGTGGCTTCCAGGTTATTCAAAAAGCACCCGATTTTTTAAAGATTAACCTTATAATAAAAACTGAATCAGGTTTTGACGAAAGCATTTTTAATCAAACATTCTCTAAATTTTTGGGCGAAGGAATCCGGTTAGAAATCTGTTATCCGCCAGAGATTCCAGATGTCGGAGGGAAAAGGAAAGTTTTAATTTCTTTGTCCGCAATCGAAAACGATTGTGTATAAGTATTAGTTGTTGGTTTAGCTGGTAACATTTATAATTTGAATTATGAGTCGTAAACTATTCGCAATTTTTGGACTTTTTACGTTGGCGGCGATTTTACTGCCCGCTTCGGTTCTGGCGCAGCAGCAGTCAGCCGCTTGCGGCGAGGCCTCAACAACATTCGAATATCCTTCAAAAATCATTTTTAATCAAGCCAACGGTTATCTCTATACCTTTTCTGAAACAGGTCTTTTAACCGTTCTTAAAGAAAGCGATTTATCGGTAGTTAAAAAATTCCAAGCCGCGAAGGGCTTTGCCAAAGACTTTGCTTTAAACTCAAAAACCGGCTTGCTTTTTATTCTTGATAATAAGCCAGCCAAAATTCGCGTTTATGACGCTACTACCAGTGAAGCGAAGTGGACTTTGGATATTTCAGAGGCAAAGCCGACTGAATTATTCCAAATTAATGTGGATGAAGCGGCAAACAAACTTTATGTTTTAGATCGTACCGGCTCAAGGTTTATTGTTATTGATCTTAATAAAAAAGGAGTTATTGAAGAAGGATTTATTAAAGAATATAAAATTTCCTATGCCTCCGCATTTTGGACGAATTCTAAAGCTCAGAAAGTGTACTTCAGAAGCCAGGGCATAAACGGTATTCAAGAATTGGATTTAAAAACCGGCAAACTGACCGATATCCCGACCGGCCCCTTGCCGCAGGATTTGGCTATAGATACTGTCAATAACCGCGTGTTGGTGGTAGACAGTCAAGCCAGGAATTTGGTCGCGATTGACGCGGCGACGAGAAAAATCTTCAAAACGATTGATTTGAAACTGATAGGCGCTCCCAGATTTGTGGCCGTAAGCGAAAAATTAAATATGGCTGTCGCCACATGCTACACCAATAACGCGGCCTTCTATAATCTTAAAACTTTGGACTTGCTGAAACATGTTGTTTTGCCCGAAAATTCTCAGCCGGAAAGGACGTTTTTTGATGAGGAAGGGAAATTAGCCTATATCCCGAATTTTGTATCTAATGTTATTAGTGTGATCGATCTGAATAATTTTTCTACTGTGCGCAATGTTCCAACGGGCATTTTGCATGACCCGATTTATTTTCGACATAATTTTTTGATGAAAGAGGGCCTTGTGACCTCCAGTGGTAATTTTTATCTTACCTATCCCTACAGTCATAATATTTCTCGATTAACACCGGAAGGTAAAATGACTTTTGTGGGCGGTTTTTCTAAAGACGATCCTCTGCTTAATCATTGTCCGGCGGATAAACCAATATTTGCATATCCTGTTTTTATGGACTTTAATCAAGATCAAAGTAAATTTTATGTCGCTAACCGCGGTCGGTTTGTTACCGTGATTGACGCGGCCAAAGACGAACCGGTTAGGAAAATCGATCTATCCGGTGCCGCTACTTACGTAAAATATAATGATAAGCTAGATAGGATTTTTGTAAGCCGGATGGCTGACAACAAGATTTCGATTATTGATGCTAAAAAAGATAAGATTATCGGTGAGATAGAAACAGGTGTTAGGCCTCGCCAAATAATTTCTAATACGACTAATGGCGACACATATGTGCTGACAGCGTTGGGTAATGCCATAACTGTGATTCATCCCGATCTCTCCACTTCCGAAATTAAGTTAGATTCCGAACCATTAAATGGCAAGTATGACGCCTCGACTGACAAATTATTTATCTCCACTTTCAATAGCGCGTTTGTCGTTGATGGTAAAGATAATAAAATCTTAAAAACATTGCCGGAACTTCGCAATAGTAATGTTTTTAATGCCGGGAACAAGATAGTTTTTAACAATTCTTTCGCGAATTATTTTACTGTAGTTGATCCGGCGAGCCTTGAAATCAAGAAAGTCGATTTTGCCAATCCGTTTTATATTGCGTACTACGAGTTAGCCAAAAAAGTTTATGTTATCGATCTTTATGATACAAAAATCGGCGTTTTTGATGCCGAATTTAAACCACTCGGAATGATTGATAGCTTCAATATCGCTAAAAACTTTGGCACCACTTTTCTTGCCGCCTCTGACAAGTATATTTATCGAATGGACGATCCCAATAGTATTGTTCAGATTATAGATCCCGCGACCGACAAAGTAATAGGAAATTTTCCTCTTGTTTCCGGCAGATATGTCTCCGGTTCATCCGTCACTCCGCCTATATCCGCTTTCTTGGTTGATAAAAAAAGCGAAAAACTCTATTTGAGCAATGCTCCTTTACCGCAAGTCATGGTTTTCTATTTTGCCGATATCAATAAATTCGCGAGCAAAATTATCGGCGGTAGTTTTGAAATGCCGCTTTTTGAACTGCTTTTGCGGTATTGGTGGGTCGGTTTAATTGCGCTCGCGGTCGTTGCTTTTTCGGTTTATTATTTCTTGTTTAGAAAAAAAGAAAATGAATTGGTCTAAAAAACTTTTTATAACACTATTAATTCTGCCTCTTGCCGGCGCGGTTCTGGTTAGCCGTTGGGTTAACAAAATATTAGGCAAAGACAAAAACCCTTTCCAGATTTCCGAAGCCGAAGCTCAGGATTCTTGCTGGGTTCCTCCTCCTGTCGGTGCGCCACCGGAGGGAGGAGGAGGCGAAATTTGAAGCCGTCCCGATTGATTTTCAAATTATAATTTCAATGATTAAAAAAATCTTTTTTATCTTTTTTTCCAGTATCTTAATTTTGGGGTTTTCGCAAAATGCCCAAGCTTCTGTTTCCGACGGCAATTGGTGGGACGGTTGTAATTCTGTCACTTCAAAAACCATGTTGTTTTTAAGCGACAAACTGGGCGTAAAATTAGCTTACGCGCAAAGCTGTAGCTGGGCAACCGCACCCGTCTGTTCTTTGGCAAGCGCGTATCACCGCTGGTATATTGATGAAGCGAGCGGAACTAATGTGGCGGATGCCGCGCAGGATAGTGACGGACCAAAAAATGGCACCGCTGTCGGCACGACTATTGTGCCGGGTAAATTTGGCAACGCGAGAAATTTCAACGGGACAAGTGATTATGTTAGTATCGGCGATATTTTTACAGCGGGCACCACAGGAACTGTTTCGATTTGGATTAAGCCGTCCGGAAATTATAGCGGTTTTCAAACACCACTTATGAGTTATATTTTTCCTGGCACCATTGGTCTTGGAACGGCTTTTAATACGACATTGTGTTCCGGCCAATGGATGCTTTATCTGCCCAATACTCCTGGTCTGGGTAATTACGGGGTAATATGTTCGGGTCTGGCCTATAACGGTACTAATTTCCCAACGAATGTCTGGACGCATATCGCGGTTACCTATGACGGCACGTTGGTCAGATTTTATAAAAACGGCGCGCTAGTCGGGTCGCCGGTGGCGCAACCCGCCGCGGGAAATTCCAATAACGCGACTTTCTCCATCGGGCGGCAGGGAAGCTATGGCGCCGGTTATTTCAGCGGGGGCATAGATGAAGTCGGTCTCTGGCGCCTCGTTCTCACTCCGGAGCAAATTCTTAATCTTTTTAACAATAATAGGTCGGGTCTTGTGGTAGCCAAAACCGCTTTTTCCTGGCCGGCATACTCGTTTCCTAATGAAGCCACATGTTTTTTTCCTACAGGTCTTCCTAAGAATTATCAACTTAATATTACTGGTAACGGCGGTGGTTATTTTTCTTTTATTACTAATACAAATTATTCTGTCAATTTATATCCTTCCACTGATTATGATTGGGATGTTATGGCGTATGATTACAGTAGTTTTACTGGAGATTGCGGTTATTATACTGTTCCTGCCGTTCCTGGTCCCCAGCCTTTTACAACACCCGCCTGTGCGTTAGTGACTGTGGATCTTAAAGCCAATAATTCTGACTCTCCTCCGCCAATTGACTATAACACTGCCGCGGATTTATCTTGGACCTCCTCTAATGCCACATCTTGCACCGCTTCCGGAGATTGGTCCGGCGCAAAACCGCTAAATCAAGCCTATCCTCCGGGCGAGTCAACCGGAAACCTGACTTCATCAAAGACCTACACCCTTACCTGCTCCAACGCTTATTCATCTGATGTTGATTCGGTAACAGTCAACGTTTCCTCGACACCCCCATCCGCCGACATCAAAGCCAAAGATCCAAGCGATGGAGTCTTTAAAGACGGACCGATTACAATCCCGTCCGGAACTGCGACAGATTTGACTTGGAATTCAGCCG
>Ga0209542_10001785_pt1 | contig 49904 bp, 46 predicted proteins | sample RifCSPhighO2_01_FD_184028 | JGI IMG/M metagenome (GOLD analysis project Ga0209542, IMG submission 184028) | Soil microbial communities from Rifle, Colorado - Rifle CSP2_plank highO2_0.1 (SPAdes) (version 2) | ecosystem: Environmental > Terrestrial > Deep subsurface > Rock core/Sediment ...
ATGAAAATCCCGCTGTGGTATTCCCAGGGGGAATACAGGATGCCTGAGCTGGCAGATATCAGCCAGGGCATTGCAAGGCACGTCCAGGATAATTTAGTCGCCTGCCTGGATAATTTCAGGGTTTTTGGCCAGCAATATGACATAACGCCTTTATCGGCTCCGATAGTTGAGGTTGCCATTGCTGAACGGCAGATAAACATCAATGTCGATTACCCATTGGAAATCAAAAACAAGCAAAGCACAGAAATAAGCAAGATTTCAAAATTCACAGCGACAATAGATGACAGCCTTGGCAGGAAATACAGGCTGGCCAAGGAAATTTTCGATTATGAAAATGACCATTACTTCCTGGAGAATATCACCTTCTGGATGATAAGCTCTGGCCTGCCAACCGAGGGCATGGAAATAACCTGTGACAGCAGGGAATGGAACATAGACAGCGACCTTGTCCCGCAACTGAAAATGATGATTTCTGCGAATTTGAGGTATCTGACTTTTGCAAATACCGACAGCATGCAGCCAGCATCGCCTTTTCCTGATTACTATGCCAATCTCTACATGGTAAGGCCAAGCAATGAGAATTACAATGGCTTGACTGTTGCCCCTGTCTTCAACACAAATTGGAACATAAATATGGATGTCATACCAAGCAAGGACAGGATTGTGAAGCCAGCAGTTTCGCCATTGCCTGTCATTGGCAGCTGCTTCAAGATTTACAATCACAAGTACAACGTTGTATACCCCCTGGTTTTCCAGATAACGGACAATACGGGCCAGGAGCCAAGCTTTTTCTTCTTTGCGACAGATGTTGTGCTGCTTTACAGCCTGCCCAACCGTGAGGCAAGGGTCACTGAGCCGCCGCTCATTGAAACGTCGGTAAATGAGGAATTCTGCAATGACAAAAGGTATGCAACAGATATTTTTGCGTATGATTCTTTCAGCGGGGACAGGCTTGAAGGCGTCAAGCTAAGGCACCAGTGCATTGGCCTTGCATGCGATATTGGCGAGACAAAATTGAGGATGGCAGATGACGGCTATGTTGGCACATTCCTTGACGCTATGCTGCCGGGATGCATGGGCGGAATCCTGATAGGAGAAAAAGAGGGGTATGTTAGGGGAGTGACTACAGATGTGATGACCGGCAGCATAACAGAGAATGGGGTTACGGCAGTCCATCAGGGAAACCAGGAAAATGTCGAGCTTATCCCATTGAAAAAATTGGAAATAGGGATGAACCCAATGGAAGTTAACCCCATCACCAACGTTGCCTATCCAAGAAGCATGGATCCGACTTACAAGTACATCATAACTCTGCGAAACCAGGACAAGGGGCATGAACAGACAATATTTTATCCTGATGAGGAAAGTGATGAAACGCCGACTATCAGCCTGATGATAAGCGATGATGTTTATTATCTTGACCTGAAAGTTTTGGATGAATTTGACAACTGGGTGGCCGGCACAACAATTTCAGTCTGGGGGCCTGGCGCCTCGAATGTTTACCAGAACAGCAAAGTTATTTTCAGGCCCGTGATGCTCGGTACAAACCCGGCTACTGATGATGAGTTCACGGTGCTTTACAATCTCGTGAAAGACAAGTCATTGGAATACACACCACAGTTTGCCCCATAAAAATGCCAAGCAACAGAAAAAACGGACAAGGGAATGACTCAGCGGGAATTGCTATGAGTCGGACAGAAGCAAGCGCAGTCCTGAGATTGGCGTGCATTTATGGAGTGATTGGGCTCATTATCACGCTGCCGGTTGCATCAGTGACAATCCTTAATATTGATGTAATTGCCCTTGAGCAAGGCGCTACAATAGAGTGGCAGACTGATGCCCTTGCAAATTCAACAGTAAATTACGGGATAACATCAGCAATGTCATCGCACACTGGCAGCCAGGACATGGTTACATCCCATTCAGTCGATATTTCCTCGTTGGTTGCCAACACTGATTATAGCTACCAGGTTCAATCCTGTGCAGGGCCTGGCGACTGCGACATCAGCGGCATTCTGCAGTTTTCAACATTGGCTGAAGGCACAACATCCAGCGACACGCTTTTCATGGAGCTTGGTGGCCAGTTGGGCAACAGCACGAATAATTCAGTTTACACTATTTATGGCAGGACGGAATCAGACGCGGTTGTGCGGTTTTACATCAATGGAAATCCTGACCAGGGTGCCGGCCCTGTTCTTGTGACAGCAACCGACAATACCGAGGCATTTTACCTTGGCGCGGGGCCAGATGGCCAGTTTATCGGCGACCTGCACCTTTTCCCCGGGACAAACAACATTCTTGCTGTTGCGAGAAAAGGGATAGAGGAAGGCAGGGCAAACATTACTGTGATGCTTGACAGCATCAGGCCATCGGCGCTTCTGGCTGATGTCCCTGCGGGCTCAAAGGAAGGAACTATGAGCCTAAGCGGCTCGGTTACAGAGCCGGGCACTGTTGAGATTTTAGTTGATGGCTCAGTGCAGGATTCAATGGAAACAGAGAACCAATTTGTTTTCAATAATGTCCAGCTTGGAAATGTGGGCCAGGGAGAGGAAAAAACTGTCAGGATTCAGTTAAGGGTCACGGACAGGGCGGGAAATGTGGGGATGAGCCCGGAGTATTCCATAAAAGTTGACAGGAAGATTCCAACTATTGTCCATGAGACAGATTATCACCCATTGATGCACAGCATTTTGCTGAATGTCAAGGGAAAAACAGAGCCTGGCGCCATTGTGCATGTGCAAAACCTGAGAAACCTCAGCAATGTGCAGGAATATACGGATAGGATGGCAAGAAATGATTTGACATTCATTGACCCAGTGGACCCATTGGGCGAATGGTTCAAGGAAAAAACCACAACAGCTGATGAGCACGGGGATTTTTCTGTTTATCTTAATTTATACAGAGGCAGAAACCATATTTATTTTAACGCGGCTGATGCTGCGGGAAACTCGTATGTTGATTACCAGGACGCTACAGTTGAGCTGGCGACCACCAAATGGAGGATCGCAAGGGTTGATACCTACCCGAGCAGCCTGTATTTCGAGGACATCGCGAACGGGGAAGTTGAGGCTACTGCATTCCTGGTTTTGGATTGGGTTGGTGGCGACCCACGGCCGGCAAAGGCTGAGCTGAAAGTTGTTGAAAAGGATGGCCCAAACACTGACAATAATGACCTGATTGGCAGGCCAAGCAGGCTCAAGGGTGGGGGCTATTATGACAAGGACAATGGAAGGCTCTTTGCATTGGTCGGAATAAAAGTCAATCGCTGGGCCGGGACTTCTGATGCTCTCTTTGACAAGCTTTATGGCAATTGTGTTGGTGACCTGTGCCTGCCTGACCTGAAAATCCACGGGGAAATTGTGCAGAAGCAGATGATAATCAGCATCAAGGGGGAGGTAGTTGAGACATTTGTTTCACCAACAGGCGAGCAGGCTGTTACGCCATCAATCATTTACGAAAAATTCGGCTATGCCGTGCAAAAGCCCAATGACCTTTCAAAATGGCTTTCCCCCCAGTTGATTAATGACTCAATCCAGTTCCTGACAAAAACCGAGGAATTCCTGGACAAGGCCCAGGACCTTCTTGTGAAGCTCACAGGCATTGGATTGCTTGCCTGCGGTGTTGCAGTTTTCAGCAATCTGATTGGAGGATTCATAATATCGCCCAGCAGGGAGCAGATGTATTGGGTCTGCGACAGGGTTTTGTGCCCGAGCATACCTCCTGATTGCGGGTCCATTTCAGATAGGAATGCTGTTTACTCTGGAGGGGCCAGCTCCGGCCCATTGGAAACCGTGACCCTCAAGGATGCGGAGAACAGGTACACCAAGCACAGGTTTGTTCAGGTTACGGAGACAAATAAGAACAGCTACCCATGCTCTCCCGGGCAATATGCCATGCTTTCCAGCAGTGGAGAAAGCACGCAGTTGAAAAGCGGAGTAATCGGGGAAAGGGTGACTGAAAAAGAGTTTACAAGCTATTGTTTCTCCCAGGACGATTATCAAAAATTGACCCTGGATGACGCTTTTTTCACTAATTTCAATGCAGGCAGGTGCTACCAGGAGAATGAGCCGTACTATGACAACACAAGGTGCTTCGGCCAAAAGTTTGACGACTGGACAAGCCCAAGGGATGACATAATCAAATCAATGCAGTGCGGCTGCATAACAGGGATATACGGCTACACCCGAAGCCTTTTGACTGTTGTGCGCGGCATGAAGCAGTGCCTGCAGCAGGCCCAGATTGGCGAAGTCAAGGGCGGATTTTGCGAAAGGTTGTTCCTGCAATTTGCATGCGACCAGGCCGCGAACCTGTTTACCAAGATATTGCCCCAGGAATTTACAGGAGAATACCAGCAGGAAGTGCCAGATGATGATTACCATGGCACCAATCCAGGAGGATATGTCCAGACTGCCAGGAATTTGCAGGCAAGCCTGAAAGACAGGTATGGAGGCGTGATTGATTCTGCAAAAGGGCTGTCATCGGAAAAGCTTGTGAACAATTTCTGCCTTGCCGCGACTTTGGGGGACATTTCAATTCTCGAAGGCGCGATTGAAACATTTGCAGCTGCATCGCCTGTGGCGCCATGGGGCATGGTAAAGGGCAGCTCAAGGCAGGCTGGCTATGACCCGTTTGTCGGCCAGATGAAAATAAATTATAACATTTATGTCGGCGTTGTCCCTGGCGGCGACAATACTGAAATGGAAGTAAAGCTTGTGTGCGACAGAAGCTATGAGGGCGGTGAATTTTGCCCGGCCACCCGGGAAGAAACAGTGCTTTCAAATGTTCCGCGAAGCCTGAACAAGAATGACTTTTACAACCAAAATGTGATATTCCAGTCAGCGCCTGCAAGGCATTGGTATAACAAGGTTGTCCTGACATTGAAATACAGGCTTGCTACTGACGAGCCATGGGAGACAAGATCATATGACTCCGTAATCTCCAGGCAGAGCGACCTTGCATATGGCTGTGAATATTCCCTGACGGGCGGCATTGCATGCGAGCCAATTACCATAGATGAAAACGGCATTTTGCAGATTGTGAAGTCAAGCACTGAGACAAGGGACAATGAGTACACAGACATCTCGCCGGACAACGGAATTTTCTACTATCCTGACAACAAGATTGGATTGAGAACAAGGATTTTCAATGATTACAATGAGGATTTTTTCTTGAGGATGATTATAACGCCGCCGGGCACTGCAGCCACGCCTGCTGCCTATGAATTCAAGATTCCGGCCACCACAAATGAAGCAGGAGAAGCACAAAACTACAACCTGTTTATTGCACGGATGGGGCAGCAGACAAGCCAGTCAGCATTCATTGGCGGCCCAATGCCCCTGCCGAACATAAATTCAAACAAGGTATACCTGACAACAACATCAGCAACCCCAGGAAGCGTGGCCGTGCAGGTAGGGGATGCGACAGGGATCAAGAATTGCGAACCCCTTAACCAGGGTGCGGGCGCCCTTATAGCTGTGAATACATTGTTAACTGCGCTGCAGCCGAGGATTGATAGTGGCGAATTGTCCACAAAGGATTACGAGCCTACTGGCACGAGTAATGCTATGAAACTGATGATTGACCATGGCACAGGATATGTCTATGAAATAAAGCAGGGAAAAGTTGACAGGCTGCTGGCAGTGCGCAACAGCCAGGACAAGAATTTGATAGATGACATGTGGAGGATATTCAACTATGTTCCTGCGAGCAGCGCGTTTAGTGAGTGCACTTTTGAAAGGACAATTTCAAAGATAACAGGCATGGCGCAGGAGCCCACTGCAGTTGACATTTGGGTTGATGAAAGCGGGACCAAGAAATGGAAAGAAAGGTTATGGATTTCAAACCAAAATACCCAGAATATCCCGCAGGGGATGTACAAGGTCAAGCTGAATGTCTATAAGGACACAAATAGTGACGGCCAGGGCGACACTGAAATTCCGTACGATGCGGCTTCGCAGGAATTTGAAGTGACGTTTAGAGGGGAAAACACGCAATCTGGCTGCACAAGGATGCCGTCAATTGATGTGCTGGAGCCAGTTGGCAATTATATGCCAAGGTCAGTGCCGGCAGAAGGGATTTTGGTTGGCGCAAACATAGTTGATGACTGCAATAAGATCTCGACAATGAGGATAGCGCTCGTGAAAAAATCCAACAGGAACAATGAAATCTGCGCGACCCAGTATGCTGCGGCTGACAATGATGCATATGGCTATATAGGGCTTTCCCCGACAATCACAACAGGAAACTGCGATTTTGAATTGGTGTCTGCGCCAACATTGAATGAGCTGGCTCCGCCTTATTACCAGTTTAAGTTTACAAATTCGGCAAGCGCTCCAGCCTTTGCCAACGAAGACCACGAGATTATTTTCAGGGTCACGGACCAGCTCGGCCAGGCCGGGGAAAAAGCCAAAACAATTGCATTTACGGATAATATTGACCCCTTGATTTTGAAGCTCAGGCCATCTCCGGCCCGAACGCCATATTCAATATTGGGAACTCCGCCAGGCTGATATGGATTGATATGGAGTTTGGAAACCGATAAGTTGGAACTTACAGATAATGCAGACTACAAATGATGCAGGCCTTAAAATCCAAAATCTCACTCTGTTGATTCTGCAACAATGGCTTCAAGGCTGTGTGCCTCGCCGTGCCCCGCAGCCCCGGATGGCGCTTCTGCTGTCCCGTTATCGCTGCTCAGCCCGTATTCTGCCTGGTAAGCCTCGAAAAGCTCCTGCTTCAGCGCTTCAATATTAACCTGTCGGCCACCCATAAGCGCCTTGGAAACAGCCTGGCTGATATACCTGTCAATATGCTGGCTTGCCATTCGTTCATATTGGGCCTGCTTGCCATATTTCCCTGAATCCCTTGCATCCCTTGCCATTTTGCTGTACACAACAGTCAGTGCCTTTTCAACATCCATCTCAGCCTGGAGCTTGTCAACTTGCGGGCCGTGGAGGAAACTATGGCTGATTTCATGCGCAAAATAATCATTCGTGATAATTTCATCTTCCAAATGCCCATACTGATTTTTTAGGAAATTCCTGTACTCATGCGCAGCCTTTCTGTTGTAGAGGATGAACCCATTGTCCGGCTTCTGCTTGGGATTTGTGGCTGCAATCAGGTCAGTGTCTTCATCCATGACAAACAGGTATTCAATGCCTTCAGAATGGCCTCTTTTTGCCAGGTACCTGAAAAGCTCCTTGCTTTCTTCTGAATGGACATACTTAAGCAGGATCCTGCCAAGATGCTCGCTGGTCACCAGATTTTCCCTTATGCTTTGCCTGTGCTTGCCGGGGATATCCTGTTTTTGCAGGTTGGCCAAAGCCGTGTCCAGGCTCTTGGATTTGCTGTGCCTTGCATCTGCATCAATATTGGCAAGCGACCGCATGACAGCATTCTGGCCAGTTGACCTGTCGTAAAGAACAAGGGTATCATAATTTTCAGTTAGTGCGCCCCTGGCAGATGTTTCCGGGCTGGGTTTGAAATTTGCGCCAGAATTATAATGCGCGCCAAAAGGATTATTGGGATTAGGCGGCGAATAGTTCATCATTTTGCCAAACAATGTGTTCGGAAAAATCAGCTTTTGCCCATTTGAAGATAGCGCCATATAGCCTGGCCTGATAGTCTGCGCATACATGCTCCCGCCGATTCCAGATTTTCCAGCATTGACTGCCTGTGGTTGATATCCCATATTGGTCCGCCTAAATTTTACAGCGTAATGGTGCCATTATAGTATTAATCGCATAATATGCTGAAATTTAAGAAGATTTGCAAAATAATGATTAAAAAAATAATGAAGTGAGCTTACAGAGAAAAATAAGGTAAACAGGATGAAAGCTGAAAAAAGAGGGGGAAAAAGAAGAAAAAATAAAGGCTTATGCAGCCTTATGATAGTGCTGCCCGCCTCCTGCATGCGCATCGTCAATGATTCCAGCTGCATGCTTCCTTCTTTCCTTGCTAAGCAAATAGTCCGGCACATGAGATGAGAAGATTTGCTTCTTCTGCTCGAATGTCGGGGCATTTTGGAAAGTATTTCTTTGCGGCTTCAGCTCTTCATCGCTTGCATAGAAGTCTTTGGCTGCTCCCAGTATCTCCTGTTCATTGTATTTATTCAAGCTGGAGCTCCAAGTCTTTAAGTGGTCATCCATTGCTGTTTTTTTGATAAGGCCCCTCACTTCTGTTTCAACCTCATCAGTCAGGATTGACTCCCCGTGCTGATTCAGGTACTGGGTCATGACCTGCATGAGATTCTCTCTTGGGACTGTTGCCCTCCATGCAGTTTTTTCAACATTCTTTGCGCCCGCCCCGCCATAGACCTTATCAACAGTGTATTTCTGCACTGCTGCTACTACATTGTCAACAATAGTATTAGCCACATCCCTGTTCAGGATAGGCTCGCCATAGTTTGTCTGCCTGGCATGTGCAGTTGCGTCCTTAATGGCCCGCTTTACAAGAGAATCATAACCCCTTTCATGCCTAGCCAATTCCTGGATATCTTCCTTGATCTCTGCTGATGGATTTTTATGTGCACCGTGCCCATGTCCGCTGCTCATTTGTCTCGCCTCAATTTAGGTATAACGCCTTCTGCATACCTATTTTTAATTATTATGCAATGATAAAAAGGATATGTGCTCATATATAAATTTTATTATTCTGGGTTATAAAGCAATCAGGCCATGGCTTTTGGTCTTCCTGCCGGGCCATGCGTTTGCTGCCAGCAATATGATATTAGTAATGTGGTGTAAAGCATTATGATGTCAGTAATATGACTCTTTAACTTTGCCAGCGGCCACATCTTCAATCGTAATCTCGGGCTCTGACGGCACTTCCCCTTCTTCTTCCTTGCCCTTGCTTTGCTTCGGCTCTGCCTTGCCTGAATCAAACGCTTCAGCCGCCTCTATAGAATCAGCCCCGATGATAATGCCGACATAGAACAGGCTGATAAGCAGGTTAATCACTGCCAAGGTCTTGATATCCATGCCTTCAAATATCGGGAATCCGCCAAATGCGCCTACAAAAACAAATATCATGACAAAAGCAAATGGAAGCACAGCCAGGAAGGATTTTACATGCAGCCTCTCAACCATGCTGATGGATACAACAAGCGTCAGGATAGTGGGCGTAAGCCCCAGGAAAACCCTGAACAAGGAAGTAGCTGTTGTGGCTGAAAGAATAAAGAGCAGGACAACAAACGCAAGCACGCTTATCCCAATAACCATGCCTCTCACTGTGATTAAGCCGTTGCCGGATTCTGCAGTCTCGCTGATTGGCTCCCTCCTCAGCATTACTGTTTCCATGGCAGTGTTGATTGCGTCCTGGGAATGCCCGTATTCCAGCAGGATGGCCTCGATTTCATGGATTGACTTGCCCTGGGAAATGCTGTATTCAATATACCTGACCAGGCTGTTGAGGACATCAAAGAATAATTCCTTCTGCACAGGCCCTTTATAGGGCTCATCCATTGCCTTGATGACATCCCATTTGTGGCGGTGCAGTGAATCAATGGCTTCCTCGACAAGGTTGTGGTGATGCCCGGCATCTGTCAGTGCCTTGCGTATCTTTTCAGGAGGCACTCCTCTTTCGCGCTCCTGCTTGATGTATTTCACAAGTTCGCGCTTCATGTATGCGGCAATGTCTTCCATTTTATCCCCTTTTTAGGTTCCTCTCCCAAAATATGACCCTTTGCCAAAACAATGGGCTTTTTTACATTGGCATGCTATGCTTTATACTTGCATGCTATATCTTATAAATATTTTTCTGCGGACTGCGATTCGCGGTCATGACAACCATGTGCTGTGGAAAACTATATGCAGTGGAAAATAAAACATTAAAGCAACCAGATCAGGTGCAATCAGGTGCAATCAGATCAGGTGCCTTTTTGGGTTGATATCCAAGTCTGTGTACTTGTCCGCTTCCTCAATCAGTTTTGCTGACGAGCTTTTGCCGAAGGCAATTACCTCGACCCTGCAGCCCATTGCACGCTGTAGGTGCCTGACCAGGGGCACGAAATCGCCGTCCCCGCTAACCAGCACCACGACATCCAGCTTTGTGGCCAGCTCAATTGTGTCCATGGCTATGCCGATATCCCAGTCGCCTTTCTTTGCTCCGCCGACAAAAGTCTGCAGGTCCTTGGCCCTGACTTCATAGCCAAATTTTTTCAGCAATTCAAAAAAATTGGACTCATCCTTGACATCTGCCTTGATTACATAGGCAAACGCCCTGACAAGCCTTCGGCCTGCAACAGCTGTCTTCAGTATTTCCTTGAAATTCACCTTGGCATTGTACAGGTGCCTTGCAGAATAGTATAGATTTTGTACGTCGACAAATACGCCGACCCTTTGTTCCTTGTGCTGCGATGTGCTGTCACTCATTTTATCACCACTTTTGTTGTCTCTCTTTTTTCAGATTATCTCTTTTTCAGATTATCACTTATTTTCACTTATTTAGGCAGGCTTTTTTCAAATCCGCAGCTTGTGCAGATGATGGAATTGCTTCTTGCGTCAAACTCAAGAGTCAGCCGGCTGCATTTCGGGCATTTCTTGATTGGCGAGATGCTTTCAAAATTCCTCCTAAGCTCCTCGTAAGGATCCATGCGAGTTATTTAAGCTTTGCCGTATTTAAACGTTTCTGAGAATAGGGCTTTGCCCGAAAAGTTAGTTTGGGCATCAATTTTGCGAAGCCCATCCCCGGAGGGGTTAAGCATTTTTCGGGGTTGCAGAGGAGAAAAATGCAATGCATGAGAAGTTGCAATGCTGAGCGGATGCCCAAACCGAGCCGAAAGGCGAGTTTTCAGGCAAAGCTTGAGAATGGGGTCTCTGAGGGAGTGAAGTTAAGAAAAAAGAATATAAAGCATATACATAAAATATATAAACCTTGAAGGGCCGAATTGTACTTGATCTTTTGAGATTAAGAAGGAGATAAACATGGAACTAAACTTCTTTGGAGCACCGGAATACCTGGAGCCGCATTGCCCCGGATGCAAGGCAAAAATAGATTATGGAGTCACGACCATTTATGATGACACAGTAAAAGGGCACAAGTGCCTGGCTTGCGGCATACTTCTCTAAGGTGCCAGGTGAGATTCCATACCGATTGTGTTCCTGCACAGGCATGCCCATGCAAAATCTTTATATACATGGCATGGATTTAGCTGGTGTATGTCAGCGGATTTAATCCAGCTCCAGATTTCTGTCATCATTATCTAGGAGGCAGGCTAGCCCGGCCTTTCTTGTGATGCTCGCTAGGAATCAGAAGGATAATTCCCGCCAAGGAAAAGCATGGATTTATGACATAGAAAATAACGAAAATGGCAGAAGACAAGCCTCAAAAATATGACCCGATTAAGCTTGAGCCGGAAATGCTGAAGTTTTGGGAAGAGAAAAAAATATACCAGAAAGCCAAGTCAGCCGGGAAAGGAAAGCAAAAGTTCTATTTCCTGGACGGCCCGCCTTACACCTCCGGAAAAATACACCTTGGCACTGCCTGGAACAAGCCCCTTAAGGATATGGTCCTCAGGTACAAGCGCATGAAAGGGTTTGATGTATGGGACAGGGCAGGCTATGACATGCACGGCCTTCCGGTTGAGCTCAAGGTTGAGGAAAAAGTCGGCATCAAGTTCAAGGAAGAGATTCCCGGGTATGGCGTGGCAAAATTTGTAGAGCAATGCAGGGAATTTGCGCTCAGCAACCTGAAAATCATGAACGAGGATTTCAGGCGCCTTGGCGTCTGGATGGATTTCGAAGACCCTTACATGTCCATAACATCCGAGTTCATTGAGGGGGAATGGTGGCTTATCAAAAAGGCTCATGAAAACAAGAGGCTTTACCAGGGGCTGAAATCAATGCATTGGTGCAGCCACTGCGCGACAAGCCTTGCCAAGCACGAGCTGGAATATGAAAATGTTGAAGATGATTCTATTTTTGTAAAATTCCAGGTCAAGGGAAAAAAGGATGAATACCTCATAGTCTGGACCACAACACCATGGACAATTGCGTTCAACCTCGGGGTGATGGTGCACCCTGATTTTGAATACCTGAAAATAAAAGTTAAAGCGGACGATGGAAAAACAGAGGCCTGGATTGTTGCCAAAGGCCTTGCCGGGGTATTTATGGGAGGGGTTGTCGGCAGGGAATATGAGATCATTGAGGAGTTCAGGGGCGAAAAGCTGAATGGATGTGAATATGTGCACCCTTTTTCTGATTTGATTGACTATGCGGGCATCAAAAAAGAAAGCCCGAAGGTGCATACTGTGGTGCTTAGCGAGGAATTCGTGGACTTGTCAGCGGGGACAGGCCTTGTTCACATGGCACCTGGCTGCGGCCCCGAAGATTTTGAAATCGGGAGGAGGAATGGCATACCGGCATATAATCCAGTGGATGAATACGGCAAATATCCGGAAGGCATGGGCAGCCTGTCAGGCATGGTCTGCAAAAAGGACGACAGGAAATTCACAGAAGAGCTTGAAAAGAGAGGGGCGATTATTGCCTCGACAAAAGTGCAGCACGAATATGCCCATTGCTGGCGCTGCCAAAGCCCGGTGATATTCAGGACAACAAAGCAGTGGTTCTTCAAGGTTGAAGACCTGAAAGAGCAGATGAAAAAGGAAAACAGGAAAATCAACTGGGTTCCTGAATGGGCTGGAAGCAGGCAATTCGATTCATGGCTGGATAATCTAAGGGACAATGGCATAACAAGGCAAAGGTATTGGGGAACCCCGATTCCAATTTGGGCATGCGGCAAATGCGACAGCATAGATGTCATAGGCAGCGTTGCTGAGCTTGCGAAACTTGCGGGGAGCGAAGCAATTCCAAAAGACCTGCACAAGCCCTGGATTGATGAAGTCCAGTACAAATGCAAGTGCGGGGGAACCAAGACCAGGATACCGGACATAGCGGATGTATGGGTCGATGCGGGCACAACCTCATGGAATTGCCTCAGGTATCCCGGCAATGTTGATGATTTCAACAGGCTTTTCCCGGCTGATTTCATTCTTGAGGGAAAAGACCAGATTCGGGGCTGGTTCAACCTTTTGCTGGTCGCGTCAATGGTCAGCATGAACAGGCCAAGCTTCAAATCTGTTTACATGCACGGATTTGTCAATGACGCAGCAGGCAGGAAAATGTCCAAAAGCCAGGGAAATGTCATATCGCCATATGAGGTTATTGACAAGTACGGCGCAGATGCCTTCAGGTATTACACAGCAGGCGGCGCAAACCCGGGCTATGACCTGAATTATAATTTTGATGATGTCAAGTTAAAGAGAAGGAACCTTGAAGTCCTGTGGAACCTGCAGAACTTTGTGCTCGATTTGTCAAAGCAGGCAAAGCTTAGGAGGATCGACGAGGTTAAAGGCCGCTTTTCCATTGAGGAAAAGTACATTTTGTCAAAGCTCAATTCAGGGATAAGGGAAACAACGCTTCTTTATGACAAATACCATCTGAATCTTGTGCCTCAGAAAATAGAGGGTGTCTTTCTTGAGCTTTCAAGGGCCTATATACAGCTGGTGAGGGAAAAATCCAGCCTCGGCAGTGAAGCAGAAAAAGAGGCAGTCTTGTCAACGGTAAATCACGTTTTGATGGAATGCATCAAGATGTTTGCCACTGTTGCGCCCTTCATTTCCGAGTCAGTTTACCAGAATATGAAAGATGTGCAGCCGGGTGGGGGGCAAAAAGAAAGCATCCATCTGTTCCAATGGCCTGGCCATGACGATAACATGATTGACACAAAGCTTGAGGAGGAGATGGAGATTGTGCAGGGAATAATACAGGCGACTCTGTCAGCCAGGGAAAAGGCAAGGCTCGGCGTGAGGTGGCCGCTGAAGGAAGTGATAGTGCAGACAGGCAATGAAAGTGTAATCAGCGCCCTGAAAAACCTCAATTCCCTGCTAAAAAGCCAGTGCAACATCAGGAAAGTCGGCTATACAAAATCTTTTGACAAGGTCAAGGTGAAGATGGAGCTGGATGTTGGAAAAATAGGCGCAAGGTATGGAGGGGTTGCCCCAAAAGTTATAGCATCGCTTGCTGTCATGAACCCCGAAATGATATCAAAATTGATTGAAGAGGAAAAAATAATTGAAGCCAAAGTGGATAATGAGCTCTTGCCTGTGCCCAAGGACTGCCTGATTTTCAGGAGGGCAGTTGACCAGCCTTATGTGGAAAGCGAATACAAATCCAGCTATGTTTATCTGAATACAGAGCAGACAAAGGAGCTTGAAGCAGAAGGGTTTGCCAGGGAAATCATGAGAAGGATTCAGCAAATGAGAAAGAATGCAGGACTGCAGAAACAGCACAGCATCAGGCTTTTCATTAAATGCGGCAAGGCTGATCTGGACATCCTGTCAGCATGGAGGGATGCTATTAAGGAAAAGGTTGGCGCGGGAATATTTGAATTTTCCGCAACTGAGGCTGCGCAAGATTACACGAACAAGGAAGTGTATAAGGTAAAGGACAAGGAGTTTGAGATTTCTTTTGACAGGGCTTGAGTGGTTTATGCTTGCATGAAATAGTTTTATAAACCATGCAGCTGTCCTGCGTGATATGGCACTTTACTTGATTGGCCTTGGCTTGTCTGATGAAAAAGACATTTCTGTCAAAGGCCTGGAAGCAGTGAAAAAATGCCGCAAGGTTTACCTGGAGTCATACACTGCAGTGCTCAGCTGCCCTGTTTCAAGGCTTGAAGAGTTTTATGGCAGGAAAATAATAGTTGCCCCCAGGGATATGGTTGAAAAACAGGCAGATGTAACTATCCTTGAGGATGCTGAAAAGGCAGACACGGCCCTGCTTGTTGTCGGCGACCCGCTTGCAGCGACCACACACATGGACATTCTAGAGAGGGCAAAATCAAGAAGCATAAAGACGGAAGTTATCCATAATGCCTCTGTAATGAATGCGATTGCTGCGACAGGCTTGCAGCTGTACAAGTTTGGAAAGACAACCAGCATGCCATTCCCGCAAAAAAGCTTTGAGCCGGAGACAGCTTATGATATTATTATGCAAAACAGGAAAAACGGCAGCCATACACTTGTCCTCCTGGACCTAAGGCCTGAGAAAAATATGTTCATAACGGTAAATGAGGGCATAAAGCAGCTGCTGAAGATTGAGCTTAAAAGGAATGAAAAGGTTTTCACAGAGCAGACCAAAGTTGTTGGCTGTGCAAGGATTGGAAGCAAAGGCCAGCAAATAATTTATGGCAATGCAAAGGATTTGCTTAAAATCGATTTTGGAAAGCCAATGCACTGCCTTGTCGTGCCAGGCGACCTGCATTTTATGGAAGAAGAGATATTAATGAAATTCCAAGTTTAGATTCTCAGCGCTACAATATATTGTTGGCATATTAAAATTTCAACTTCATTTGATGCAGCCTTGCCCGAAAAGTGAGTTTGGGCATCAATTTTGCGAAGCCCATCCCCGGAGAGATTAAGCATTTTTCGGGGTTGCAGAGGAGAAAAATGCAATTCGCGAGGAGCTGAAATGCTGAGCAGATGCCCAAACCGAGCCGAAAGGCGGGTTTTCGGGCAAAGCCATTTGATGCGATAGCTTTTTAAATCTGGAAATCATTGAAATCAGATAAAAAAGCGGAGGGGAAAAATGAAAATCGGCGTTTTGGGCTCAGGCATTGTTGGCCAGACATTGGCCAGCGGTTTTATTAAGCATGGTTATGATGTGATGGTTGGAACAGGCAATCCTGAAAAGCTTAAGGACTGGAAGGAAAAAGAAGGAGGCAATGCGAATATAGGAAGCATAGCAGAATCAGCTTCTTTTGGGGATATCATTGTGCTCGCAGTGAAAGGCAAGGCCGCCAAAGATGTCCTGAAGTCTGCCGAAGCAAAAAATCTCAATGGCAAGGCCATTATAGATGTTACCAACCCGATTGCGGATGCGCCGCCGGAAAACGGTGTGCTTAAATTCTTTACAACCCTTGACAATTCACTGATGGAGCAATTGCAGGCTAATTACCCGAAAGCCAGGTTTGTCAAGGCATTCAACAGCATCGGGAACGCGTTCATGGTTAATCCGGATTTTAATGGGGCAAAGCCATCAATGTTCATCTGTGGCAATGATGAAGCAGCAAAAAAAGAGGTCCATAAAATACTTGACAAATTTGGCTTTGAAGTTGAAGACATGGGCAAGGCTGAAGCAGCGCGTGCAATAGAGCCGCTTTGCATTTTGTGGTGCATACCGGGGTTCCTGAACAACAGTTGGAGCCACGCCTTCAAGCTGCTTAAGAAATAAGTAAGGTTTAGCCGAAAAGCTTCCGGAGCTCGGTAATCTCTTCTTTTATAATGTCAAACCCGCTTTGCCAGAATTTCTCATCCTCAGGATTTATGCCAAATGGCTTAAGCATGCCAGCAGCTGATTTTGAGCCTCCATCTGCGAGCAGGCTTGCGTATTTGTCAATGAAGCTTTTGCCTTGCTTCTTGTACATGCTGTAAAGGGCCAGCACCATCAGATTGCCCCATGCATAGGCATAGCAATAGAATGGAGTGTGGTAGATGTGAGGTATGTATCTCCACTCATTCCTGAAAATGCCAGGCAGTTGCATGCTGCCGAACTGCTCCTTGAGAAGGCTGAGGTAATATGCGTCCAGTTCCTCCTTTCGCAGCCCGTCCCGTATCTTGCCGTGCGCAAATTGCTCGAAAATGACAAAATAAGCCTGGCGCGTGATTGACGCATATTGCTGGTCCAGCAGCTTGATGAGGATGGCCTTCTTTACTTCAGGGTCCTTTGCTTCGTCCAATAGCCTTGATGCCAAAACCATTTCGCCGAAGATTGACGCGGTTTCCGCCATTGGAAGCGAGGTATGGTAATTGGCATAGTTTTGCTTCATAGCAAGCACATCATGGATTCCGTGCCCAAATTCATGCATCATTGTGAAAACATCCCTGAGCTTGTCCGTGTGGTTAAGCATGATGTATGGCAAAATTGTATTGCTCGGCCCCCAGCAAAATGCGCCGCCGCGCTTATTTGGGCAGGGATGTGAATGCACATGGCTTGCCTGGAAAATCCGTGATGCGGCCTGGTAAAATCTCCTGTCGAATTTATTATAGGTGTCCAGGACAATTTTTTTGCTTGCTTCATAGGGAAAGCTGTCTTTTTCCTTTGTCTTGTGTGGTGCATAGAGATGGAATCGTGAAAATTGGTATTTTCCTCCCTGCTTCCTGGCCATTGAGTATTTTAGCTTGAAGTATTCCTGGAAGAGCCCGGAATTTTTCCTGACAACCTTGAGCAATGCATTCACTGCAGGCGCTTCAATGTCATTGGACATATTTCGGATGTCAAGCGCTGATTTGTACCCCCTAATCCTAATGCCCTCATTGTGCCAGTCCAATGCAATCATCCTGTATATTTCAGAGAGGGCGGTTGAGTTCTCATCATATTTGGCAAGCACTGTCCTGTAAGCTGACTCCCGCAGTTTTGGCACACTGGAAGTGTAATGGCTCACGACCTCCTCCTGGCTCAGCCCTTTTTTTCCATTGAAATCATATTTGTAGCTGCTTGTGAGAATGTCATATATGTCTGAAAAAGCCGACGAGCCCGTGGCGGATTTCAAGGCGATTGCCTCTTCAACTTCTGCTGATTTTGTAAATGGCGCAGTCTTTCGTGTGAGCTCCAAAGCATGCCTGTAGTCCCTGAGAATTGGGCTCTGCAAAATCCTTTTGGCAGTTTTTTTGTCAAGCCCCTTGATCCATAAGTTGAAGAAGCGCATTTTATTGCTGATGTCTGTCCCGAGCTGGCCAATGGAAGACAGCTTTGCCAGGGAATCCGAGTCTGAGGTGTTGGTGGCAAATTTCAGGCTGTAGAATGCATTCATTCGCGAGAACAAGAGGTCAATTTCCTCCTCTTTTTTTATGACTTCCAGGACAAGGCCTGGCCTGGTGGAATTGCTGAGCCTTGGCTTGTATTTTTCATATCCTGCAACAAGCTTCCTGATCTTGCCCAGCGATGCCTTGAAGTTTTTGTCATCAAAGAGGTCGCCTAAGGCCCAGACTGCATGCCTTTCTTTCATGCACAATCGTGAAAAGCACAGGTAATTAAATCTTTTGAATGTTGACAGGCCCGGACTGGCTGACCGACCACAATAAGTAAAATTGAAATAGGATTGTCAATATCTTTTATCCATGATAACCGAAAAACAGGCAATCGCGCTTCTTGAAAAGTATGCCCCTGATGAAAAAACTTTCAAAATAGTCTATGGCCACTGCCAAAAGGTCAGGGAGATTGCAGAGAGGGTTGCGAGGCAAATCAAGGGTGTTGACATAGAGCTTGTGAAGATGGGCGCATTGCTTCACGATATTGGGAGGTTTGTATACCCTCCGCCAGGCAGGGATAATGGGGTCAGGCACGGCCTTGCCGGGGCAGACATCCTGAGAAATGAGGGAGTGGATGAGGAAGTTGCGCTGATTTGCGAGCGCCACGTTGGAATCGGGCTGACGGCATCGGATATTGAAGTGCAAAAACTGCCCCTGCCAAAAAAGGACTATGTGCCTCTAAGCCCTGAGGAGAAGATAGTGGCTTATGCTGACAACCTTGCAATTGGCAATGTTGAAGGCACAGAAAAGATGGTTGAACAGAGGTTTTCCATGGAAATTGGCCCTGAATATGGCGAACGGGTCAGGAAATTCCATGAAATGGTTCACAAAATGATGGCAAGATAGCCATATAAAGAATTAAAAATAACGAAAATCGCACTATTCCCCTGCCTAAAGGCAGGGATATTTTATCGTGTGATTTTCGGAATTGGAAATTTCGACATGAATGTCGTGGTATTAAACCCCCGGAAGTTTCTGTCGAAATTTCCAATAAAATATTTATATAGCACATTGAATACCCATTGTGGATGATTAACCTGGAGAAGCTCAGGGCCGAGCAGGACAAGCTGGCCAAGAAAGTCATTACGCACGACACTTTTGAGAATGAGGACATTAAAACCATTGGCGGCATTGACCAGACTTACACCAGCAATAACCGCATAATTTCTGCAGCTGTTGTGATTGACAGGAAATCCCTTAAGGAGATTGAGGCCAAGTATTCAGTGATGGAAGTCAATTTCCCTTACATACCCGGGTTTTTGAGCTATAGGGAATTGCCTGCAATGGTTGAGGCCTACAGGATGCTGGAGCAAAGGCCCGACATGATTATCATAGATGGCAATGGCATCCTGCACCCAAGGCGCCTGGGCCTGGCAAGCCACCTCGGCATACTTCTTGATGCTGTCACAATAGGAGTGGCCAAAAACCTCCTGAGCGGCGAGGTTGATGGCGAAAGGGTGATAATAGACAAGGAGGTTAGAGGCTACAGGCTGGTCACCAAGGAACATGCCAATCCAATATTCATATCGCCCGGCCATAAGATAGGCCTGGCAAGCGCCATAGACCTGGCCAAGAAACTGATTATCCCCCCTCACAAGCTTCCCGAACCGGTTCATCTTGCGCACAAGCTTGCAAACAGGGTCAAGAAGGAGCTCAAAGACGCCGAGGATGCTGTCAAGGGCGTTGCACCCAGCCCGGCCTGAAAGGGCAGAATTGACAGGGAGTGCATGGAATAATTTTTATAATCCGGAAACAAGGGCTCCGTCATGGATCTCAGAAAACTTAGCGAGAGGCAAAAAGTCGAGATTGGCATTATCCTCATCATTCTTAATTTTGCCATCGGTTTTGTCAGCAAGATCCCATTCCTGCAGCTTGTCAGGGACCCTAATTCCTTCCACATTCACCCTTTGTATTACATCTCTGCTGTTGTTGCCTATATTTTCAGCTGGTTTCTTGGCATAATTGGAGTCTTGCTGCTGGGCAAGGAAACCTACCAGGCACTGCGCAGGAAAATGCAGAAGAAGGTTGGGCAGACCATACACCACCATGTTGGAAGGCATGTGGAAAAGCATGTGAAGCCGCATGTGGACAAATTTGTGCAGGATGTTGAAAGGATGCGGAGAAAAAGGCAGGCTGAAAAGAGGATGAAGGCACGGCTGAAAAAGCAGAATGAGCTATAGGAAATAACCTTAATTTTCGTATGTTTTGAAATGAGTGCAAGGTTATTTCCTAATAAGCAAATCACTTATTCGTTAGGAACAAAGTTCCGATTATTAAAGTGATTTGCTATAATAAAAGGACAGCCTTGACTGCTTCCCATATTCTGAAATGAATTTTTCTGCCTTGCCTAGAAGTTCCTTGCTGCTGTCATAGGTTATCTGCTTAATTGCCGCCGGATACGCAAGCCATTTGAATGCAGTGTGCTCCGAAGACAGGATTATCCTGTCCTGCGCTGTTTCCGCTGCATAAAAAACAACGCTCTTGGTTATGAATTTGCCAGCCCTCTTGAAATGGTAGGTTATTTTCTCCTTGAATCCCTCCAGTATCCTGAGGTCAGTGATGCCTGTTTCCTCCTTTGCCTCTCTCCTTGCAGCCTGCTCTTCGTTTTCGCCCGGCTCTATATGTCCTTTTGCATAATCCCAGTGGCCTACAGAGTGGTGCAGGAGCAGGTACAGCCTGTGATTCCCTTCATTCCGGAATATCACAAAACCGGCTGATGATTCTGACAATGTGGCATCTGTTGCGACCATTTTGCATTGGCTTCATTCTGCTTATAAAAACCTTTTTATAGCTCAATCAAATCTGTATCCTCGATAAATAATGATTCCGGACAGGGACATAAAGAAAATTTTCAAGGAAAAGGCGAGCAGGGAGCCAGATAAATATTATGCCACAGGTGTATTGGCAGCAGAGGGGTTCAAAAGGGCAAGGTGCGGCAATTGCAGCAGGTTTTTCTGGTCGACAACCGAAAGCAAGGTCTGCGGCGATCCTGCGTGCTCGGGAGGCTTTCGCTTCTTTGACAGCCCGCCTGCAAAGAAAAGGCTGACATACATTGAAATTTGGCAGGAATTTGCCAGGCATTTCAGGAAATTGGGCTACACTCCGATTGAGCGCTATCCTGTTGTGGCCAGATGGAGGGAGGATACTGATTTTGTGCAGGCAAGCATCTATGACTTCCAGCCTTATGTCGTTTCAGGTGAAGTTGAGCCGCCCGCAAACCCATTGGTTGTCCCGCAGTTCTGCCTGAGATTTAACGACATTGACAATGTGGGAATAACCGGGTCGCATAACACCGGGTTCGTGATGATAGGCCAGCATGCTTTTGTGCCACCCAAGGATTATGACCAGCCAAAATATTTCAGGGACATACAAAGCTGGCTCAAGGAGGGGATAGGGCTGCCGAACCATGAAATTACTTTTCATGAGGATGCATGGGCAGGCGGCGGCAATTTCGGGCCTTGCATGGAATTTTTCAGCCGTGGCCTTGAGCTTGGCAACCAGGTTTACATGTCCTATGAGCAAACGCCAGGCCCAGTAGGATACAAGGAACTGAGCCTGAAAGTGCTTGATATGGGCATGGGGCAGGAAAGGAATGCATGGTTTACCCAGGCTAAGAGCACAAGCTATGAAACAACATTCCCGACTGTGTGCGAATTCCTGTACAAGAGAACAGGCATCACGCCAAACCGTGACATTCTCAGAAAATTCCTGCCTTACTCATCCTACCTCAATATAGACGAAGTGGAGAGCATTGACAAGACCTGGCAATTTGTGGCTGGAAAAGTCGGCACTGATGTACAGGCATTGAAAAATGAAGTTCTTCCGCTGGCAGCCATTTATTCCATTGCGGACCACAGCAGAAGCTTGCTGTTTGCATTGAACGACGGCGCACTGCCAAGCAATGTTGGCGGCGGATACAATCTGCGCGTGATTCTCAGGAGGGCGCTGTCATTCATTGACCAGTACAATTGGGATATTGACCTCCCCGAATTGTGCAAAATGCATGCTGCATACCTGAAGCCGATATTTCCGGAAGTTTCCAAGAACCTGAATGAAGTTACGCAGATACTTGAAGTTGAAAGGAAAAAATATATTGCCACCAGGGAAAAGACCGGCCAGATAGTTTCCAGCCTGCTTAAGCATGGCGAAATCAGCAATGAAAAGCTTGTGCAATTGTATGACAGCCAGGGGATTTCGCCGGAAACAATAAGGATTGCTGCAAAAAAGCTTGGAAAAAAAGTGGAAGTGCCTGAAGATTTCTACAAAAAGGTTGGAGAGCTGCACGAAAAGAGCATGCAGGCTACTGCGACATACAAGGAAGAGAAGCTTCCACTGGATGATGCGCCAGACACCCGGGCATTGTATTTTGATGATTACAAGCTCTTGAATTTCCAGGGAAAGGTTGTCAAGGTCATTGGGAAGCATGTCATTCTCGACCAGACCGCATTTTATCCGACTTCTGGCGGCCAGATACATGACCTTGGGAAAATTGATGGTCATGAAGTGACAGAAGTGTTCAAGCAGGGCAGCATAATTGTGCACCAGATGGAAAATGAGCATCACGGGCTGGAAGAGGGGATGATTGTCCATGGGTCAATAGATAGGGAAAGGAGGATGCAGCTTGCTCACCACCACACTTCAACCCATATAGTCAATGCCGCGGCGCGCAGGGTGCTTGGAAACCACATCAACCAGGCAAGCGCAAAGAAAACCTTGGAAAAGGCAACACTTGACATAACGCATTACGAAAGCATAGATGATGCAACATTGAAAAAAATAGAGGACGAGGCTAACAGGATTGTCATGGCAGATATAAAAGTTGACAAAAGCTTTATGCCAAGGAATGAGGCGGAAAAAAAATACGGCGTGAACATTTACCAGGGAGGTGTAGTGCCGGGCAAGAGCCTGAGAATCGTGAATATTGAAGGGGTTGATGTTGAAGCATGCGGCGGAACCCACCTTGACCATACAAATGAAGTTGGCGAGATAAAAATCCTTAAGTCGACAAAAATTCAGGACGGAATAGTGCGCCTTACATTTACAGCAGGCAAGGCTGCCCAGCATGCAAAGGGCAGATCAGGTGATACGATTGAAGAGGCTGCCAAGCTGCTTGGATGCAATGAAAATCAGGTGCCTGGGAGAGCAGAGGAACTCTTCTCCAAGTGGAAGGAAATTGTCAAAAAGGGAAAGCAGGTTGGATTTGACCTGACTTCAACTGAGGAATTCGGGGGAGATGTTTTGGCAAGGGCAGCTGAAATCCTCAGGACACAGCCGGAGCATGTTCCAAAAACAATCAGGAGATTCCTTGATGAGATTGAGGCAAAGAAGAAATAATGTCATGGAAAAATGTCCATGAGAAAAATGCCGTGCAAAATGTGCAAGGGATTATATGATTCCTAATTTCTTCCCTGCTGTTGCCATCTTTTCTATGAATGCATCGAGCTCTTCCCTTGAATGAGCAGCGCTGATTTGCACCCTTATCTCATCCCTGCCTTTCGGGACAACTGGAAAATTTATGTTTGTCACAAGGATGCCGGCCTCGAATAATGCCTTGGTCAGCGCCTTTGTTTTGGCTGTGTCGCCAATCAGCAAAGGCTGTATTGGGTGTGAAGAGTCACAGGCAAATTTGAAGCCGAGCTTGGTTGCCTTTTCCTTAAAATAAGAGATGTTTGAGTTAAGGTTATGCAAAAGCCTGTGGCCCTCTGCGCTGTCAACAAGATTGACAGAAGCCAATGAAGCGCCTGCCGTGCCAGGTGAAAACGGGTTTGAGTAGATGTAAGTTGCGGATGACTCCCGCAGATAGTCAACCATTGTCTTGTCGCCGACAACATAGCCGCCGTCAGCCCCAAATCCCTTGCCAAGCGTCCCGACCAGTAAGTCGCATTTCCCGTTTGACGCCTCTTCGCACCCTCTTCCTGTTTTTCCAAATCCTGCAACTCCATGGCTGTCATCAACAACCGTGATGATTCCTTCCTCATAATCATTATCGTGCTTGTCGCAGATTTCCTGCATTTTTCCAATGTCCTGGTGCTCGCCCAGCATGCTGAAAATACCGTCGGTCACAATGAGGACGCGCTTGAACTTGCCCTTATTTTCTGAGAGCACTTTGTCCAAATCTTCCAGGTCCATATGCCTGAATATCATCTTATGGTCTTTGTCAAGCCCGGCCACCCTTATTCCATCAATTATGCTCCTGTGGTTCAGCTCGTCAGAGATTACAAGCGTGTCCGGGTGCACAACAGAATCACGGCTCTGCCCCTTTATGATGCAGTGCAGCACTGCCATGTTCGCTGCAAATGCAGATGAGAATATCATGCCTTCTTCCCTTCCATGGAATTTTGCCAGCGCCTTCTCAAGGTCGCGGTGGATTTGCATTGTCCCTGAAATAAACCTTACTGCACCCGGGCCCGCGCCGTATGTTTTCGAGGCCTCTTCCTCTGCACGCTTGATCTTTGCATTATGCCGCAGGCCAAGGTAATCATTGGAATTGAATATAAGGTATTCTTTCCCATTTATTACTGCCCTGCCGTTCCTGAAGCCGCTGATTATTTTCTCGTGCCTTTTGTCTGTCTGCACTTCATCAATCCTGGCAATTTCCACCCTTAACAGTTCGTAAAATTTTTCCTTGCCCATCATGTCACTTCCTTAATTTCGCTTTGAGATGCTTAAGCATCACTTCAGTCATTTTTGGGAGGGTGAATTCATGCTTCCATCCCCAATCCTTCCTTGCCTCAGAATCATCGATGATTCTCGGCCATGAATCAGCAATTTTCTGCCTGCTGTCCGGCGCATAATCTGCCCTGAATCCCGGAATGTGCTTTCTGATGTCTTCTTCCTGCTCCTTGGCTGAAAAGCTTATTGCCGCAAGGTTGTAGCTTGTCCTGACCTTTATTTTTTCAGCCGGCGCGTCCATCAGCATCAATGTTGCCCTGATTGCATCGTCCATATACATCATGGGAAGCACTGTATCTTCCCTCACAAAGCAGGTGTAGTGGCCTTTTAACAGGGCATCATAATAGAATGCGACTGCATAGTCAGTTGTCCCTCCGCCCGGCTCTGCCTTCCAGCTGATGATACCAGGATATCTCAGGCTTCTGACATCAAGATTGAATTTGAGGTGATAATATTGGCAGAGGAGTTCCCCTGCATATTTGGCAACGCCATAAATTGTGGTCGGCTCGGCGACAGTTCTTTGCGGCGTGTTGTCTTTCGGCGTTGTCGGGCCAAAAATCGCAATTGAGCTCGGCCAGAACAGCTTAAGTTTATTCTCAACACATATGTCAAGGATTGTCTTGAGGCCATTCATGTTTATGTCCCAGGCCAATTGTGGGTTTTTTTCGCCGACTGCAGAGATCATGCCAGCAAGATGATAGATTTGAGTTATTTTATGCTTGGCAATCAATGACTGGATTTCCTCTTTTTTTCTAACATCGCCATGCTCGACAATCCCATGAAAATCTTCAGGGACGTTCTTGTGGGCAAGGCAAATGACATTGTCCCTGCCATGCTTTTTCTGCAGTTCCGGAATCAAGTCAGAACCAATCTGGCCAAATGCGCCTGTCACGAGTATTTTATCCATATTGCTTCGCCTGAAAAGAATAAGTTGCCATTTAAGAAGATTGTGATTTTGAGATTGTGAGCAGTAGGCAGAACCCCTGCCCTAAATTCCAGTTGCCACCACCAAAGCTAAAAAACACCAAAAAGTATTTAAATATTAGGATATTCTAATATGATATTATGAATGAGATATACAAGATTCATGCGGAGATGTGCAAGGTATTCTCAAACCCCACAAGATTGGAAATATTGAATCTTTTGAGCGACAAGGAAATGTCAGTGACAGAGCTCATTAAGAAAACAAAATTGAGCCAGGCTAATATTTCCCAGCATTTATCCATTATGAAATCAAAAGGGATTGCCATTTCGGACAGAAAAGGAAAAAACATCTATTACAGGCTTACGAATCCAAAAATCATCAAAGCTTTTGATATAATCAGGGAAGTGTTAAGGGAAAGATTGAGAAGCAGGATGCTGTAAGGCAAACCCATGAAAAGGGATGCGGTGGTGTAATGCTTATGGAAGAAAACAAAAATGCTTGGGCCTGGGCGCTTGCAGCTGTAGCATTGCTCTTCGTGTTCGGCAGTTTTTGGATGGGAGGCTACGGCATGATGGGCTTTGGAATGGGATTCGGATTCCCCTTTATGTTGATTTTCTGGGGAGTGTCAATTTGGCTTGTTGTTGCCCTTATCAACGGAGGTCAGCCAAGCAAGAAAGAGGAAGACCCATCAATCATACTTAAAAAAAGATATGCTTCCGGAGAAATATCAAAAAAGCAATATGTGGAAATGAAAAAGGAACTGAAGTGAGGCATGACAATGAAAACTGATGATTTCGCATACATTGTTGAAACAAAAAAAAGTTTTGATGATGCCGTTGTTTCCGTTTTAAAGGCTGTTGAGCAAAAAGGCTGGGCATTATTTCAGGTTTATGATGTCAAGGAAAGGCTGGCTGCTAAGGGGTTTAGCCAAAAGCCGCTAAAAATAATCGAAATCTGCTCAGGCAAATATGCAAATCAGTTCCTAAACAAAAATAGGTTAATCTCCCTGTGCATGCCATGCAAAATCAATGTTCTGGAGGAAAATGAAAAAGTAAAGATAGCCGGGATGAAACCGACCATGATTTCTCAATTCTTTTCAGAAGTAGACAGGAAGGAAGCCGAGCAAGTTGAAAAGGATGTGATTGAGATGGTTGATAACGCGAGGTAAAACCATGAAAATAGGCATAATTTTAAACACAAATGATGCAGAAACCAGCTGGAATTGCTTTCGGTTTGGAAATGAGGCTATTGGCAAAAATCATTCAGTGAGGGTATTTCTCCTTGGGAAGGGGGTTGAGGTTGAAAGTGTAAAAGATGCAAAATTTCCTCTGCTTGATGGCTCAATTAGGAAATTCGTAAAAAATAGCGGCGTTATTCTTGCTTGTGGGACTTGCTTGAAGATAAGGGGAAAAGAAGAAAGCAGTATATGCCCCATTTCCGCAATGGAAGATTTGTTAAAGTTAGTTGAAGAGTCTGATAAGATTGTGACATTTGGTTAGAGATGCGGCAACTCTGCCTTCATTAAAAAAAATGTTGGTTTTCGAATTGGATTTAACATCAGGCTTAACCGAAGTTTTGACCTCTCGAAAGATCCCAAGGTATTTCTCAGGCAAACTCCTTCAGCTTCCTCTGCACGCTGATTTTCCTCAGCAGTTTGCTCTCTTTCAGCATTTGTTTGATATCGCAGCCGAATTTGTTCTTTATGAATTGCTGCGCATAATCCACCATCAGCTGCCTGCTTGAAAATTCAATTGGCTTGCTTTCCATGGCCTTTCTTGAGGCCTCCCTTACCACCCAGACGCCAAGCGGAACTGCATACTCACCTGTTATGAACCTTAAACAGAGTATGCTTGCCTGTTTCCTGATTCCGGCAAGCTTTTCCAGGATTGCGAGCCGTGCCGCGTAATATCCCCCCACTGTGTTGCTGGCATAGTCCTTCCTGCCGGCATAAAACTCATGGTCTGTTGCGTAATTTAATTTTCCTCCAGGCCTTGGCACAGCAGCTTCAAACAGTTCGTAGCTCCACACTTCAGGGAAGAGCATGACAAGGTAGTAGTTCCCAAGATAGCCGCCAAAATATGCAAGGTACCCGGCCTGCTGATAATCCTTTACTTTCCTGGCCAGCTGCCTGCCAATGCTGTCATCTGCTGCTGTAATGCTCCATCTTGTGGGGACGAGCTTTCTGTCTGCCTTTACACCAAGATTGCCAATTGACAACAGCCTTGTTATAACTGATTCGTCATACCCGTGCCCGTATAGATAATTGATTGCAGAATTTGCCTTGAAATCCGTGTCAGAAACGACATAGTCGACTTTCCTGTCAACTGAGATGTTTGAAGTCAGCTTTGCATTCTCAACCTGTGCTTTCGGCCCGGATGGCGCTGAAAAATCGTGGAATGACATCCTGAAGCTCGGCTGCTTGTCCAGCTTTATTTCAACCTCGGCTGGTTTTGACGCCATTGCGACTTCCTTGCTTATGTCAAGAAACTTGCTCTTGCCTTTGATATTTACCGAGAATCTTGAGTTAATTAGCTCGCTCCTGATGTTTATCATTTGGGGGATAGAAAAGTTGTGCTGGCCCCAGTACCTCGGCGCGTCGAGCTTCCATGCTTCCTCGCTTATTTCCGGCGGCGCCATGATGCCAACATTGAGGTTGGGGTAGCCGAACCTTCCCACAAACACCGTCGGTGCAGACCCAAAGAGTTCCTGCTTTGTCAGTTTTGTTTTTACCTGCTTCATGGCAAGGCTGTGCTCGCAAATAGGGCAAAAGCCAAGCGCTTCGTATTGTTTATGCTTACAGGATAAAGCCATGAAGAGCTATACAGCTATAACATTAAAAAGATTTGCGAAGATAAAGCTTTTTAAATGGCTGCTATTGCCATACTCCCTTGTTTTACATGTGTAATCATGTTATATGTCAGACGGGTGAATGATAAATGGAACATTTGGAAAACGAGCATGCAATTTTGAAGCAGTCATCAATCCATAATATGGGCGTATTTGCCAAGGCTGAAATAACTCCGGGAACAAAGGTCATAGAATATATAGGTGAAAAGATAAGCAAAGAAGAGGGCACAAGGCGCTCCGATGCCACTGAAGCGCTGGCCAAGACCAGGCATGATATTGGGAGCACATACATATTTGAGCTTAACGATGAGTGGGATATCGACGGGGATGTGCCCGGCAACCTGGCCAAGTACATAAACCACTCCTGCGAGCCCAATTGCAACATAATGTTCGATGACAACAAGATATACATTGTTGCCAACAAGGAAATAAAAGCCGGCGAGGAGCTTACTTATAATTATGGGTTTGATGAGGAAGACTACCAGGACCATCCCTGCCGCTGCAATTCACCCAATTGCGTTGGCTATATTCTTGGGCAGGAGCACTGGCATATCCTGAAGAATGAAAAAGGATTGAAGCATGAAGCTCGGGAATCTGGCATTATGGTTGAAATAAGAAACTAATAGCCTTTCATTTTTCTCCAGGAAACCTTTAAAAGCCCCGGGCGATGCTATGTTACACAATGGTGCAAAAAGACAATATCGAAAAAGCCAAGAAAAGCATATTCAAGGTCAGCGAAGAGCCTCAAGGCCTGAAAGTCAAGGGCTATGATTTTGAAAATGAGTTTGACTTGGAAAAATTCCTAAAACAATACGGCTCAACAGGATTCCAGGCAACGCACTTCCACAAGGGGTTTGAGATCCTGAAAAAGATGTTTATTGAAAAGAAAAAAACCGGGAAAGACATGACAATTTTTCTGGGCTACACCTCAAATATGGTCAGCAGCGGAGTGAGGGAAGCAATAAAGTTTCTTGTGAAACATAACATGGTTGACTGCATTGTGACAACTGCAGGTGGCGTTGAAGAGGACATAATTAAATGCATAAAGCCGTTTATCCTCGGTGATTTCAGGGCAAAGGGCGCAATGCTCAGGCAAAAAGGAATAAACAGGATTGGGAACATCTTTGTGCCAAATGACCGATACTGTGATTTCGAGGATTTCATGGTCCCGATCTTGAAAGAGCTTTATGAAAGCCAGGAGAAGGAAGGCAAAATCACAAGGCCGAGCGAGCTCATAAGAATATTGGGGGAGAAAATAAACAATGAGGACAGCATTTATTACTGGGCTGCAAAAAATAAAATCCCGGTTTTCTGCCCGGCCCTGACTGATGGAAGCATTGGCGACATGATTTTCTTCTTCAAGTACAAGCACCCTGAATTCAGGGTTGACATGGCAGATGACAATTTCCAGCTCAATGAATTGGCAATTGAGGCAAAGAAGACAGGCGTCCTTGTGCTCGGTGCAGGAGTGGTCAAGCACCAAATCCTGAATGCCAACATGATGAGAGAAGGGACAGCTTACGCGGTCTATATTAACACAGCGCCTGAATATGACGGCTCGGATTCAGGGGCTGAGCCAGAAGAGGCTATTTCCTGGGGCAAGATAAGCCAGGATGCCGGCCATGTCAAGGTCGTCGGTGACGCGACAATATTGTTCCCGCTGATGGTTGCAGGGCTTCAAAAAATTATAGAGTCCGGATAGAGATGCTCATTGGCCCCTCTAGCTTTCTTTCAGAATTTCTGCGATGCTTTTTAGGCTTTCCGCATCCGAAACTGAATAGAATGAATGATCATTTCCTGAAGAGGGCTTAAACCTGGCCAAAGACTTTCCGGGACCCAGTTCAATAAATCTTCCGGATAGCCGCCTCATTATGCTTCCCCACAGTACAGGATTATAAAGCTGCTCAGCCAGTTTCTTCCTGATTCCATCTGCAGTGTGGTGCTCTCCAGTAACATTTGAGTAGACTGGAATCTCGGGATGCCTAAAGGTGAATGAATTCAGGTAATCTTCAAACTCCTCTGAGATATCCTTATAATGGTGTGTATGGAATGGGCCTGATATTTTAAGCGGGATCTTCTTTTTCCCAGGCAGAGAGTCCAGATGCTTTTTCACCATGTCAGGATGCCCGCCCACGACAAACATATCCGGGGCATTGTAGAGGGATATTTCTAATTCACCCCCTGCGGCATTTTGGCAAAAATCGGATAATTCGCCCAAGTCTGCATTTATTACTGCTACGAGAGAGGGCTCATCAAATGATTTCCTGCTCATGAGTTCACCACGTTTTTTTACAATGGAGACTCCATCTTCAAAAGAAAAAACATTAGCGGCATACAATGCTGCATATTCGCCAATTGAATGCCCTGCAAAATCCGAAAAAGGGTTTCGAGTTAGAAGGTTCGACAATAAGGTGTGGATAATCGAGGAATGGACAAATGTGATTAACTGCGTGTTTTGTGTCTTTTTTTGCTCATCTGAAGGACCTTCGAAAGATAGCTTCGGGACGTCCACCCCTGAAACATCAATTGCTTTTTGATACATATCTCTGGCTATTGGGAAGTTTGAGCAAAGGTCAAGCCCCATTCCGACATATTGATTGCCCTGGCCAGGGAAAAGCCCATGGTTCATTTATGCGTGAAGAGATGAAATGCTTATAAAGGTGATTAGGATTTCATTAAATTCTTCCCAGATGCCTTTGCGTAAAAGAGAGGGTTAAACTTACTCAAAAAATCTGTTTTCCTTTTTCAGGTGCTCTTCAAGTTTTGACACTTCATCGCTTGCCACCGCAATGGGCTCTCCAAACCGCATGCTGACCCTGGAATCAGGCCTGTATTTGTTCTCATAGGTTATTTCAAGCGGGACAAGAGGTATCTTTCTGCCGGTCCGCGCCTCATGCACTTTCTGCGCTTCCAGGATTTTTTGCAGGTTTCTTCGGCTCATAGGCGCTGCCATTTGGTAAGTTCGCGTGGCCTGTGGATGGATGACAACAGCTTCATCCTCATCAATCAGGTAAGGCACAGTTTCGGAAAAAAATCTTTCCCGTTGTCTGGCTGCATTTCGTAAAAGGTGATTGCGCAATTCCGGGTCATCCCCTGCTTTCCTGTTGACTTCCTTCATCCGGTCCTGGGAAATTCCGCCAAGGAATTCGTAAAACTTGGGCAGGCTGCCTTTCATAAGATAAAATCCCAGCCGGCTGTCTGCTTCAAGAAGTGCCACAGATTCAAAGGGGATATCTAAATTGCTTTGATGGTTTGGCAATAGGATGAATCCCTGGCCATGAAGGTCTTTAATGATTCCCTTGCCCTCAATGCTAAGGTCGTAATATGTCCTAAGGGCTCCCCGGCATGAAGCCGCCACCGCATAGCATAATGCGTCTTTTCTTTTCAGCGTGATATGATCTTGCATAGGCATAGGCGAGCAGATTTAAGCCTGATATTTAAATCTTGGTAAATTAACTACTGAAAAATAGTTAAAAGGCAAAAGTATTTAAATGAACTGAATTTCAAAACAGCCATGGCAGAGGCACAGCAGGCCCGCAAGACGGAATATGCGTCCAATCCAGAGGAATTAAGGCCGTATATTGTTAAAGTGGGGAAAGCCATCCATGACAAAGAAAGCAGGGATGTAATCGACACATTGTTTCATGAATTTCTGATTCAGTTTTGGTCTCCGGAATATCAGCGGTTCCATAATGCCTTGGGCAATGTTGCGGATTTCAGGCATTCTTCCCTTAATCCAGATAAGGCTCAGTCAGATGGCTATAATGTGCAACGGATAGTTCACTATAATGGCATGCTAAATGATATGCTCTTGGCCTATCAACGCAGTACGCTTCATAAGTCGGATTATCAGGACATTCTCAGGTTTGCAGCTGAACTTGATTTGGTTTCAGAGGTTGCGAAAGATATGGACAGAGCCACGCTGACAGATAGGTTAAAAGGGGAAGGATAAACAGAGAGATGAATATTGTGACAGACAATACGCCTCCTCCGGTAAACGAGTATTCTGAGGGAAAAATTCGCTCATACGCGAAATTGCAGCCTCTTGCAGCCAGGTTTAGGGATTATGCTGCAGCAGGGAATGTGAAAGAAGCAACAATTGCAATGAAGGATATCTATGCCACTTTGATTTTGTCAAGAACTGCCTGCTAAAGCAGGCAGCGTGTTTGGATACTGCCTAAAAAGTGAGCAGTTCTTGATCATGCTCAGAAATCGATATTCTTTCACCGAGCTAAAGCTCGGAGCGTGCGAAGTCGATTTCTGACATGTCAAAACAGCTTGCAAAAGAGAAAAACAAAATTCAGTTCGTATCCGCATTCCTTCCAAGCCAAGATGACAAGGATCAAGTAGCAACTGCCCTGGCAAAATATATTGTTGCAGAACATATGCTTATGGCATATTCACGGGACTCTACTTTTCAGACACCAAGGGGTGGAGTATTGAAAACAGTGGCAAGTGAATATTTTGAGGGGCTATCTGCACTTGTGGCAGCAGGCCAACGCATAGATGAAATGGCTCAAGCTGGAGGCCTGAGCTTCGAATAATATAATCCAGGAAATACATACTAAATATGTAATCGTATGTAAATTAATTAAATTTAATATACATTTTTCTATATTAATATAAGAAAATAGAAACTTTTATATATTACTTTATATGTAGATATGCACAGATAGCTACTAATAGCCAAATGAAGGAACGGATTACCCTGACAATAGACAAGGAACTTCTAGCTTGGGTAGATGAAAAAGTGGCCCAGAAAATATTCTCGAACAGGAGCCATGCCCTTGAATACCTGATGAGGCAAAAGTCAGGTAGGCTATAGCTACGGCAAAATGAAAGAACGGATAACGGTCACACTGGAAAAGGACCTTTTGGCCTGGCTCGACCAGGGGGTAAATGACCATATTTTTGCAAATCGCAGCCACGGCTTTGAGTTTCTGATTGCTGAAAAAATAAGGGAAGAGAAAATGGGCAAGATTGTGAAGAATGACTGGTGAAACAGATGATTGCGGATATTGACAAAAAGCTGGACTTCAGGAAAAAAGACAGGAGAAAGATAGAGCCAAGGATCTACCTGCCAGCTGTGCTGATAATGCTATTCATAATCATTGGATTTGGAGTCCAGAAATACATTGCCTACGTTGCCTATCATGCTGCGGGCGCTGGTGAAGTGACCGAGATAATCCTGACAGTTTTCAACCAGACAATAATATGGTCGGGGTTTTATGGCATTGCCCTGAGAGAGCCTGCATTCAATGCGACCGTCTCTGAGACAGTGGATCCCGGGACAATAACCCAGAAGATTCTGCTGTTCCAGTGCATGCAGACAGGGATACCAAATGAGATTTACATGGCAACAAAGCCGCAAAGCCAGCTGAATTTTTCCTCTATTGTTAGTGCAGAGCCATATGAGATTGATGATTGGATTGGATATGACTCTGTCTATCCCGACTCGGCCAATAATACATTTACAGACCCGACAATGAACCTTAGCATTGGCTCGAACATCACCCTGACAAATGTCTGGAGCACCCGCACCTACCAGTTCACGGGATTGTATGACCCGCCCAATCAGATTTTTAACCTCGGCATTCTCAAGGATGCCGATGGAAATTTCATCTTTGTCACGCATAAGAAAGACAGCTATACTGGTTCATACACTCCTGATGCAGCCCAAGTTAATTATCAGCTAATGATTCCTGTCAACCATTCTGACCAGACATGGTATTTCTTTACTGACCCCTATGACACTTGCCCGGCAGGAAATCTCAGCAGCCTTCAGCCAGGCACTGTCGCTGGCTATATTTTTGACAATCAGACAGGGCAGCCAATGTACAATGTGACAGTCAGTCTGGCAGGAGTTGTCGCATACACTAATGAAAGCGGCTATTATTCCATGACAGTCCTGGAAGGAATTTCAAATTTAGTTGGCATTCAAGAGTACTACAACAATTACGTGGCTGAGGTCAATGTGACAGCAGGAGAAACCCTTGTTCATAATTTCTCAATGCTGCGAACCCAGGAATTGGTGCTGAATGGCACACTGAATGGCTATGCTAAGGACAACAGCACAGGCCTTCCGATTTACAATGCAAGCATCAGCCTTGCGGGGACAACAGTATACACATCCCTTTTAGGCTATTACAATGTCAGCCTGCTTTCTGGAAAGCATAATCTGGTTTCAGTTAAGTCAGGTTACAGCAATTTTGTGGACAATGTGACAATTGTTGTGGAGGAGGAGACAGTTTTCAATTTTACCATGATTCCAATCCAGGCAGGGAGTGGTGAAAGCGTCGGGGCCGTGCAGGGTTATGTAACGGACAACTCCACAAGCCTTGCAGTGCCAAATGCAACTGTTGCCATAACCGGATCTACGACCTTATCGGACAATTCGGGCTATTACATCCTGAACTCCACTTCCGGCGACCAGTTCATTGTTTCCTTTAAGTCAGGCTACAACAGCTATGCTGCTAATGTGACAATTGTCGGGGCCACAACTATTGAGCATAACATTACCCTTAATCCAATATTGCCTGAGGGGGGAATTCCTGTCACAGAAGCCTATGTTTATGGTACAGTCAGGGATAATGTCACAGGGATTGTGCTGGGAGGGGCTGTGGTAAGCATAGGCGGTGCGCAGTACACAACTAATGAAACAGGGAATTATACAATTTCTGTGCCTAACGGCACGCACAATATCGTTGCAGTAAGAACAGGATATAATCCGTACTCGGCAGAAGTTGAAGTTTCGCCGCCAAATGACACGCTGCATGATATTGGCATGAGCCCCGCGCAGGTTGTACAGGCAGGTGGTGGTGGCTCTGGAAGCGGGGTCGGGCCTGGTGAAGACATTGGCCCAGGTATCGGGACAAGCTTCCTCACTGCAATTGAAAAGCCTGGCGAAGTGATAGAATACCTCCTAACTCTGGGAAAAATAAAGCGCAAGCTGAGGCAGGGCACTTTCATAAAGGAGTACTTTTCAATTTACAATTATTTGAGCAAGGATATCTCATTTAAGTTTCAGTTTAGCGGCGAGGCCGGGAAACTGATGAGAATCAGCCATGACAGTATCACATTGGGTCCGAATGAAAGCAAAGAGCTTGAGCTGACAATAATGGCCAACCGCGATCCAGGAGTTTACAATGGGTACTTCCTGATAAGAGGCGATTACAATGAATCTGTGTCAGCGGAAATTACCATCCTTGAGCCGGACAAATTGCCTATTGAAGCTTTGCTCATGAGGCTTACGCCAGATGAAAAGGAAGTGATAGTTGGCGACCCCATAAAATTCAAGCTTGACATGAACAATCTCCTTGTTGACGAGGCATATCCTGTCAAAATTAATTATGAGATTCAGAGCATGAATTACAGCGATGTAATTTACACATTGCCGACTGATGAGATTGTTATCCGCACTGCGCACACCATACTGAAAAAGATGGACACAAAAGAGGATACGCCCATTGGGGATTATTTGATTACAGCCAGGGCGGAATACCTGAATCTCACAAGCGTTGTCACTTCAGTTGTCACAGTTACAAGGCCATTTTATCTTTATGCATTGTTCGGATTTTTGCCGCTGTGGTGGCTGCTCCCGATCCTGCTTGCATTGGTCACAGGCACTGCCGGCTACATCATTGTCAGGAAGAAGATTGAGGAGAAGAAAAAATACCACACCCCTTTGGAGTATAACCTTACGCCGCAGCCTGGCCCGAGGAGCATCAAGGTTGGCAAAATTGCGGAATCAAGCAAGAATGCCTATATTGACATTGACAGGCTTACGACCCATTGCATCATTGCAGGATCAACAGGGGGCGGAAAGACAGTTGCTGCGCAGGACATCATTGAGGAATGCCTTGACAAGGGCATTGCTGTCATTGTCTTCGACCCGACTGCACAATGGACAGGAATGTTGAGGAAGCAGGACAACAAGAAGATGCTAAGCCTTTACCCACAATACGGCCTTAATCCAAAAAAGGATCCAAAGGCGTATCCTGGCAATATCAAGCCAATAACGAATGCCTTGCAGAAGATAAGGCTGCAGGACTTCATGAAGCCAGGTGAAATACAGGTTTTCACCACAAACACCCTTGACCCAAAGGACATAGACATCTTTGTTGCAAATACTGTCAGGGAAATCTTCCATTCCAACCTGCAGGAAGCCCAGGAATTGAAGACAATGCTTGTTTATGATGAGGTGCACAGGCTTCTTGCCAAGTTTGGAGGCTCAGGAGAAGGCTTTATCCAGATTGAGAGGGCGTGCAGGGAGTTCAGGAAATGGGGCATAGGGGTAATGCTTATTTCACAGGTCCTGGCTGACTTTGTCGGGCAGATCAAGGCAAACATCAACACTGAGCTGCAGCTGAGAACAAGGGACGAAGGCGACCTTGAGAGGATAAAGACAAAGTATGGCGGCGACTTGCTGCAAAGCCTTGTCAAGGCCTCTACAGGGACAGGGATGATACAAAATGCGGAATGGAACAGGGGCAAGCCTTACTTTATCTCATTTAGGCCATTGAAGCACAACATTAGGAGGCTGAGTGATGATGAGCTGGCATTGTACACGAAATACAACCTTGAGGTTGACCAGGTGAATTTTGAGATTAAGCAGTTGAAAGAGGAAAGCCTTGACGTGTATGACCTTGAACTGGAGGTCAAGCTGGCTTTGGACAAGATTAAGTCTGGCAATTTCAACATCACGCAGATTTACCTCGATGAGCTTAAGCCCCGCTTGGCAAAGCTTTGGCAGGGCTTGGGCAAGCAGCCCAAGCAGTTTGAGATTGATCTTGTGAACAGGCATGAGCTTGAGGCAGAGTTCCAGGCTGCGCAGAAGGCGAAGAAGGAGGCGGAGAAGGCAACTGGAACAGCGGTAAAGGAAGACAAAAAAGAAGAAATTGTCACAATAAAGCCATTGTTGCTGGACAACGGGGCAATGGTGCAAAATCCGCAGGAGCTGCTGGACAGCCTTCAGAGCATGGACATGCAGATATTCAGGGTGCATGTGAATGACAAGAAGAATGATTTGGCAAGATGGCTGAGGGATGAAGTAAAGGACATTGCCTTGGCTGACATAGTGCAGCCAATTACATCAAAGAAGGATACAATCACTGCCATCCAGAAATATTTTGCCGAGAAGAAAAAGGCAAGCGATGCCGCGCAAAAGGCAGAAGGCAAGCCAAAATAAATGAAAATCAGGCCTTGGCCAGGCTCATGGCTTTTCTGTTACGGGCTTATTCATTTTTTCCCTTTGTTCACTGACTTGTTTTTCCTTGAGCTTTTGCGCAAAGAAAATGCCTGCCTCATTGGAAGTGAAATCTATTGGATACATATCAAATGTTATCTTGCCGCTTGGCTGCAGCGGACTTCTGTCTCTGAGATCCGGATTATTGGATATTATGCTGTAAACAAAACCTGCAACATCATCAGCAGTCATGACTTTCCCCCTATATTTTTCCCTGATGTGTTCTACAAGATGATCGCTATAGGGTATGGTGCTGGTTTTGGGTGATAGGTAAAACCCTGTATTAAACAAATAATGTATGCGCTTCTTGTCTTCACCGCCACGCTTGAGCGCCAGTTCTTCCAGCACCATCTTGCCGAGGTTTGCAGCTGCATAATTCGGCGCTGTTTGCCTGTTGACAAAGGTAAACGCAGCTGTATTTGAGCCAGCGGGCATTAAATCGTCCATGGCATTTTGGAGCCTGGCATAAGACACTGCAATAATGTCAATGGCCTTGAGAAGGTCATCAGGGTTATAATCAGAAAGATAAACCACATTTGGGTTTGCAGGAAGGTCCTGCAATGCCAAGCCATTATTAATTTTCATCCTTTGTATGATGTCCCTTCTTTTTGTCCTTGACGGTTCAGGAATTGCAGATATTGAGTGTATTAGATGGTCAATAGAGCCATGGCTTTCTTTGACATAATCATGAAGTGCTGAGTAATCTTCTGCAACAGATGAGTCCAGGCGCAGAAATCTGACTTTATCCTTGCTTGGCAGGGCATCAAGGAATTCCTGGTCAGGCTCTTTGCTGTGATAGGTGGCAATGACTGCCGTGTCGGGGTCCTTTAAAATCCTGTGCAATAAAGCTTCCCCTAGCCCAATCGGCACTCCCTGTAACTTTTCACCTTTGGTCCTTGGCTTTACGCCTGCAATAACATACACTTCAGGCTTTGCAGCGGCTTCATACATGGATTAGGAGAGATAATTTCCATTTAAAAGCCTTACTGTTGAGTGGTGATTTCTAAGTGCCCAATTTTTCCGCCCTTTCTTTAGCTGCTGCAATCATGCCCTTCAGAAGCATGTCAAGGTCGCATTGCTTTGCATGCTCCAGGCCTGCCTCTGTTGTCCCCCTGGGCGTCTTGACCATATCAATAAGTGTGGCATATGCCATGCCCTTGTCGTTTATCAATGCCAATGTGCCCGCAATTGTCTGATGCAGCAATTTTTTCGCAACTCCGGGGCTGAGCCCCTGCCAGACAGCAGCCTTTTCAAGGGATTCAAAGATGCTCGAAAGAAAGGCCGGGCCCGACCCTGACAAAGCCGTGACCGCATCCATTCCTTCTTCCCTGATTTGAGTGGCATATCCTCCTGTTTCCAGGATGGCTGCTACGCAACGCCTGTCAGCCTCATCACAATTGCTGTTAAGGGAGTATGCCGTTGCCCCCTTGCCTACCAGGAAAGCAATATTTGTCATGGCCCTTGCAATTCTTGCCTCCTGGCCCAAAATGGAAGCCACGGATGCCATTTTTTTACCTGCTGCAACAGACAGGTAAAGCTTTGCAGGATTTTGATGTGATTCCGCAGAGGCAATTTCCGAAAGAACTTCATTCAATTGGTATGGCTTGACAGCCAGCACGACAATATCAGAATCATCGGCAACTTCCTTGTTGTCCGATGTTGTTCTTATGCCATACGAATTGGCCAGGCCTGACAATGCAGATGTGTTTCGCCTGCTGGCAATGATGTCAGTCAATCCGTTGTCAACCAGGCCTTTTATCATTGCCTCGCCAATTCTGCCTGCCCCGACAATGCCTATTTTACGTCCCTGGAAGGCAACCATAGCCTTCGGCTACAGCATTCTGGCTGCCATAAACTCTCCCATTTTCCTTATTTCCCTTTCCGTGTATTTCATTCATTTGTCTCGCCTCCGATTTCATTGCTGTTTATAACCCTGCCTGAATTTTCAAGTCCGGTGAGAAGACAGGCAGATGAAGATTATGGCAATACGGGGCACACCCAAGTGCCTAGTTAGGTCGCGGAAAGCCAATGCTATTCAGAAAAATTCGAATTCCGATGTATTCTTCGCAAACCATATGCATTGGGATAATTGTGCAGTATTTATACTTTTGTATTGGGGGAATTGATTAGCGCTGTTTCAAAACAAACATTAATATATCAATTATTCCGACTTAGGATTATGCAAATAAATCTTAAGCAGCTGAAAGACGAACTGGACACGGCAAGCAACCCGATATTTCTCTTCGATGATGATTGCGATGGATTGTGCTCTTTCCTCTTGTTTTGGCGCTATCTAAGGGAAGGGAAAGGATTTGTCGTGAAAGGCAGGCCATTGGTTGACTTGAAATATGCGAGAAAAGTTGAGGAAAACCTGCCCGACAAGGTTTTCATCCTGGATATTGCGCAGGTTGAGCAGGATTTTATCGACGAGGCAAGGAGGCTGGGCAGCAGCGTTGTCTGGGTTGACCACCACCCGCCTGAGGAAAGGGCAAATGTCAAGCATTATAATCCAAGATATCAAGGCAAGAACAGGCCGACCAGCCAGCTGTGCTGGGAGGTCACTGAAAAGGATGAATGGATTGGCGTTACAGGAACTGTTTCTGACTGGATGTACACTGATTTGGTAAAGGATTTCTCGAATAAAAGGCCCGAACTTATAGGGAAGGAAATCAAGACTGCAGAGCAGGCCCTGTATGACTCAAGGATTGGGCTTTTGGCAAGGATCCTCTCGTTCAACATGAAGGGCAAGCTTTCAGATGTGATGAAAGCCATTAAAGTGCTGACAAGGATACCGACACCCGAAGAAATCCTGGACCAGACATCTGATGCCGGAAAATTTATTTACAAAAGATATGAGAATGTGGACAAGATGTATTCCAAATTGCTCAAGCTCGCCATGAAAAAAGTTGACAAGGATGAGATTGTGGAGTATATTTACTCTGACGACCAGTGGAGCCTGACAAAAGACCTGTCAAACGAGATGGTTTACCGGCATCCCGATAAGGTGATAATAATCGGCCGCGAGAAGGATGGGGATGTCAAAATGAGCATAAGGTCAGTCAGGCATAATCTCCGGGCCATTCTTTCCAAATGCCTTATTGGAATTGAAGGGTATGGCGGCGGCCATGAGCATGCCTGCGGCGCGAATGTGAAAAAGCATGACCTGGAAAGGTTTTTGCGGCAGTTCAGGGAAGAGATCGGAAAAACAAAGTAGGACTATGCTTTAATTACAATTTTTGCGTCTGCAATTTTTTTCTGAGCCATTTCACAAAAGGCTAAATATGCTGCTGCCCCAAGCAGGTCAACATTTGGCTCGTTTGCCCGAATGCGCTCGGCCAAATCCGACAATTTTTTCCAGGCTTCTCCAAAATGATAATCAGGATCATCGGCAAATTGGCCAGTCAGCAACTGACCCCCTTGACTTTTTTGCGCCATCATATTTGCGTGGTAGGGTAGCGTTTCTCTTAATCGGTCATAGCCCTTGACAAGAATTGAAGGGTCTTTCACAATTTCCATTGCGAGGAAACCTGCCATTACAGCATGGTATCTGAACATTACAGTATCTTCAAATTTATCTGAATATACTGCATTGGCTGGCATGCAACTAAAAATTAAAGTTTGTTTAAAAGGTTTAGCTTTAGCTCCCCAATATCAGAAAATCCTCGTCTAAATATTTACCATAATGATTTACCCAATTCTTGAGTGTGTGATGGTATTTGAACCCCAACTTGCTGTAGAGTTTATGGGCAGCTTTGTTGCCCGAATATAGCGTCAAGTAAATGTTCCTCGGTTTCATTTCCTTTCTCACTCTTTTAATCAATTCAGACATTGCAAAGTAACCCAGACCGACCCCCCTGTATTGTCGTTTTATTGTTATACCCAATAAAACATTGCCTCGCAACTTGTAAAGCTGCCTTTCAGCCGATACACTGCCGACCATCCTTCCACTATCCTCCATCACAAGATAATAGCCCGTTTTCTTGCTGATTTTTTCCCAAGTATGATTGAGCCATTTCTTTTGATCGGCCAAGGTTGCTTTCTTGTCCATGAGCAGATATGTCTTTTCATCCACAAAAGTGTTGATATAGTTCATCAGTTTTCTGGCAGTATCCCTTTTATTTAAGTCTCTTAGAATTATTTTCCTTCCATCTTCCGCAATGAATTCTTTCTTCCATGCCATTTTCGTATAAAAAAACTATGCACCGACCGGGATTCGAACCCGGATAGCGAGCTTTCGTCTTGCATGCCAAAGCACTGCAATGGAAGGCTCGAATCATAGCCATTAGATCATCGGTGCAATAGCATTCTGGGTATGAGTAGAGTTTAAAAATCTTATTCATCCAATTACCGAATGTCATATCAGTTTCAAACAGAAAGTTATATTAACATACCCCTCCTGTTTTGTGGTATGAACAGCGACAATACAGACAACAATATAATTGTTTTTTGCGCCCACTCAGATGACCAGATTTTTGGGGCAGGAGGCACTCTTGCGAAGTATGCCAAGGAAGGCAAGAATATTTACACTTACATATTCTCATTCGGCGAATTTTCGCACCCCTGGCTCAAGAGGAATGTTTCTGTGAAAATGAGGGTCAAGGAATCCTATGATGTTGACAGGCTCATTGGCGGAAAAGGCATCAGGTTTTTCGACTTGAAGGAAGGCACTTTCCCCGAGGATGCAAAAAGGCTGAAGATAAACAAGGAAATCGAGAAGATAATACGCCAGAAAAAGCCGGTCAAGATATTCACCCATGCTGTTGATGACCCCCATCCGGACCACAGCGCTATGCACAGGATTGTTCTTGATACGTTCGACAAAATGGGCTACAAGTGCGATGTTTACACTTTTGACATATGGAACTGGTTTGCAGTCAAAGACAGGCACCTTCCAAAGCTTTGGGTGGATATCAGCAGCACTTTCAAAACAAAGATGGCAGCCCTCAGGACTTTCAAGAGCCAGAAAGCGGCTTTCATGACACTGTTGCCGTCCACTTACGCAAAGGCAATAATCTATGGGCTGAGGAATGGTGTCAAATTCGCAGAGGTCTTCCGCAAGATAAGGTAATAAAATGAAAAAACTTTTGATAGCGACAGATAATTTCCTTCCGAGGTGGGATGGTGTGTCGAGGTTTCTGTCAGAAATAGTGCCTCAGCTGGAATCCTTGTTTGACATAACGATAATGTCGCCTAAATTCAAGGGCGACTTGAAAGGCTGGGAGAACAGGAAATTAAAAAGGTTTGATATGACCCGCATAAAGGTGGGGGATATTGTGCTTGCCTGGCCCAACCATGATGAAATGAAAAAGCTTGTGGCTGACGCTGATATCGTCTGGGTCCAGACGCTTGGGCCAATCGGCGGCTTTGCAGTGCTCCAGGCCAGGAAGCTGAACAAGCCAGTTGTGACCTTTGTCCATTCTGTGGAATGGGAATTATTCTCAAAGGGAGTCAAGTGGTTCAAGCCATTTGTCTACATTTTTGCGAAATTCTATGCGCGCTGGCTTTACGGCAAATGCCAGCTGATGATGGTCCCGAGCTTGGAGACCGAGGAGCTTTACACCTATAATGGCATAATGACTCCCAAAAAGGTCGTGCATTTGGGGATAGACACGGAGAAATTCAGGCCGGCTGAAAATAAGATGGAAGCCAAGAGGAAAGTTGGCATCAACCCTGAGCACTATGTGATAGGCTACACTGGCCGGATTGCAAGGGAAAAGGACATTATGACTTTATACAGGGCTTTCATGAAGCTGAGGAAGGAACGCCAGGATGTCATGCTTATACTGGTTGGAGACGGGATTGAGCCCTATATGAAAATGCTGTCGGCAGACGAGCATGTAATTTTGCCAGGCTCTGTAAATAACATCCAGGAATATCTGCAGGCTATGGATATTTTTGTGCTTCCGAGCCTGACAGAGACAAGCAGCCTGTCCACGATGGAGGCCATGGCCTGCGGAGTCCCGGTTGTTACAACCAAGGTTGGATTTGTCAAAAGGTATGTGCATAATAAGGAGAACGGCCTTTTCTTCCCCAAGGGAAATGACGTCGTGCTCAAGATTAAGCTGATTCAGCTGCTGGAGCATGAGAGCCTGAGGAAGAGGCTTGGCGAGAATGCGAGGAAAACAATAACTGAGCGCTATATGTGGAGCAGCACAGTGGAAAGGATTAAGGCTATTCTTTTGTCTCTGGATTCTCCTTCTTAGGCTCTGGAAGCTTTTCGCCGATTGCCAGTTCCTTGACATGCCTCCGGGTAAAGATTATAAAGAGGGCAATTGTGAATGCTGCCCATATGATTGCAAGCGGCCGCATCATTGCGCTGACCCTTATGCCTGAAATTGCAAGGCCAAGCCCGATAAAATAAAGAAAGCCTGTCATCACGATTACCGCCATCAGGAAGAGCCATATCCACGATTTCCTGACCTGCTTCCGGACCAGCTTTTCCTCTTCCGGATTGACTGGCTTTCTTCTTCCGCCCTGGTAAAAATGTTGGGGCGCCTTGAATAGTGTGTGCGGATCTGCCATTGTTAACAACTATATTTTCAGTGATACGACTTTGCTGACGCTGTGCTCATCCATGGAGACGCCGTACAGCTGGTCAGCCTCGGCAATTATCCCGTCGTTGTGGCTGATTACGATGTATTGGGCGCGGTCAGAATATTTCTTGATGAGGTTCGACAGATGTTCTGAGTTTTTCTTGTCCAGAGCTGCATCCACCTCATCGAGGATATAGAAGCTCGCGGGGTCATGCTCCTGGATTGCAAAGATGAATGCCAGGGCCGTCATTGTCTTTTCCCCGCCGGAAAGGCTTTTTATGTCCAGGAATTTGCTGCCGGTGAGCTTGACTTTTATCATTAGGCCTCCCTCAAACGGCTTTTCCTTGTCCTCAAGCTCGAGCTCCACTTCCCCCTTGGTCGAAAGGGCGGCAAAAATTTCCCTGAAATTCTTGTGCACGACATCGAGAGTTTTCATGAAAAGGTCAGTTTTCTTTGTCTCAATCTCATTTATCATGACCAGGACTTCCTGCTTCTCCTGGCCCAGCTTTTCCTTCTTTTCAAGCAGGGAATGGTATTCCTTGTCAACGGCATCATAAATTTCCAGCGCCCTTAGGTTGACATTGCCAATATCCTGCACCATCTTCTCAAACTGCGATATTTCCTTCTTCAGCTCCTCTTCTGGCTTGTCCACGGTCTCCACGCCTTCATACTGCCTGAATTCCTCCTCAATTGCGGCAAGCTCAGCCTTCACGCGCGCATTGTCTATTGATAGCAGGTTCATCTTCTGCTCATATTTGCGTATTTCCTCTTCCTTGGAGATGATGCTGATTTCAGTCTGCTGCAATTCATCATTGAGCCTGTTCCTTCTTGCAAAGATTTCCTTGAATTGTGAATAGAATTTCTTTTCTTCCTTCTCCTTCTCCTTAAGCAGGCCCTCGTCCACCTTGATTTTTTCAGAAAGCTGCTTGCTTTCATCGCTGAATTTCTCCTTTTCCTTTTCGTGCTGCTTCAGGATTTTCTGTATGTTGCTGATCTCAGGCATGAAGATTGTGTCTATCTGGGTCGTTATGCCCTTGATGTCATTGACGAGGTTGCCAATCTCTGACTTGAGCTCCTCCTTTTTCTGCTCAAAAGTGTTCAATTCCGCGAGCAGGGCAGGGTTGCGGAGCTCACCAATCTTGGACCTTAATTCCTGCTTCTGTATTTTCAGCTTGGCCAGCTCCCTGTTCACGACGCTGACTTTGTTTACAATTTCGCTTAGGTTTTTTTCCGACCTGGCAAGGTCATCCTCCATGTCCTTCTTGAGCTTCTTGCTGAGTTCCAGGTCGCCTGTGTCAAGGTGGAAGCTTTTTTCAGTCTTGATTATTTCTCCTTCCAGGATAGCCTTTTCCTCGCGCAGCTCTGCAATCCTGTCCTCGCTTATCTTCCTCTTCTTTTCGAGCGCATCAATGACTGTTTCATTGTCCGCGATTTTTGCCTCAACCCTTTCAATGTGCTGTGTCAGCTCCCTTTCCTGGAATGCCAGCCCTTTTTTCTGCCTGTAGCCTCCGTGCATGGCCCCGGAAAGCTCAGCCATGTCCCCATCCACAGTAACCATTTTGGCATTGCCAATCCCAATCCTCCGCGCCACATCAATATTGTCCACAACAAGCGTGCTGCCGAAAACATACGAGAACACTTTCTTGAACTTGTTGTCATATGAGATCAGGTCAATGGCAAATCCGTGCGAGCCATTGGCTGTCTTAAGCTTCTTTATCTCTGCATCCAGCTGCTTTTCCTTGATTTTGTTCAATGGGAGGAATGTGGCTGTTCCAAGCTTGTTCTGCTTTAGGTATTTGATGCATTTGGCAGCTGTAAGGTCGTCTTCAACCACTACGCTTTTCAGGTGCAGCCCTGCCGCAACTTCCAGCGCAGTTGAGAATTTGCTCTGCACCTGCCCCAGGTCGGCCACCGTGCCGTAAACACCGCCAAAATCCTGCCTATTTTCCAGGATTTTCTTGAGCGCCTCCCCGGCACCCAGGCGTTCTGCAATCCCGATATTTTTTGCCCTGAGTTTTGCAGCCTCTTCCTGGTCTGCAATGAGATTCCTTCTTGCATTGGCGAGCTGGGAGGCATGAGTGACGTCCTCGCTCAACAGCTTGTTCAGCTCAAGGGTCGCTGCCTTGAACCGTTCCTTCTTTGCCTTGAGCTGGTCTATCTCCTTCTTGTTCTCCTTCTCGACTTCAAGAACTTTTGCAATCCTGTCATCTATGGTTTTGAGCTGGAAGTCAAGCCTGTCCTTTTCCCTGAGGAGGTTTTGCTGCTGTTCCCTGAGGCGCTGTATTTCATTCTGCTTTTCATCTGCAAGCTTGTCTATGTCCTCAATTTCCTTTTCAATGCTCCCTGCTGCATCGATTTTGTTGTCCTTCCTGAAATTGTCAATTTTCGCAAGGATGCGCAGGAGCTCCTTCTCCTTGCCATTTTTCTCTGTGTCAATGCTTATCCTGTCTGCCTTCATGCTCTCTATCTTGGCCGACATCTCCTCCATATTCTTCTTGAGCTGGCCGTGCCTTGAGTCAATCCTTGAAAGCTCATTGTTGATGGACGCAATTTTTGTGTTGCTGGTTGCCAGGTCAACCCTGATCTGCTCAACTTCCTTGTGGATCTTGATTTGCTCCTTTTCCCCGCGCTTTTCAACCTCGGCATTGAGCGCGGCCATTTCCTTGCGGTTCTCATCAAGCTTTGACTTCAGCTGGTCAATAATTTTCTGGACTTGGTCTGTCTTGCCTTTTTGGTGGCCTATGTCCCTGTCGAATTTGCCCCTTTCCAGAATTTTCCTGTCGAGATTTATTTTTAGCATGGAAGCCTTGTTTTGCTGTATCCTGCTCCCGAGCTCCCTGTATTTCATTGCCTCGTCCCGGTCCTTCTTCAGCTCTTTCAGATAGGTCTCCCTTTCCTTCAATATTATTTCAGCCTCGCTTATCTTGACATCGACTTTCTCAAGCTCCCTCAATGCCTTCTCCTTTTTCTCCTCATAAACCGAGATTCCTGCAATCTCCTCGACTATCTGCCGCCTTTCCTCCCCTGACATTTCAACAAACCTTACAATGTCGCCTTGCAGGATTATGTTATACCCATCAGGGTTTATCCTTGCCAATGACAATAGCTCCAGTATCTGCTGCCTTGTCCTTGCCTTGTCATTTATCCTGTATATGCTCTGGCCCGAGGGCCTTACAATGCGCGTTACCTTGACCTCGGCCTCATCTGTAGGGAAAGTCTTGCCAGTATTGTCGAAATAAATGCTCACTTCACCTTCCTTGGCCGCCTTCTTGGATTTGCCGCCGTTGTAGATTAAGTTGGCTGATTTTTCAGCCCGCAGGCTTTTTGTAGAGCCTTTGCCAAGGACAAAGCACAATGAGTCAAGGATATTTGATTTTCCAGAGCCGTTTGGACCAAGGACAACATTGTATTTGGGGCCGAAAATAAGCTCGGTCTTGTTCGCAAAGGACTTGAATCCCCGCAAGATTATGCTGTTGATTTTTGTCATTTTATCTGCCTTTGAGTTTTGATTCAGTTAATCTCTTGAGTTTTGATATGATTTCATGTATTTGTTCTTTGTTTCTTTTTAAGTATTCCGGAGATATCATTATCCCCCTGTAGGCTATATCATTCCTTGTCTTTCTAAGCTGGTCTATGAGAAATATCTGAGAGGAGCCGAAGTTGTCCGCATAGTGCCAGAGGTATGAAACGAGCGTTTCATGGCTGAGAGTCTTGTAGCCGTCAATTGACATGATTGCTGTTATTAGCTCCTTAACAATCTCATAGTAAGTTTCTACCACCAATGTGGCAAATTCCTCTGATTTTTCCTTTGTTCTAAGGTCTTTCTGCCTGAGAGCAACGAGCAAAAGAAGAGATTTTGCCTTTTCCATCTCAGGGGTAATCCTGGAAACATCCTCTGATTTGGCGTCCCATTGCTTCATTTGTCATGCACCGCCTTAAGATAACCATAGAGAACATGGCCATTGAGAATGTTGTTTAATAATTCCTTGCCCAGTTTTCTAATATCGCTCTCGAACAGGATACTTATTTTTCTGTTGAGAGCATTTTCATATTTTTCGACATTAATGTCAGACTCACCCGACTGCAGAAACAGGTCAATGTCGCTGTTTTCCGTATCCTCCCCGCGCGAAGCAGAGCCAAAAAGCACCACGCATGTAGGCTTAATCGTATCGTCGAGATAGCTGATAAGGTCAGATTTCCTGATTCTCCATATTAGGTTTTGCTGCTTTAGCAACCTGAAATCCTCATTCTCTGTGTTTGCCCTGAAAGAAGGGTAGATGCCCTTATTTTCCTTTATGACAAGGCCATCCTTGATTAGGGCAGCTAAGTGATTGATAACCGAGACCTGCGCCAGCTTGACCTTGCGTGACAGCTGCCTTATTAGAAAATCCTTTTTTGGATAGTCAAAAAACTCCTGCAAAATCCTATATCTGTTATAATTTTGTAGCATATGAAATATTTTTATAGCATATGATATAGATTATGAGCAAGTGGTATATAAATATATCGTTTGAGCAGTGGAAACAATTGTATCTGGCTTCAGAATTCCCCAAGCTTTTTTTGGCCAGAACTTGTATTGACTGCCCGCCAGCTTGCCCAGCTCTTCCTGAAAATAGAAGGGTACTTCCGGAAATTCCTGGCAAGGAATTCCTGGGTCATCGGGTCTGATGGGTAGCCAGAGCCAAAGTCCACGCCGATATCCTCCTTTATTTTTTCAATCTCCCTGTCCCTTGTCACTTTGGCAAGTATGGAAGCTGCTGAAACAACAGGGTACTTTGCATCTGCCTTGTGCTCTGCAACAAGCTTTATTTTTTTGGTGATGTGCTTGGCGATGTACCCTGAATATTTCCCTATATTGTTGCTCGGGCAGTCCAGATAGGCTGTAGCTGCCTTTAGCTCATTGATAATCTGGGCGCTTTTCCTTGCTTCCAGCCAGTTGAGGTTGTCAGAATCTGATAAAACAGCATCGTCAATCTCTTGAGGGGGGATTACTATGAGTTTGTGCTGCTTAATGATTTTCAGGATTTCCCCATAGAGCAATTCCCTTGCCCGAGGAGTCAGTTCCTTTGAATCCCTTGTGCCAATTTCCCGCAACTTTTTTTCATCCCTTGCATCAATCGTAACGCCGCAGATGACAAGCGGACCTATAGCAGGCCCCCTGCCAGCCTCATCAATGCCGAGTATCAATGCCATGCTGCGAGAATTGGTTGGGAGATATATAAATTATTTGCTAGCCTAATTCCCTTGTAAGCTAACCAAAAATTATATATATACTAACATATAGACAAATGTTCTTACAGCATTATAATGCACAAGATGAGGTGATTAGATGTCGAGTGAGGCAAATGATAACAAGACAGGATTGTTTCTAACAGCTATAGTGGCAGTAGTAGCTATATTTGGGATGGTTATGCTGTTCGGAGGGCAAAAAACTGGTACTCCACAGATAGTCTACACAGGAGGAGCTGATGCTGAAGTCAGCGAGGATTTGGCTGGCGAGGCAATTGCTGGAGCGACTTATGGTTTTAAGGATGCCTGCTGGCAATGCAATCTTGGGAATCTAATGAGATTTCGAACATGCGGCAGCTATGAAAATGTGACTGGCGTTTGCTGGACGCAATCCAAATGGATAAGTTATGGCAAGAGCCTATGCTCGGAATTTGGACTTAATGCCACAAACTTCACTTATTCGGGCAGATGCTTAGTAGGCACAAACAATTTGCCGCGCTTTTCGTAAGGCATTAATTTTATTTTCCTTTTTTTCTTTCTGTTTTTTATTGTGCTATCCCATTATTAGTTTACACATAAACATCACTCGGTGATGTTTATGTACAAATTGACATTTGAAAAAAGAGTTTGGATAGTAAAGCAATGGCA